>ENA-ORVG01002013-ORVG01002013.1-human-gut-metagenome-genome-assembly--contig:-NODE-2013-length-21283-cov-60.734031_pt1 | contig 21283 bp, 25 predicted proteins | sample MGYA00242091_ERZ509233 | MGnify/ENA primary metagenome ERZ509233 (study PRJEB26280, sample SAMEA2338840) | human gut metagenome | biome: human gut; feature: human-associated habitat; material: faeces... | reverse complement strand
CCAACTGCTGCATGATTGGGTCATGGGCAGGAATGGTATCTTCTAAAGGGGCACCATCGGGATATAATCCGACGTGAATACTGAGAACCTCCATATTGCGCTTGCGGCGCTCCTGGGTGCGGAAGTAATCGAACAAGCAGAACTTCATTCTACGATTAGCAATGGTGGAAAAAGTAAACTGTTGTGCAGTGAGATCAGAAAAATAATCCCGAACAGCTTTCAGATAGCCGAAAATAACTACATCGTAAAATTCATCTTCCGGCAGATGGTTTTCATTCAGGAACTTGTAGACCAGTCCGTGATGATCAGTGGCAAATGCCTGTTGTTCTTTGGTTAATGGTACTTCACATAACATTGTGTTTTCCTCCTTAAATAAAAAAAGAGGGATACCTCCGGTGTGTTAAACCGAAGGCATCCCTTTGTTCATGTGTCATGTGGCGCAGGCCACATCAGAATACTTATGCGGGCAGCTGCTCGCAGTCACCATTGATCTGGCTGACAGTATAGTGACCGTCTGCCGGCTCGTTGGTCATGGCGCCAGGCTCGATTACATAATCGCAGCCGGTGTCGCGCTGCTCCTCAGTGATCTCGGCACGCTGCTGGAGCAGGAGTTTGATCTGCTCCTTAAAACTGTTGGCGTAAGCCCGGATCTGAGCCAGCTCCTCGCCCTGGAAATCCTGCAGCAGTTTGAAGGTAGCAACACTGTAGTCATTGGTGCCGTTGTTCTCACGCTTGAGACCAATCTGCACGATGCTTCCGCAGGTGGCGCGGCAGCGGAACATAAAAGCTCGATTCAAAAAGTCTTTGAAAGGTTTGATGCTGGTGGGGGGCAGATTTATCTGCAGAGGCATGTACTCTCCACTGCGGAGCAGGTAGAGTATACGCATATTTTTGCAGGCTTTTCCCTTGCTGCCATCAGGTGCAGAACCAAAGCGGTTCATTGCGCAGGTGGCGCAGGCACCGCCGGGTGTACCGATGCCGATCTTGCCATCCGCAGAAGAACAAAGCGGCGTGGTATCGTCATCGTACTCGCTGCCGGCCGGCCAGTAGGCGCAGGTGGCGTGGCTATGCAGAATGACGCCTACCAGAGTCTTTTCATAGTCAGGATTGTCCGGATCATCGGACGGCATCTCGAACTGGAGTGTGCCGCCGGCGGGAATCTTGACACGCGGAAAGCTCATCTGCAGACCATCGGCGTCCTCGGCCAGTTCCTCGGCGCTGAAATCGCTTTCGATCATAGTGGGGAGCATGAATTTTTCCTGTTTCATCAAATCGCTGTTCTGATTATACATAGTGGTTCCTCCTTAAAAATGTGATGGTTGCAGATGGTCAGGCGGCCATCTGATTGATACGGTTCCACTGCTGCCGAGGCATGGACAGGATATTGTATCCGATCCCCTCCAGGGCAGTGGCGCGGTCATAGCTGTCCACATCCTGACTAAAGCGTGTTACGGCATTGGATAGCCCATAGAGGGTCAGATCCTTGCCTTCAATCAGACGCTGCAGAACGCCGGTGCTTTCTTCCTCGGTGATATTGAAATCCTTGCTTGCCAGACGGACAACGCCGGGAATATCAGTGGTATTCATCTGAACGGTTGTGGCTTCACGCATCATGCCAACTACCCGTGTAAACCGCGTTTCATCCACGGCGGCCATCACGGTATCTTTGATCTTCATGGCAAATGCGTGGTCATCAGCGGCCAATGTCTCCTGTGAGAACAGTTGGAAGTTTTCATCTGCCTCATTGACCCGGCCGATGTGAGTGCGGCGAGTCTGGGCATCGTTGACGACCATGCCGTTACTGCATACCAGCCGATAGACCAAAGGCTGGATGTTGACGGAACCCAGTCCAACTTCACTATTGCTGATGATAACGCCGGACTGTACGATGTCACCGGGTACAACTTCGGCTTCAAGCCGCTTGTTGACTACCTTGATGTACATACGGCTGTCCGTGATCTGGCAGCTTTCAAAATAGGCGTCCTCCATTTGCTGAATGACAGGAAGGACGATTTCTGCAATGTCCAGATTGTCAATGCGGCGATAGCGGTTGCTCAAAAACGCCCGTACAGTGCCATCCAGGGTGCGGACCATACGCTGGGTCGGTTCCCGCTGGAACCAGGAATTCACATTCTCCGCCAGCAGTTCCGGATAATCGGAAAGCATACGGTCATAGTAAGCAGCCGGAATCTTCAGATGTGTGCCGATCTGCCGATGGGCAATCTGGTTGATCTCCAATGGCTCCACCAGTGGGTCATCGTGGTCATCAAAGGTGTGGAGATAAAGTTGAGAACCAAAAGGTTCTACTTGAAGTCGCCTGGTATCAAGCAAATAGTCTTGCTTGAGTTTGGATTGGCGTTCAATCTGCTGTGCCATTTCCACGATGGTAAGTCCTGATTTCATTCGTCAAGTTCACTCCTTTCTCTGTGTTCCTTGGCAGCAGAAGCATTACCAGGATACCTGAATGCCCTGGGCAGTGACTTCAGCGGCCAGACCATTGCTTTCCAGAACCTCTGCCAGACGGGGCCAGTAGACCTTCTGGGGAAAGTTGTTCAGATGCTCCTGAGAAACAGCATCTTCGCCCTGCTCAATGCAGATATCACCGTCTTCCCGAAGCGTCAGTTTGCTGTGTCCACGGGAATTAAGGTCGGAGATCAGTGCTTCCAGTACAGAGCGTCCCTGCGTTTCATACCAGATACGGGGATCAACAGGCTGCCTGTTCGGAGGTGTTGCATCATCCTCGTTTGTTTCTCCGCCGACCTTGGATAGCGGAACGATCTTGACCATATCGCATTTGATATTGGCGTTCTGATCCAGTGTCACATCGGCGTGATCAAACTCGTCAATGCCAAACACACGAATGCGGCCGGTACCGCCATTGCGGATCAGCTGCTCCGGCTGCTTTTCACACCACTCGAAGGTGGCTTGCGGATAAGCGGAGCGCAGATATGCCAGAATACGATGGTTGGTGTGGCGCACCAGAAGGTCATCGGAGTTGGTGGCGCCCAGATCAGGGATCTCAAAACTTCTTGTTTGGTTGCCTTCTGCATGGAGCTGTCTGGTGCGCTGTTGACGCTGGCGACGCCGTTGGGCCTGCTGCATATAGGGGAGAAGCAGGATCAAAACTACCCACAGTCCCCAGAGAGTGAAAACGCCCAGAAGTAGCCAAACCTGCCAGGGCCCACGTACCAGAGCCATAATTGCGATGACCGCACCAATCAGGATCGTGATGCTGCCGCTCAAAAGTCCTTTGTCATTATTCATGTTTGATACCATCCTTTTTTCTGAATTTGTTGGAAAACAAAAAAAGAGGGACCGCACCAAGCTTTCAGTTTCATTCTGAAAAACTTGATACGGTCCCTCTTGGGCGCCGAAGTAAACTACTCCGGCAGGGATTCACGGTCGCCGTCCAATACCTCTGTGAAAGGCGGTGCGGGTTCCGCAGTAATGTCCGGGTCATTCTCCTGTCTGTTCGCTGCGGCGGGCTGTTTGGGGAGGAAACCAAAGTCATTTAGACTGACCTTCAGCTTCTTTTCCAATTTACCGTCCTTCATGCGAACATCTACCAGCCGCTGTGAGCCGGCAAGCCAGATCATACTACCTTTTTTGACCTTGAATTGCATGAGCCGGGTGACATCTGCATCCCAGGCCCATACCTGATAGAACTGCGTCCAGTTTTTGGTGCGTTCCATCAGATCAAAGCATACATAGCTTTGTTTGGACTGGCTTTCTTTGGGTACGAGGTCGTTCATGACGCGCCCGAACACAAAAATCTGTGCCATAACACTCCTTTCTGCCATTGGCATTATTATCTATATAAAAAAGTGCCAGCAGTTTTTCGGCCCTAAAAGGGCGCAAAAAATCACTGACACTTGCATACAAACTTAACAGCGTGTGCAATGCAGGCTTTTGGCCTACGGTACAGATCAAAAAGACCTGTATTCCCAAATGGGATACGCACAAAAATCAATTACAGATACAGTATAGCACTGCATCTTGTGCCTGTCAAGATGTAAAACACTATATATAGATTTATAGCCAGCGACAAGTACGATATGTAGTAGTTGAAAAGGTCTTACTCTGTAAGATGGTTCATAACACGGTAATAGTCATCCAATAGGTAGAATTGAGTCTTTGTTGGGGATGCCGTTTGATAGTCAAAGGTCAGACCGTACAGGCTGCCGGTACCATCTACTCCCAGAGGACCAAACCAGCAGGACATTGTATGGCCGTTGAAATACCATAGCTGCAGGTCATTATATTCCGATTCGGTAACGAGTCCTTTGCGTGCCAGCCGAAGGGCCTCATCTTCACTGATCAAAGGATGGGACAGAAAATGGCGGTAGAGATCATCGGACATACCAAGTGCCTGATGGTAGGTAAGCGGGTTGGGATTGTTCAGCCACCAGCGGGTCAGCGCTTCAAAGTCATGGACGACAGGGCGGGGCGTAAGGCTGCGGAATTGTTTTAGAAAAGCGATTACTGTTTCCGGAGCAGCTGGAGCCGGTACAGGTATTTCCTGCACACAGTCATTGAGAAAGGAAAATGCGATTTTCTCACCGGTTTTGTCCTCCAGCATCAGCCCAAAGTGTGACAAAGGGGCGAGCAGGAAATGCTCCAGTGCAAAGTTTTCTTCCAAAAAGTGATAGACTTTGTATTGTTCAATGGTGTGGGGCTTATACATGGGAAACCCTCCTTTCCTTGATCTACCCAATAAATAGGGACAGAAGGAATGTATTCTGCAAAATATAAGGAAAATGAAATGCTCCCTTTATGGGAGACAGTGAAAATAAACTGTCATCATAAAAGGAGCATTTCAAAACAACTTCATGCTTGTCGGTTTGTGACTTCTTATGCAATATTCTTCTTTTTCTTTGCCATAATAAATCCAATTATCATAATCACATTCAAAACAAATACTACAACACTGCCTTCAATTTTATAAATTCCACCAGATAGCAGTTGATTGCCACCGAATGTCATATTAAACAAATGTGGATAGTCCTCTGCAAGTGATACTCCTCCCAAAATAATCGCTCCTACACTATTCCAGAGAAAATGAACGATTATAGGGGCAATCAAAGAATTTGTATATTCCAAAACTGCTGTCATAAACAAACTCATTGTCAAAACATTCAAAACAGGGAGAGTTCCTGCTTCAAAAGCACCTCCATGTGCAAAAGTAAACAGTATGGTAGACACAACAGTTGCCGCAACTACATTGTAGTTTCTCTTTATCATCTGATATAGATAACCACGAACCAACATTTCCTGCATAATTGTGTTGATAAAGGCTGATAGTATCCAGAGCCAGAGCATAGAAATATGATTAGTACCTTCTATCCGTGCAGACCCGGTAAAAAGCAAAATACCGACAGATATACCTAACCAACTTAGTCCAACTGTCCCTCCTAATACACTGCTATAGACGGGGCGCTGTGTGAGATGTAACTTGGTTTTTTTACGATCTACAAACCAAAAAATGACATTCATAACGACGATTGCTAAAAATGGTATTAGTTCAGCAAAAAACCTCCACAACGCTGCATTGTCAATATCAGGAATCGGTATAACTGATGCGCAAATTGCCCATCCAATAAAGAAAATGATAGATTTCAATGATACTTCTATTAGCTTTTTCATATTTCTAAAACTCCTTGGTGCTTTCTAATTTACATAAAGTACATTATACATCACTTTGTCAAGGAGTTGCATCCTTTTGAAAAAAAGTTTTCTTCCAGAAAGCGATAGACTTTGTATTGTTCAATGGTGTGGGGCTTATACATGGGAAACCCTCCTTCCCTTAATTTAACCAATAAATAGGGATAGAAGGAATGTATTCTGCAAAATATAAGAAAGATTAGGAACTTTGTGAGTTTGTCGGATGCTTATTGTCAGTCAGGTTCTATGGATGCGCTCTCAATGCAAGCGCTGGAAAACCTTTGGCAAATCAGAATAGTGCTGGAGCTGTTTCAACAGGCAGAAATTTATGTGCAGAAAAACTGATAAAAAAGCAGGAAACCTTAATAGATTTCCTACTTAGCAATCCTGATAAGTTTATTTCAGTTGTTTAGTATCTCAGCAATCATGTTTGGTGCATATTTATTGAGCTCATGTCCTGCATTTGGAATAATGTGCAAAGTAGCTTGAGGCAGTAATTCTTTTAATCTTTTAGAAGCTTTCAGATTGGCAGTATCCTTTTTCCCACACAAGATTGTTACTGGACAAAGAATATTGTTTAATTGCGCAGTAAAATCCAATGACCGCATAGAGTGAGCCAATTTTATGGTGTTGCTTTTTGATAGTCCCATACTGTCAAATGCCTTGTTTGGCATACAACGGAAGATAAGATTTTGAAAATCTATCAACAAACTTGGAACTTTATATTGTGTGCCTATCAAAACCAGAGAAGCTACTTTGTCTCCATGCCGAATAGCAAAATCAATCGCAAGAAGCGCTCCCAACGAAAGACCACAGATACGAAGCGGTTCTTTTACATTGGAATACCGCCGTTCTAAATCCCCCAAAATCTGGGGATATGATATTCCATTCTCCATTGAAGAAAAAAGTTCTGGACAATCGACATTAGAAGATGAAAGCTGGCAAACTACCTCTTTCCAGTCCTGTTCTGTTTGTCCTAATCCATGTAAAAGAATTGTTTTCATTTTTTGTCCGCTCCTTTCCTATGACAAAATAAATAACCTGCCCCAAAACATTATAAATCATAGCAAATAAGGCACTCCATTTCTACCGATGTAAGCAGGAATCGGCGCAATGAACCGTTGCAAACAGTTTAAGAACCGAAATGTTGCCCAGTTTTTTGGTTAAGGTGACTTTTTCATTTTATCATAAAGTATCTTTGCTTCATAGATGTTATATAGGTCAAATTTATTGAAGAAAGCGAGGCGGTTCAAAACCACCTCGCATTTTTAGGTTTCAGAGGATGGATCGGGATGCTCCTCCGGCTCGCTGATTGCTTCATAACCCAAAAAGCTGTTCGTTGAAAGTGCGGCATCCAGATAGTCATTTCCAATGGCAGGCCGTGACCCTTTCTGAAAGTAAAATCGGTAGGGCTCGCCTATTTTAAGCAGGGCCGATTTACTGAGAAGCAGTGTGATCTCTATGCCATGGCTGTCTATCAGATGTACTTTGCGGTAGCGGCGGAGCATAGGTGTACTGATACCGGCGCAGATGCCTTCCACTACTTCGTAGTTCTTATGTGCTGCAGTCGCCCAGATTCCTCTACAGGATATAAGACAGGCGCAGAGTACGACAATCCCCAATGCCAGCAGGATATGATCTTTAGTCGCCACGCAGATGATGACGCTGATTCCCGCACTGGCGATTCCGGCCAGCAGAGTGAGCAGAAACTTTCGCTGCAATACGGTGGGAAAAAGCGTCCATTGTTCTATCATGCTCATACCCTCTCAAAGATAATCTGCTGCCGCAGATACAGGTTGGCAACGGCTAATGTCACCGGCTTGCTGCTCTGGCTGATTTTGACCATGCTGGCAATGTTGTCACTGGTGGTCGTTTCATCTCCGTAGAGGGAATCCAAAAGCGCACATTCATTGGGGAGGCGGGAAATATTTTTATCTATGCACTTGATGATCTCTGCAGTGGAGAGCAGGGCTTGCCCGGCAAGGCGCATGACCAGAACTTCGTATTTGGTGCGTTTATCTTTCTGGAACAGTTTCCGCGCAGCGGATACCGGAACATGTGCCAGCAGCGTCAGCTTGACAAAAGAGGCGAGCCGGAGGAAGAACGGTCCGCTGGTTGGGATAATACTGAGCGAGCCAAGCAGGTCATACAGAGCATCGTATTCTGTTTCACCGCTGCCGGATACCAGAAGGCCACGGGTCAGCAGGCGGTTTGTACAGTCTTCCCAAGAACGCTCGGTACAGTAACCGGATGCGGTGGATAGCTTTTCATATTCTTGTGCGATGTCGTCCCAACGCAGGATTCTCCAGTTGAGCATGCTCCAAATCACCATTTCCTGCATATCGACCATGTATTCCTGACCGCCTAACAGGATGATTGGACAACTGCGGTTGCAGCCGTTTGTCCTTCGTTCAAACCGGCCGACCGCAGTGTATAGGGTTTTGATTGCCATATTTCGATACCTCCTTTTTATACATATCCCTTACTGTTATTGATGCTGATTTTCAACAAATCAAAGCAGGCAGGTCAAAAAGTCAGGGTCATTGCGAAGTTTTTCCAGGGAGCGGGAGATCCAGGCGCCCACATGGGAAGGAGGGACTTGATAGAGGGCGGCGATGTCTGTAATGCGCATTCCCTGAACCTTCAGCGCCAGTGCTTCGATGCCAAGTCTGGCAACGCCCTGATAGTTCTGTTTGCTGGCTTCCAGCAGATCAAGGGTCTCCAGACGAGAAAGGTGGGAGTCAAAATGGTCATCCGGCTGGTCTACCTGCTCTCCATCTGCGGCCAGCTCGCCCTGTTCTCCGATGATCAGCCGACTGACGTGCCGCCCCTGACTACAGATTTTTCGGCAGTAGGAGAGGAGTCCATTTTTCACAACCTTTTTGGCGTAGGTTGAAAACTGCGCCTGTCCGGCATTGTAGGTAAAAGCGGCCTTGCAGAGCCACAGGCATCCTTCCTGAAACAGATCTCCATACTCCAGACCACAGATGCCGGGATTTACATGGATGTTGTTGACAATGACCCAGTGAACGATGGATAGGTTTTTTTCTACCAGTGTCTGCTGGTCTTTGGTAAGCTTAAAGTTTTGCTTCATCAGGCTTCACCTCCGTTCAGGCAGCACGCCCGGATGTGTACGCCGGAGCCTGCTGACAGAGGGAAATGACTTGCTCGCACATATATTCGGAAAACTGGCCGATGTGGGTCTGGTGTGCATCTAGCCCCAGTTTGGCTTGTAGCCAGATATAGACCTCCCATTTTTCCATATGGCAGTCCTGCTGCAGTTTTTTTAGGGCACGATGGGCCAGAATGCGTTTGTGGCGCAGATCGCCATTCGCCAGTGTCCCCATGGGGAGCAATGTGCGCTCATGAGCACTGACATAGGCATTGCAGGCCGGCCATCTGTCGCAGACATACAGGAATTTTCCTCTGGTCTGTGGAGTAGATCCATACACAAGGCTTGCAGGCCGAAGAGAAGCGTGAGCATGACAATAAGGACATTTGATTTGCTTTTGTTTCAATAAAATCACCTCCATTACGCGCCGATGACGGCGGCATTGCGTCTTAACAGGCAGAATCATCCGAAGTCGGTATCCCGGTCTGGGCATAGCTGTAAAAATGGACATACATGGTCCGAAGAGGTATGCCATTCCAGAAACTTGGTATAAGCAGTCCGGAACGAGCGGCACTCCAAAATTGCAGAGCATTCTTCGGGGTCTACTGCTTCTCCACTCAGCTTCCGCACTGTCTGGACGGACAGAAAGATCGGCTGACAGCCTGCGTCTGCTGCCATCAGGAACCCCTCACAGGATGCCTGCCGGATCATTGGACAAAGTGAACCGCTGCAGCGGATGAACAGGGCGTTACGCCAGTTACCCCGGACTGCCTGCAGAAAGGAATAGAACTGACACGGTTTTTGATTCATGCTTTCACCTCCATTAGTCGTTATCTGCAAATAAAAAAGGGGGCCAGCTGCAGAAGTTCTGCAAACTGGCCCCTGATTTGGTGCTTAGGAGAACAGACTTTCAATCTCCTCAGTGATGCGGGGGATGACCGTATCGTTGAAGATGAGGGTCAGAGCCGCCAGGAGCAGCGCACCCAAAACTACGGCGATAATGATCTTGACGGCGTCCGAAATGTAAAAATCGCCGCGCTGATTGGACAATGCCATACGGCCGCGGTTGAGCAGATAGTTGGCTTTGGTATAGATACGGGTCGTGAATTTTCTCATGGGTAACCTCCTGTTATATGTTTGATGATTGAGTGGATAGGTATATCAAGTCCACCGTCTGTTAAGCGCGGCGGATAGGCTTGATCAGATTGTTTTTGTTGGAACGGGGCCGGTTCGGATATGCTTTAGGCCGCTGGAACAGCAAGCAACGAAAGCGGCGTTTTTTGGTGCCGGTATCATTCGGCGGATAAAATTTCTTTTTGGGCATAGGCATTCTCCTGTAAAAAATGAAGCCGGGCTGATGAAACAGTCCGGCTTAGTTCAGATGAAAAGAAATGATGTGCCTGCCGCTATGGAAAATCGCTTGGGTACAAACGCTCACCTCCCTGTGTATCTGTCTTCCATATGAGGAGCAGGTATGAAAACGCCCAGAAGTACCGTGGCGGATGCCGATTAGCCAAAGAACGCCCCGAGCGAACTCATAACCTCGGTACAGAGCACCACCAGGTAGATGATCATAATACAAATCAGCATCATCATAGAGTAACGCTGGATCTTTTTGGGACGTTTGGCAGCTTCCTTTTTCAGATTGTTCTGCTCGATCTGACGCATATCGAAGGTAATCATTTTGAAGTACATCCGCTGGTCATCACCGCGCAGGACACCAATCAGGCCACGGATCACATCGGACAGCATGGGGCTGCCAATGCGGGTTTCAAATCGAATGAGGGCATTTTCATAGTTGCCGGTCTTCATATCAGCAATGGTCTGATCCAGTTCGGCGCCGAAGTCTTTCCCAGCCACACGGCGGTAGGAAGTCAGAATTTTAAGTACATCCCTGTCATTTTCAAGGCTCTGGCCGACGGTCAAAGCAAATCGGGGAATCTCGCCCTCAATCAGTTTGCGGCGCTTTTTAACGAAATCAAAGGCTGCATAGTAGGTTGAAAACCACAGTGCCACCGCAAGGCCAATCAAAATAGGCACCAGCAGCGGAATAAGAAATGCCATGGGGATGGCACACAGGCCAACTGCCCCTGCAGTTACCCAGGCTCTGGCTGTATAGACCTCCGGGGTAAGCTGCAGACCTGCAATGTCCAGAGCGCGTTGTACCTTATTGCGCTTGAGCCGGTCCAGCCGCAAATAAGGGGCGATCCAACCGGCGATTTTTGTCACATAGACATCAAGCAGCTTTTCGTTTTTGGTGCCCTGCTGTTTGCGGGAGAGCATCATCATTTGTGAGGTCTTCTTGGTCGGGATGTCCACAAAGGCGCAGGTCAGGTTGTAGACAGCAAAACCGAAGAAGATGATGGCGATGAGCGCCAGAAAGGTCATACGCTGTCACCTCCATATTCGATGGGCTTGCTCAGTTTCATGATCTGGGTCAGCGCAAACAGGATGATGGCTGCGCAGATCGCCAGTGCAATTTTGCCCGGTGTGGTGAAGATAAGGGTGTGGAACCAATCCTCATTCAAGAAATAGAGCAGCGGCACATTGGCGATAACCAGAAATATCATGGTGATGGCTTCACGCCGCGGCCCTTGCATCATTGCCTCCAGTTCCGACTGCACCACACGCACATCGGAGAATTTCTGGTTGATGGTAGGCAGGGTATTCTTCATACTGCGGTCGGACTGGCACTGGATGAGGGTACCGCACCATTCATGGAAGACCCGGTTGGGAATCTTCATCTTCAGGCTGTTGATAGCGCTGGTGATGTTGGCGTTGATCAATTCCGCTTCATAAACGAAGGCTTCAAAGTTGGCTTTTACCGGCTCATTGATATAGGGCAGGTTTTCCTTGACAGAACGGATCAGATCCTCGGTGCGCAGGTAGGAAGTCGTGATGATGGAAATAGCGGTTTCCAGTTCTTCATTCAGGTGCTTTTTATAGCTGGCGGCAGTGCTGCGCAGATACCAGATCGGTATAAGGGAAAAACCGATACCCAGAATGGGCACCATGTACACATTCCCAATCAAAAGGGCAAGTACAGCCCCCACAGCGAACAGGATTAGGGACAGTCGTTTTATTGCCTCATAGTGGTCCGCCCGTCCGGTGCCCTTCAAGATCTGTTTCAGTTCGTAATCCTGATTAAAAAAGCCCTTGGCCGGCGTGCCCAGGAGAACATTCAGTTCATCCGACAAGGTGGCGGATTTTCGCTGGGAGCGGAAGAGGGCGTCAATAAAATCACCCGGCTTCACACCAAACAGAGCCAAAAGCCCAGCACTGATCAGGATAAAACAGATAAGATAGATCCATTGCAATTACCCCACCTCCTTTGGCGGCTGCATGAATTCTTCCAATTCCTTGTTGGAAATGCCATTGTCCAACAGCCTTTTCTTCAAGGAATCGGAGATCAAGCCGATTTTTTTATGGTGCCCTACCACACGGGTTTCACCACGGTCATCAGTTACATTGTCCTCCACTTCATATTTGTATAGGGAATGGGCGATCAGCCGCCCGTCCTGGTAATCCTCGCCCTCGATGATTTCCATGATCTTACGGGAACGGTCCTCCAGCTGCTTGGTAAAGACGATGATGGGATACGCCTCTACCATGATCTGCATGAGGATGGAGTCATCCATGTTGTACTTGCGTTTGGCAAGGGTCATCATCCTGCGGTAAGTACTGTTGCAGGAGTTGGAGTGGATGGTGGTACATACAGTGTGGCCGGTACGGGAACTTTCGGCTGCGGACAGGCTTTCTGCCGCTGACCGCATTTCACCTACACCGATGACATCCGGATGCTTACGCAGCACCCGCTCCAGAAGAAAATCCTGATTGATGTTCAATGCAGGGTTCTCGCTGGGGCGGGTCAGCAGATGTACTACGGAATTAAGGATATTGCCCTGCGCATCCCGCTTGACCAGATCAAATTCGCGGCTGCCTTCTTCAATGGTAATAAGGCGCCGGTTATTGGGCACATTGGACAGCAGCCAGGCCATGATCGTGGTCTTGCCGGAGCCGGTGGAGCCGGCAATGCAGACGGACACCCCATATCGGATACAGGCAGTCAGAAAGTGAAGCATTTCAGCGGTGGCACTGCCGGAGTTCAGCAGTTTTTCTTCACTGACGGTCTGCTGGTTGACAATACGGATGGAGGCATTGACGCCTACATCTGCATCCACAATGGGAGTTTTGTCCACCGAAATGCGGATGTTCTTGTCCAGAAATCCCACAATGCTGGGCATGGTGTCATCAATGACCATGCCGCAGGCGTTGAGCATTCGGCGGATCACATCGATGGCGTGCTGGGGCGAACTGAATTTATCAGGGATCTTGATACTGCGCCCACTGGATTCGATCACTTCAATGTCGTTGTAGGCGTTGATGTTGACCTCCTCAACACCGGGCTTATAGATCCATTTCTTCAAAAAGGAGTAGCCGGCCATATCCTCATAGAGTTTGGAACACAGTTCTTTTGTAGAGAGCCCGTCAAGGGCATACTTTCGCTTGACAATGTAGTGTTCCATCAGTTCTTTCAGCAGGCTTGTGGCACGCTCTGCATTGCCTTCCCCAGCTTCGGCAATGGTGGAGGCATGGTTTTCGGCAAAATACCGCTGTACATCCTCCAGTACCTGGTCATAGGTCAGCTCCTGATTGGCGGCCGGTGTGAAGAATATATCATTCAAATTACTCATCGGCATCCTCCTCACATTCATACGCCGCATCATCCTCTGACTGCTCGGCCAGTTCCATTTGCTCCAGAATTTCCAGTACCTTGTTCAGTGAAGCAGTGTATTTGGGGTTACAGTAGGTGATAGCCTTGAACATACCGCCTTCGGTAGCACAGCGGTCGATCTCCTTACTGTAGGGAAGCAGGCCGTCAAACCCGCCAATGATATAGCCCATTTCATCCAAGGCGTGGAAGGGACGGGCCAGACCGGCGAATGTCATATGCTCAGAAAACCGGAAGCGCTCGTCCACAAGCAGAGGTTGATGGGCTTTCAGGTAGTTGATGCCCTTTAGGTCCGGGGTGAGGATACGGATGACCACATCGCCGGCTTCAATGGCGGCGGGAGTGAACACATTGGTCATGCTGGTGCTGCAGTCCAGAATGACGAAATCTACCAGTTTGGCGGCAGCATGAATGAGCTGCAGTACCATGGTATATTTGACCTCTGGGTAGCTCAGCGGGTTTTCTCCTGCCGCATAGCCCATCATCCCAATGAAGGGATAGTTTTTCAGCACTGTCACATGACTGGCAACCAGAGATGTATCAATCTCCACACTGCTCAAAACCTGGCCGATAGAGGTATTGGTCTGGATGATCTGCTCCGGTAGCCAGACCGGCAGCATAGGGACATTCATATCGGCATTGATAATGATGGCTTTCCGCTTGTCCCGGGTCAGGGCTTTTGCCAGAATACAGCAGAACATGGATTTGCCGCTGCCGGGGCTTCCCCAGACGGTGATAACTTTACCCATAACGAAGATCCTCCTTCCTTGATTTGATTATTCTGCCGAGGGTGCAGTTTCATTGGTGGATTGTGCAGTCTCTGCATTTACCGTTTCCTGGGGTTCACTTTCAGCGTCAGAATTTTCCGCATCTGCAGCTTCTTTCTCAATCAAAGTTTCGGGGAAGTAGATTTCCTGCAGAGTCTTATCCTGCTCGGCAAGCAGCTCATCTGCCAGTTTGTCATTGTTGCGGGAGATAAGAGCCACATGAGCTACGCCGTCATTTTCAAGACCGGTAATGATCTTCGCCTGTTCAGGGCTTGCCAGCACAGTGATAGTGGCTGACTGCTGCTTTTCTTCATCCTCCGTGGGCTCCTTGGCATTATCCACATTGATGCCGTCTGAGTCTGTAACGGACAATACTTTGACAAAACGCAGTTCCGGTACTTCGGCCGCCGTATCAAGAAAGTGGTAAATACGGATGATGTCACCGGGCTGAAGCTTGTCAGAGAGGCCGGAAGCAAGTGTTTTAACGGTCAGCGAGATAGCAACCTTACCGGAAGGGATGCTGTTGAGCGCCACATCGGACGAAACCGGTACAGAGCTGATCTTGCTGGTAAGGATATAGTCACCCACAGCCAAGTCGGCGGTAGCGTAAAGACCATTTACATCGGAGAGCAGATGGGCGATATTGGAGGGGAGGTTATAGCCGCCTACCTCAACCACCTCGGCATTTTCTGACGAGATTTGCTCGCCTTTCAATACCGGCTGGGTGATACGGACGATTTCCTCTTTTCCATTGGTCTGACGGGCGATGGTTGGAAGTGCCACAAAGGCGATAACTGCCGCCAACAGCAGAGAGAGGATACCGAAGATGAATCGGTTATTCAGTTTCATAAGCGTTGTCTCCTATCTTAAAAATAGTTGGGCCAGGGTCGCTGTACAGCAGCCACAGGCGAGAAATGGCAGGAACGGGATAGCAAGGGGCTGCCCAGTTCGATAAAGCCGTCTGAGAAGAAAGATCACAGGCATTGCAGTAACAGCGGCAGTCAGAAAGACCAGCGCCATGCCGGAAGGGCCATAGACCAGCCCTAATATCCCGCAGAACTTGATATCCCCGCCGCCCAGACCGGTGCCGTTTGTTGCCAGTGCAGCTGCCAATGGAATACAAAAGCCGAGCAGGGCGCCTACCAGGGCATGGGTAGCGACCGGCCAGAGGAAGAGCGGCGGGAGCCCATGATTTAACAGGAAATACCCCTGCAGGACCGGCGCCAGAGCAGCTAAGGGGATAAAAAAGACGAGTGCCCGGTCAGGCACCCGTCTGTAAAGCACATCGTAGACAGCAAAGCCGGCCACCACAAAAAATATGGTAAGCAGGTAAGCTGTCCAGAGGTTATTCTCGATTGGTATACCAGTCATCATAAAGGCTCCCTTGGATCGAAACATAGTCATTTAGGTTGATGGATAACATGCCGTCAGGAGTCCAGGTATCCCACACCTGTGTATAGATGGTGTAGTCGGTGGCATCGGGGAACCACAGCGGTGTGAAATGCACTGTCCGGTCATAGGTGGAAAACTCGTTGGGCTTGAAGATGAATTTTGCACTTTGGCCGCCGGAACGCTGCAGAAGCCGCAGATAGGTCTGATACTGGAACTCAGGGAATACGGAAAAAGCAGTTTGAGGATAAGTAATGTGGCTGGTCGGGGCATCTGTGGACAGCGTTGCCCGCACTTCGGTTTTAACGCCGTACCCGCTTTTCATCGTCTTGCCGGATGCTGTGGGTACAATATCATCTGGCATTAGAGACATCTCGCCGCTGATGGAAGCGGAGTAGCCCGTATATTCGTATTCCCAATATCCTTCATCCACCCAGTGCCCGCCATCTTCACCGTGGTCGCACCATACCCATACAGGCACCCAGTAGCAGCTCCAGACGCCCCAGTTGGCAGTGAGCTTCTGCGTTTCATTGGGCAGGGACGGCACAGAGTAGCCGGGATTCGTGTCGGTTGCCACAGGGTCAGGCGGAATGTGCTCATTCAGATCCACGATCTTTGCGACAAAGGTATCCTGAGCGGTATAGGCGCCGCTGACAGATACTGTAATGGTCACGGTCTGTGGGGTGGAGGGGGTATGCCATTTGACCCAGACTACCTGACTGTCACCGGCTGGGATCACTATATCATTGACACGGTAGGTGGTGCCGAGAATATGGAAGGTAACCGATGCCGGATTATCCGGCGTCAGATCCTGATCTGTCCGCAGTGTGACGGCGGTGATCACATCCGTATCTACTCGGTATTCGACATCAGGGGCCTCAATTTCTCCTTCCGGCGGAGCTTCATCAAACCAGACGATACCAACGCCAAGGGTGCTGATGATGTCGGAATTGTTCTGCTTTCCAGTGGTGCTGCCTGTCCAGGCGGAGATGCCAAGGTCGCTGAATTCCAGGAACATTGACAGCGGCAGATTTTTATGGGTAAGCGAGGTCATGGTTTTCCGCAGATTGCCGCCGGACATCTGATCATACAGGCCGGCTTCAGTAGCTGTCATACAGTAATACTGGCCGTTGTGCGTGAAATAGGCAATGGGCTCGATCAGCAGCTTGTACTCGCCGGCAATCATCCGCTCATAATCGACTCCGGCTGCCTGAGCGACCATCATGCACGCATATTCAGAACAGAAATACCGTTTGATGGCTTCGATGTTGCTCTGCCCCTTGCTGCTGACGATTGTGGGCATAGATTGTGTAGGTCTAATGCAGGAATAGGCAACGCCGGACTGGAGGGACAGGCCGGCGCCGCCCAGGTATTGCAGTTTGTTGACTTTCCCAAAATGGAGAAGACTGGTCTTCTGCGTCCGGTTTGAAAAGTCCAGCGGAGAAGATACGGCAGTTCCGCTGGATGCGTTAACAACAGTAATGCGGACGCCATCGTTGCCTGAGTTCCAGAAGTTGCTGCTTGTGCCGTGACCCATGCTGCCACCGCCGCCATCTATGTTTCCATTTCCGCCCGTTGCAAAGGCAGAGGAGGGGAATAGACAGAAAACAAGGGTAAAGCAGCATAGGAAGGCGAGAAGTCGTTTCAAATACATCACGCTCCATTCCTTTTGAAAATAGGAAGGCCGCCACAATCCTGTGACGGCCAAGTAGTGCCATATTCAGTTGTAGTAAATCAGCCCATATTGCCGACCTGTTTGTTCAGATCCCCATCGCTGTCACCGGTGGACTGCTGTACATTGCCGGGAACAACCCAGCCAAACACCGGATCATATACAGCTCCATTTCCGTTGCTGGAGCCTGGAACCGGCTCATTGCTGGGCGGCGCTTGCTCGGCGGGCGGGGTAGTGACCTCCGGAACTGACGGGTCGGGATTGACGGTATGCTCCTGACCAGGATCTTTGATTTCGGTCTTACCTTCCGGCACCGGAGGAGGCGTTTCTTCAAGCTTTTCAGTATCGGTGAAGTCGATCACAACCTCATCCTCTGTTTGGGAGGTTACTTTGGGATATTCTTCTTCGGCATCTGTGGACTGGCCGGGAGCATAAGCATCTGCTCCATTATCACCATCTGTTTGTGTGCCACCATCTGACCAATCGCCGGTGACGCTGCTGGGTGGGGATTCATCCGGTCTAAAATCTCCGGTACGGTCGCGGCTTACGAACCAGCAGACACCCAGAATAGTGACGCAGAGGAGAGCCAGCGAGGAAACAATAAAGCCTTTGGATTGGAAAAACTTCTTCATATTTTACATACACTCCTTTTTTGCTGTTATATAAAGCCTATACGGTAGAATGTGCCGGGCTTTCAACAGTATTGTTAGAATTTTGTGTTGTGGTAGCCTGTCAGCTCCACCCGTTGGGTGATAGCCGGATAACTGTGACCGAACATCCGCACATAGAACTCCACGTCACAGTAAAAGATGTACTCAACCCGTCCATCCTCTACATTGAACTCCAGACTGATGTCGGAAACCTTGTAATCCTCCGTTGAAAGCGGAATCTTGGAGTCCAGGCCGCCTGCCACTGTAGCCTCCAGCATGTCGGTATAGTCACTGCTGGAGTAAAGGGTATTTAGGTACTCTTCAAAGTTAGTTTCACGCTGGGAACGGTAGGTATCTGCATAAATCGTGCCGCTAAGGTTATTTAACTCCATTTTAGCGCCGTTGCGGATGTTGATGCAGGTGATCCGGATGGAAGCGTACAGGAGCAGGAAGGAAATCAGCATCACGATGCCTACCACAAAAAAGCAGGCGAAAAAGGTGATCTCGCCCCGTTCGTTTCGCAGCGGCTGTTTCAGCCGCAGGAATATGCGTTTCATAGGTCACCTCACTTCCAGTAGTGCTCACTGACGCCGCTGCCACGGGCAACCACTGTGATGTTTACCAGGTCAAAATTCCAGAACCCGCCCAGTTTGGCATCTCCCTCGATAGTAATGAAGAAGGGGGTGCCCAACTGGATGGCATTTGTCATACCGGATGGCCTGGGTGATGTGTAGGTAGCGTCAATGGAGTAGGAAATATTTTCGGCTCCTTCGATCTGAGAACTCAAAAATTCAAACAGCTCATCGGTCTCGCCGTTGACGCCGCCGGAAAGCTGGATCTGTTTGACCATCTGATCGGCGGCATGGTCAAGTTCCTGCTTGGTGGAAATGATGCTGAACAGGTCAATAATGAAGGCCAGCAGCAGGACAGCGATGAAGATAAAGACCACCGTACTGAAATAGTTGGCTTCGCCCCGCTCGTTGTTCAGCACCTTCCGGGCTTTTTGAAAGAGAATAGAAACCACCACCTTTACTGAAATTGAAAACAGCCGCTCCAAACCGGAGCGGCTGCTATGCAAAGTTTTGACTGTACCAAGTATAACAGATATGGATTTACGGCGAAAGGGCAGGACTGTGCCAATGTAGAGACAATTTTGTGCCAACCATGTTTCTTTGAGACATTACAGCAGTGATTCCACCAGCTTATAGATGTCGGTAAATGGATTGACAGCAATTCCAAACGGTTTGCTGCTGTCATTTTGAAGATGGTATTGCTCTACACGTTTGGCGTTCTGAATCGCAATGGCTGTATGTTCTGCTAACTGGGTATATACATCGCCAGCTTTCTCATAATCAGGGAGATAAGTGGTCAATGCGTTTTTCACTGCGGGGTAGTCTTTGAAAAATTTGGTGGTGTACTGGAAATGCAACAGATACCAAAATTCAAAGCAGGGATTGGAGAGTGCAATATGGATCCCCTTCGCATCTGCCATTTTCCTTGCCTTGGAGAGCAGATTGTCCTTTGCAGTGATGGGGTCAGGGTTGTTGTAGTTCACATCGCCGTCTGCAACTACCCATACAGAGTCTCCCTCTGATACGGAAATCTGATTTTTGTTCTGATATTCCACGGCTTTCCGGATCAGGCTGAGGTAATCTGTTTCACCTCCGCTGGTGCGGCTGCCGACCACACGAATATCGATGTTTGTCCGACGGTTGCGGTAGTGTTCAAAATACTTAGGCTCAGTTTGAGAGCCCTCCGTCACAATCAGAATGACAGGCTTTATTTTTCTGCGTCGCTGTCCACGCTTTTCAATTTTTCCACGTGCCATTTTACAGCCCTCCCTTGATAAAGGGGATCGCACCATAGCGGCCAATCAGATAGCCCTTCTCCACCTTGGCATCCTTGCGGATGGAAAAATCGTAAAGGGAGAACAGATCGGTAGCCGCTGTTTGCTCGTCTTTTTCGGTAAACCAAATCTGATCTCTCCTCAGCACATCCAGGTCAAGAAGATTGGTGTTGTGTGATGTGAAAATCAACTGGGCTCCATTTGGATTGAACTCCACGCTGTTAAAAAGCGAGACCAGATGCTTTGTCAGAAGAGGATGCAGATGAGCGTCCATTTCGTCAGCGACAAGAAGCGTTCCTTCATCCAGCACCTTTTTTACAACACCGATCAGTTTGAAATAACTGTTGGTGCCATCAGATTCCTCTGCCATGTTCAGCGCGTAGGAAGAAGTATTTCCCTCTGTATCCTGTACCGTGTGAATGGCCTCAATATTGGTAAAGATATCATTGCGCTGAGAAGGAGCGGGTTCTGTATCACGCATTTGAAGGGACTGTATGCCAAAATCTGCAACACGCAACATAGAGGCGATCACATGCCGGTAGTCATCATCTTTGAGCTGTTCTGCTTCAAGGCCGTAGGCGTCTGCAACAGAATTTTTCGTGATGATCTGGCAGGAAGCAAACCATTCCAGAACCGGAATCACTTTGGAATAGCTCCAGTTTGATGCGACAGACAGATAGAGCTTGTTGGCCGAAGTGCGATCCTTGAGAGTATTTTGTTCATCGACATCAACGGTAAAGCGAAAATCTTTTGTGTCTTTTCGCTCAAAAATGAGTGCCTGCCTGCCATTGGGATAGTAATACAGATATTCTTCAATAACAGCTTTGTCTGTTACAGAAAAGCCATACGCATATCGGATGCCATTTGTGGTGAAGATGACCTCAAAGCTGCTGGGGCGAGAGGGTGTTTCCCGGTCAAACTTGAAAGGCGAACGCTCAATGGTTTTGTGGAGCTGCTGGTTATGCGAAGTCAGCACATAATTTACCATGAACCAAAACGCATTCAAGACATTGGACTTTCCGGAAGCATTGGCGCCGTAAATCACGGCAGACTTCAAATGCTTTTTGTTTCCGTCCACAATCAGGTGCTCCGGATGTTCGTTATCCTTACTGGCAAGCAGGGATAACACGACATTATCTTTGATAGAGAGAAAGTTCTCTACACTAAATTGAATCAGCATAAAACAACCTCCTAAATCCTTGATATAATATATTATATCCGCATTTTTGTGAAAAATCAACGCAAACGAAAAATAAAAATCTATATAGAGGATTTAAGAGAACAGCCGTGTGGAGAGGATATGCGGCGGGAGTTTCGGTAATGATAAAAAGCAAGCCTGGGAAACAGTTCGCCGCTGCTTCCCAGGCACTTTGCTTACAGGTTCTGACGGATGATCCGAGTGATAATACCTACGGCCACACCCCGCTCCATATCCAGACGGGTGACGGCAAAAG
>ENA-ORVG01002009-ORVG01002009.1-human-gut-metagenome-genome-assembly--contig:-NODE-2009-length-21337-cov-4.052580_pt1 | contig 21337 bp, 20 predicted proteins | sample MGYA00242091_ERZ509233 | MGnify/ENA primary metagenome ERZ509233 (study PRJEB26280, sample SAMEA2338840) | human gut metagenome | biome: human gut; feature: human-associated habitat; material: faeces... | reverse complement strand
TGCATGATTTCTGTGCATCGCGAAGCGTGTTACTGGTCACGGAGTGAACAGTAACCTAGTAATTATTATTAAAAGAAGGGAGACCATTTCTGGTCTCCCTCATTCGTTCTGCTCTCATTCACAATTACTGTTTATTTGAGAATCCACTATTATTTTTTCTTATTGCGGTAAACAAGAATTCCTGCAATTAAGACAATCGCAACAATCAGAATAATTACAAATGGGAGGATTGGAGTATTATCCCCGGTCTTTACTGCATTCTTCTGATTTGCATCTGTTTTGTCTGCAGCCGGTGTCAGAGTCTGATTCGGTGCAGCATTTACAGTGAAATTAACCTGCTTGGTATCCTGTGTTCCAGTGTTTACCCAGTTGCTTCCATCAAACTGCTGCTGATTATATGTGACAGTCAAAGTATAATTTCCATTCTTGCCCATGCGGAAAGTTGCAGAATATGGTGCGCCGTCCCAGCTTCTTGCCTCAAGAACCTCCCAGTTCAGCGGCTGATATCTTACATCTCCCTTAATCGGATTTTCAATATCCATACCTGCGCCAACTGCAGTGAAAGTAATCTTGGTCTCTGTAGTATAGTTTCCATCGGAGCTGATTCCTGTGATACTGTTATTCCCTGCATCAGATACAATCGGTCCACGGCTTACAGTGACATTAACAGATACTACAAGGCTCAGGTTATCCGGATTGGTAACACCGTCTGGAAGAGCAGCAGTACCTTTCACAGAGAACTTCTGTGCTTCTGTACTGTTCTGATTATATGCACTGCCCTTTACATCCCATTTTACAGAGGCATTCATATCGCCCTTGTTTGTAGTAATCTTAACAGTAGATGGAAGCTGCAGTCCAGCTGCTGACTTCTCAACCCCGTTTGCCAGACTGATATCAGATACTTTGCCTACAGCTGTAAGCTTGGCAGTAGCTTCTGTTACTGTAAAGCTTACTGGAATATTCAGGTAATCTGTCTGATCTGTCTTAATGGAAACAGTCTGTGTATAGGTTCCTGCTGCCAATCCAACTGCCGGTGCAACAGTAAAGGATACAGACTGGTTTGCATTTGCCTCTAATTCTGAAGCAGACGGAGCACTTACTGTAAATTCGTTTCCGCTTACACTTACAGCAATACCGGTTAATTTCACATTTCCAGTATTGGATACATTGATTGTAACTGCCGCCGGTGCTTCTTTGTAACCAGCTTCTTTACTGTCGAATTTCACTTCGGAAATGTCGGTAGTAAATGAAGGAGCTGGAGTAATCTCCGGAGTCACTTCCGGGGTGACTTCTGGTGTTACTTCCGGAGTTACCTCTGGGGTGACTTCTGGTGTCACTTCTGGAGTTACCTCTGGTGTCACTTCCGGGGTGGTTTCCGGTGTAGCTGGTTTCTCTGCTGGCTGCTGATCTGTATTCGTATCATCCTGCTTCTGCTCAGCTATTGTAAGCTTTGCAATGAAGGAAACCTTTACACCTTCCTCTGTTTCATAAGTGATCGTATCACTATATTCTCCAACAGCTGTACCTTCTCTTGGCATAACCCATGCATCAACTGATTCTCCAGCCTCAAGAGAACCCAGATCCTTCACCATAAAATGTTCCGGACTGATTTCTTTGAAATTAAGAGTGCTGTTGCCAGTATTCTTAACAGTTACAGTCTTAGTCATAGAAGAATTCGCATTTTCCTGTGTGAAACCTGCATTTACGGTTCCAAAATCAAGTACTGCAGTACCATCTTCTGCAGTATTTTCTGCAACAATTTCTGCTGTATACACAGGTTCCTGCTGGGCAGGGGATTCAGCTGATGCTCCCTGATTTGCAGCCTCAGCCTGTCCATTTTCAGGAACTTCCAGATAGTCTTCTGTTCCAATGTTAATCACACTGTCATCTGTAGTGATCTCAGACTGGGAATTGTCAGCAGAATTCTCTGTGTCCTGTCCATCTGCCGGCTGCATAACATCAGCGGAAGAATCAGTTGGTTCATCAGCACCAATGTCAATTACTTCCTCGGTTTGTGTATCTTCTGCTACATCCTGAGCCGGCTGTGTGTTCTCATCTGTCTGGGAACCTTCCGCAGGTGTATCCTCTGCTGCGATCTCCTGAGCAGGGGTTTCCTCTGCCGGTGCAGCCTCCTGCTCTCCCTCTGGAAGCTCTGTTGTCTCTTCCGGAGCTTCTTCCGGTGTAGCCACAATTTCAACTGTATTTACTTTCAGTTCTCCGGTTATGCCCATTTCGGCCTTTCCGGTAATTTTCAGCTCGATCTTATTTCCAAGATCTTCATCAACAAGCTTATAGGTCTTCTCAGTGCCTACTTCAGTAAGCTGATCTCCAACTTTTCTTGACCAGCTGAACGTTACATAATCGTCTGTAAGTCCTTCCGGTGTAACCTTTTCATAATCGGCGCTAAGCTCAGAGCCTACAGCTGCAGTTCCCTTAATCTTAAGCTGACCTCCAAGTTCTCCCTCTGGTGCTGCTGCCGCAAATACCAGAGACGGAAGCAATGAAAGCATCATAAGAAAAGTCATGACCATTGCTATAATTTTCCTAGGTCTCATATGCCATCCTCCTTTACATTCCCCTTTTAGGCTGACCTGTAACATTATTGTAACATATTTTAAACATTTTCACAAGCACTTTTATTTTATTGTAATTCTTACAGTGCATGTGACAGTGCTACTGTTCGCTCCGCGCACCGCAACCACTTCGCGCTGCACAGGAATCATGCATCCGCATGATTCCGCGCCCAGATTCTCGGGTTTTCTGTGAACTTTGTTTACAAAAAACACCTCGCGGAACATTGCCAGTGAACCATAACGCGATAGTTGCTGGTCACTTCTTTCTCCGGAAAACATCTTATGGGATGTATCTTCTCTTCTGAACAGTAACACATTATGTTCTCTTGTTTAGTGTCATTATAGCAACCTGATTTTATACTTATGTAATATGAATTTATCCGATAACTGTTCGGAATTCCAACCGGACATACTGCCTTTTCGCCAGTTTCATCACCTTATGTGAAAGTCAGTTACTCTGCAGCTGCAAACCTCTGCTTCAAAAGATCATCCCTCCACAATCAGATATTTTCCATCTGGAAGGGCAAATACTTCACTTGCTTCTTCTAATTCTTCATTACTCATGCCATCCACATCTGCACCCATTCCAGACAGATATTTTCGCACTTCGTCAATAGAATCTGCAACTACAGCCATGCAATCCTCCAGGAATTCCTCTGCTTCTTCGTAAGTTTCTGCAACCGGTTCATCAAAAAGCTGCTCCTGTTTTTCCAAAAATGTCTGAATACACTCCTCTGTATACATTTTTCCGACCTCCTGTTTTATAATAAAAGTTATAACTGTTTAGAGCATGCTGAATAATTATCAAAATTTTACTCTTCGCATTTTTCCTCATATAAATCAAGAATATCCTCTGGAGAATCCACAAGATAGTCCGCTCCATTTTTCAGCAGTTCTTCTTTTTCCCTGTATCCCCACAGAACACCTACCGTGTACATCCCGGCTGCTTTTCCAGTTTGCATGTCTGTTCCGGAGTCTCCCAGATACATACACTCTTCTGGCTTAATTCCAAACTGCTCCGCGATTTTAAGCGGACCATCCGGTGCTGGTTTCTTTCTTACAGAATCACTCTGTCCCATAACTGCATCAAAAATCTGAGACCCAAACATTCTTTCTACCACTTTCACGGCTGCTTCATGTGGTTTATTTGAGCACACCCCCAGCTTCACGCCTCTTTTTTTCAACTCTTTTAAGGTTTCCGGCATTCCCGGATAATGCTGTATTTTGTAAAATGGGTCTTTATCAAATTCTTTTCTATATAACGCTCTTGCTTCCTCATAGTGCAGCAATTCCGGATCTCCTGCATCGACCAGAAGTCTTTTCACCAGCATGTCAGCACCGTTTCCGCAATAGTATCTGTAATTTTCTATAGGCATTGGTTTCAAACCGTATTTTCTTACAACTTCATTTCCTACAACAGCCATTGAATCCAATGTGTAGGCTAAAGTTCCGTCCAGATCAAAAATACATGCTTTTATCATTTTCTCATTCCCCTTATATTGATTTTCATTTTCTTAAGTTCATAAATCAGTCTTCCTACAGGAAGCCCAACCACATTATTGTAGTCTCCGCAGATTCCTTTTACGTAAATTCCAAATTTCCCCTGGATTCCATAGCTTCCTGCTTTATCCATAGGCTCCCCTGTTTTTATATATTCCAGAAGCTCTTCTCTTGAAACAGGATAAAATTCAACATCGGTCCTTTCACTGAAAGTATAAGGTTTCCAGATACCCTGTTCTTTTACAAGAAGAGTTACACCGGTATAGACCTGATGGGATTTCCCCTGAAGTTTTAACAATGTATCTAATGCATCTTCTTCATCTGACGGCTTTCCAAGAATCTTTCCTTCAAATGCAACTACGGTATCCGCACCAATGATCAGACAAGGTTCACTTTCATTTTCAAGTCTGTCTGCAACCGATATTGCTTTATCCTGCGAAAGCTTTTCCACCGTTTCCGCTGGATCTGTCAGGTTGGTGTTCTCTTCCCCATTGCTTACAACCACAGAAAAATCCACACCGGTTCTTGCAAGCAGTTCCTTTCTTCGTGGGGACCCCGAAGCTAAAACAATTTTCTCCATAATCTCTCCTTTTCTGTCTTAACAGTATAACCCTCCATTTATATGGGTGCAACGATTTTTTTCTTTTCTTTTTGCGTAAAAAGTATTACAATATAGACAACTCCATTAAGCTTTGTTTAGACAGATGGAAAATACCGAAAGGAGCAGACAATATGGCTAAGATTAACAAATATTGGGGAATGGTTGCACTCGGAGCAGCAACAGCAGCAGTAGCCGGTGCCGTAGCAGCAGCTTTTGCCAAAAGACATGCTTTGGAAGAGGCAGCTGACCTTGAAGATGATTTTGAAGATGAGCAGGAAGATGACGAGCAGCCTGAAGCAAAGGATGTCCACGAAGATTTCGTAACCTGGGAAGCTACTTCCGAAGATGAAAAAGATGATGAAACCGAAGGCTCTGAGGAGCCTGATTCACAAGAAAGTTCAGAGGATACAGAAGAGGATTCTGCTGAAAATGCAGAAGAGCAGGATAATGCTATAGCCGATGCTCTTGAAAAAGCAGCGAAAGATGAAGATAAATTCGAGGAAGAACTTGCTGAAGCTGAGAAAGAGCAGGACGAAGAAGAAGCTTCTATCCACATTGATTAATTGCAGGTAAATTCATAATTATTCCACATTTTACAAATAGTGACAATCAGGCTTGCCACTTTCGTTGACAGTATTTAGATTTCACTTTGCAAGAAGAAGTTCCAACAGAATTTTCTATTGTAAAACCCCCCACGGCAATTTGAATATAATTTTCCGTGGGGGTTTCTTTTACGCTTTTGGAAGTTTAAATGAACTCTTAAGAGAAACAATACGGTTAAATACCGGTGCCCCTTCTTTAGAATCATGAATGTCTGCACAATAAAAGCCATTTCTTACAAACTGGTAACTATCCAGTCCTTTGGCTTTCAGAAGCTCTGGTTCAACATAAGCAGACATCTCTATAAGAGAATTCGGGTTCAGATTCAGTTCTCCTGTCTCTTTATCATAAACACCCTTTTCCTCATCTACGATATTCTCATAAAGACGTACCGGAACCTTACCTGCATTTGACGCTTCAACCCAGTGAATGGTTCCTTTTACTTTACGTCCGTCAGGTGCATTTCCGCCCTTTGTTTCCGGATCATAAGTACAATGTACAGCAGTAACTGTTCCATCATCCAATGCCTCGAAACCTGTGCATGTAACAAAATATGCATTCATAAGACGAACTTCCGTACCAAGGAAAAGTCGTTTGTATTTCTTTGGAGGATCGATCATAAAGTCTTCTCTTTCAATATAAAGTTCCTTTCCAAATGGAACCTTTCTGCTACCAAGGGCTTCATTTTCCATATTGTTCGGAGCATCCAGATATTCCACCTGTCCTTCCGGATAATTGTCAATGATCAGTTTGATCGGATCAAGGACTGCCATATAGCGAGGAGCCTTTAATTTCAGATCCTCACGGATACAGTACTCGAGCATTGCATAGTCTACTGAACTGTCAGCTTTGGATACACCACAAAGTTCCACAAACTTCTGAATAGATTCAGGTGTGTAACCACGGCGACGTAAACCGGAAATAGATACCAGTCTTGGATCATCCCATCCGTCAACAATTCCATTCTCTACCAGCTTCTTAATATAACGCTTACCTGTTACTACATTCGTCAGATACAGCTTTGCAAACTCAATCTGCTTCGGAGGATGTGGATATTCCAGTTCTCTTACAACCCAGTCATATAATGGTCTGTGATCTTCAAATTCCAGAGTACAAATGGAATGTGTAATTCCCTCAATTGCATCCTCAATAGGATGAGCAAAATCATACATCGGGTAAATACACCAGGTATCTCCTGTTCTGTGATGGCTTACATGAGCTACACGATAGATAACCGGATCTCGCATGTTCATGTTTGGAGAAGCCATGTCAATCTTTGCTCTCAGAACTTTCTCACCATCAGCATATTTGCCTTCTTTCATCTCTTCAAAAAGCTGAAGATTCTCTTCTACAGTTCTGTTGCGATACGGACTCTCTTTGCCAGGCTCCTTTAAAGTTCCACGATATTCTCTGATCTGGTCCGCAGTTAAATCGCAGACATATGCCTTACCCTTTTTAATCAATTTTACTGCAGCTTCATACATCTGTCCGAAATAATCGGAAGCGAAGAACAGTCTGTCCTCCCAGTCAGCTCCCAGCCATTTGATATCGGCTTTAATGGACTCAACAAACTCAGATTTCTCCTTAGTCGGATTGGTATCATCAAAACGCATGTTGAATTTACCATTGTACTCTTTCGCCAGTCCAGCATTTAAAAGAATGGATTTGGCATGTCCTATATGAAGATAACCGTTTGGCTCTGGCGGAAAACGTGTATGAACGGTGTCATAAACTCCTTCTGCCAGGTCTTTATCAATGATATTCTCAATAAAATTTTTGGAAACCTTTTCGTTCTCCATGGTTCTCCCTCCTGATATCAACTCTTTTATAGCATAAATTCCAATATCTGTCAGAGCATGTTAAAAAATTTTCTTCAATATGTGTATCGGGAATAATTTCTCAAACATATTCTGTTCTTTGATGATTTATCTTATCATAAATAGGTGCATTTTAAAAGTTTTTCTTACAAAAATATTGATTTTTATCCCTATCTATGAGAATATATTAATTTATGCCACAAAAAAATCCCTGATATATAATCAGGGATTAAAAAGAGCTGATGACGGGAATCGAACCCGTGACCTCCGCCTTACCAAGGCGACGCTCTACCGACTGAGCCACATCAGCACTCTCATGTCCGGCATTTCTGCCGCTCACAGTTGATTATATTACCAGAAGGTTATCTTATTGTCAACACTTATTTTCAAATTTTTTCAAAAAATATAAAATAATTAAAATTCTTTGCTGCAGCACCTGCCGCTGCAACCTGGCAGGTACTGCTATACTGCATTTTTCATTTTTCAGGAATAACAATATTCCGCACATAATCTGTATCTGTCAGTAAGCCATCTCCGCTTTTCTTGTTTGTAAAGGAAGCTGTCCCATTCTGATTTCCGGACAGATCAAACTGAACAGTATTTCCCTGTACAGTCCCATTTACTACCTGGTCAATTTTCTCCAGTTTATACCGCATAACTTTACTCTCCTGAACCTGGTATTTCCCTGCCGGAAGTGTAAATACAGCCCTTTTGCTTACGTCTGCCCGGGTATCTGTGTTTTCTTTTGTAAATTCTACAGTTTTAGAGTAAATACGTTCTTCTCCATCCAGATCTGTTCCTTTCACCGTGAATGTAAAGGCCGGATTTCCCTGTCCCCAGACAATTTCATCTCCATGAAGAATTTTGTTTATTGTAAGAGTCACCATCTTCACATCTGTCATCTGGAACTTCTGAACTCCAGATGTGCTTTTTACCGTACAGGCCAACGGTTTTCCTTTTTTGTAACCGGAAGGAGCTGTTATTTCTGTAAGTACATATTCTCCGGCTGTCATTTTATTAATCCTGTGAGCAGTTTTCCCGGATGTCCAGGTGTCGATCACTTTTCCGCTTTTATCCGTCAACTGCATAACAGCTCCTGCAACAGCTTCACCTGTCACCTTATCCGTCTTTAAAAATTCCGCTTTTATATAACGGTTTTCAATTACCATTGTATAACCTTGCTCATTCTTTACCAATCCATTTACATCCACAGTAAATTTATGAACTGTGTTATCTAAAACATATCCGGCAGGTACTGCTGTCTCCTGTATACAATATGTGGCAGGTGACAGCCCTTCCAATTTTATTAATCCGTTTTTGTTTGTTGTGTATGTTGTTCCCGCCGAATCTGCATTTGCACTGCTTTCCCATAAACGGAATTTTACGCCTTCAATAGGAGGACGATTTCCTCCTGCTTCTTCCGTTTCTGTTACTTTTTTGATGTACAGATGCATTTTCTGATTTCTGACAAGGATCGCTTTTTCAGGCTCTGTTTTGCTTAAATTCGCCTCAAATACCTGCCGGCTGATTGCATATCCCTCCGGTGGTCTTACCTCACTTACCTTATATTTTCCAAGATAAATATCTTTTGAAATGGCTGTTCCATTTCTATCCGTTACTATAGTATCTGCTACAGTCCCAGCTCTCAGCAAAATATTTCCAGAAGCAGAACGGATGTCCTCCAAAGCTGTGATCTGAAATTTTCCATTCTGCAGTGCCTTTCCTGTCTCATCCACTTTTCTTATAGTAATATGACCTTTTGGAACTTTTTCCTTTACAATCACCCTGGTCTTTTCTGTATTTTTTGATGTGGAAGAAGGTTCTCCTCCAATCCAGTTAAAAGTACTTGTAGCAATATTGTATATATGGGCTTCCAGTACATCCGGATCTTGATTTGCTACATAGTACTGCTGTAAGTCACTGTTACTCTTCAATCCAACAGTAAGTAAAAGACGCACGGATTTTCCATAACAGCGCCCTGGCAATTCTGCCACTGAAAACAAGGTAATCGAATTTCCAGCAACATTCAGACTCCAATCTCCGCGTACACTGTCAGAAGCGCCAAATGAAGCTTCTACTGTCTGATCAAGATATATCTGAACCCCTTTCAGTTCAAAACAGTCTGCCAAAGTATCCTGGATTTTAAATTTGGAAATTTTCCATTCTCTTTTATTGGAAGGAATTTCCTGAACAATTTCAAACACACTTTCAAAATCTCTGCCATTATACTCTGCAGTAACTATTCTCTGATTTTCCCTTAGAATCCATTTTTGAGGATTCTTTGGTTCGGTTCTGTTTACGCTTGCCCTATCTGCAACATTGTTCGAGGTAATTGTTACAGCCTGCGAGTCTCCTTTATGCTGTGTCGTAACAGTAAAATGATTGCTGGTCACATAAGAAGCTACAGTTCCGTTATAAGTACAGGAAATCTCTCCTGGTACCATTCTGGCGTTAAAAATCACATCATAGGATTTCCCATAAAATCCTCTGTCACCAAGAGCAGCTTCTGTTGCCTTTAAGGTAATGTTCTTTCCATTTACAGATATCTGGAACCGTCCATCCACTCTGTTCTGCCCGTTTTCATAAACCTCCGCTGTTGCAGCTGTCAATTCTGCTCCCGCCGGCAATGTATCTGCAATTTCCATTCTGGTCATATACCCGCCAAATTCATTATCCGGCACATTTATATTCAGTTTATATTTATACTCACTGTCCGGACCTGGAAGAAGAAGGTCTTCTCTCCATACCCCATCCTGCAAATTGGCAGTATACTTCTTTACAGAGGCATTCACTACTTTGTTTTTATATCTTGTACAATCTGTAGTCACTTCATCTGACCAGGAAGTTCCTGCGAGCCCATTTATATGCTGACAGGTAATCGAAGCCTTATTTTTTACCTCATAACGGTAACTGTCACCACTGTAAACCGGTGTTATTTCAGTAGGATCCATTCTCACTTTTATCTGAAACTCATATGTTTTTCCATAAAAGTCCGCCTGTGACAATGCTGCCTGTGTAGCCTGAAAATTTATCACATCCCCATCTGTAGAAATACTAAACCATGAGGTTACATCATTCTCTGAAGGCAGCATCTTTACAGCTGCGTAACCAGCGAAATCGACTCCTGCCGGCAGGGTATCACTGACTTCGCAAGAGCTGTAATAATACGCTGAATGCTCTTCCGGGATATCTGTCTGCAAGGTATAATAAAATTCCGAGGTACTGTCAGACAAGGTGTTTGACGTTCCCTGGGAAGCCAGTGTATTTCCAGTCTTTTTTACAAGGCCAGGATACTCTACCGGACCATAGCCTTTCGCATCCCAGTTAAGTCCGGCAGACGTTTTACAGGTTCCAGTCTGTACATCAGCAAATACACTTTTGATCCTGCTTGCTGTTTCAATAGAATAAGCTCCGCAACCAGGCCGCAGAATTGCCAGATAGAAGCCGGATGAATTGTCCAGCTCATAGACAACTGTATTTTGCGGAATCTCTCCGTCAACGGCAGGTGCCGGTGCGGTAAGAACTTCAAAGTTTTTGGAAAATAAAGTTTTCTTCACTACATTTACTACAGAATCAGTTGTCGCATACCGGTGTCCTATAGAACCATTCTGAAGATTGATTCCAAATCTCTGGTACAAATCAATATCCAGCCATCGAAAACGATAGTTGCCTGCAACCGGAATATCTGTACCGCTTTTTACAATATCAATTTTGATTTCCTGTGCAGAGAGCTCATCCTTAAAGCTGATCCACAATTCATTTGAATTGCTGACACCAAACATAGGATAAATTCCCGTTATTTTATTTCCCTTGTAATCGTAGGTATAATCCTGATAATTATTACAGGTAAGAAGAAGGTCTACCTTCGTATTTGCTTCTTTATTGTATCCTACATGTGTAACACGAAAACCAAATTTTCCTTTTGCATTGTTATTAAGTGGAACAAAATACGGTCCCTCTACCATTGCTCCCTGCTTCATTCCTGAAATAACGTCATTTCCTGCATTGTTCCATGAATAAACCTGGGTATCCGCATTCCAGCCAAGTCTTGTATATTTGCTGCTGAAAAGCGTACTTCCATTTGCAACAGCGGTAAAACCGCCCTTTCCTTCTCTTACAGGAGTTCCTTCCTGTGCATAATTTTCCGGAGCAACATATGCATCAATCAAGTCATCTGTGCTGCCATCTTCAAGCACTTCCAGACCATCTTGAAAAAACATGGAATCCTCTCCTGAAGTTTCTATTTCCTCCAAAGAAGACAAAAATTCTCCATCCTCATTTGCAATCAGTCCACTCTGAAAAAATTTCTCCTCTTCTGAAACATTCCTGTCGGCTTCTGTACTGTCTGTTTCTGTACTATCTGTTTCTGCCCCATCCATTTCATCATGAGCAGGATTTTCTTCACATTCAGCTTCTTCAGGCGCTGTATTGTCTTGCATTACTTCCTGCGCTTCCGTTTCAGTTGACACCATCTCATCTTCCTGCGCCCTTACTGCCCAGCCAGGATAGGAGAACGCTACAGGCACAGCCAGAGCCGCGGCCAATATAGTTTTTTTCAGATTTCTTTTTCTCATTCCCTCGCCTCCTTCTGGTCAATATCAGCCTGTTTCAAATATTCCTGATAGATTTCTTTCATGGTTTTGCTTCCATCCTGTTCCTGAATAACGCTGGCAATCACAGGTACATCATAGCTTACGCTTGCATCCAGTTCCCCCTCTAAATAGGAAACAGCAGCTATTTTTCGAAATAGCGGTGTAGTGGATTCTCCTGGGTTCAAAACACTTTTATAGCCGTAAATATATTTTTTGTTTCCCGAGGTTTTCTCCTGATAAAGAAGAGCCCACTTCGTCTCGTCTGCCTGAAATGTAAACAATTCTCTGTTTTCTCTTATTGTTTTTCTGCCTGTACTGCCATCCAGAACAGCTATACTTCTCATAGGAACATTTACCTCCAGAAAAACATTTGCACTGTTTTCCCCTATATTTTTCACAACCGGATCTTTCTCCAGGCTCTGACCGGGATAAACTTTTGACGCTTTTTGCGTATCCCAGTGGGCTTCTGTAAGCTGCGCCTTTACAGATCCTGCCGTAAAAACATTCTTTACTTCGCCAGCGGATTTGCTTAAATACGCAGCTGTTCCCCCGGCAAAAGACATAGTTCCGACAAGCAGCCCCATAACTGCCAAAAAGCTTCTTTTTTTCCTCAACTTATCTCACTCTCCTTTTTGTCTGCCCTTCAAAAATTTCTGTTGCCAGATAAATTGCAAACAGGAAAAAGACTGCCGCAATTTTACCCGTTCTGCTTCCTGTAAAGTTCAGCACATATCCGGCAAAAGGGATGCAAAATACAACCGTGCCCTGCAGATTTTCCCACTTTACCGGTTTTGTATCCTGATATTGATTGGAATCCCCTTTTGTTACAAAAAAATGCTTTTCCTTATTGTTTTCAGCTACCCGGTGTGTAATCATTGTTCTCCCTTGTTCCGTGGTAAATGTAATGATCTCCCCTTTTTCTACTTTTTCCGGCTCCTTTTCCTTCACATATATGGCGCTTCCAACTGGCAAATCAGGGCTCATGCTTCCAGACATTACGCTGTAACATTTCATGCCATATATCTGGGGAAACGAAAATCCGACTAACAAAATGGCAAAAATCACCCATATGATTTTCAACAGACCTTTTCCCCAGATTTTTAATCTCATCTGTCTTTTTCCTTTCTGTACAGTTTTCTTGCAGTTACTGCAAGAAACACCGCAGCTGCAAATAGCGCAAACCATCTTGCCAGCAGATTTGTGTTATCTCCGGTTTTAGGGCTTGCAGACGCAGTTGCATACACTTTTTCTCCTGCTGCTCCATTTAAGCTTTCCCCTCCACCATTGTATCCACTTCCACCACTGTTTCCGTTTTCGCCATACTTTCCATTTCCGCTTTTATTTCCACTTCCGCCGTTATTTCCGTCATCTCCATTGTTCTCATCGTCATTGTGCCCCCGGTCACCATTTCCATTTTGACCGGAAGATGAATCCGAAGAGGCCTGACTCGCAGAAAATACCCATTTCACTTTTCCCAACAGTTCCTGATATTCATTATCCATCTCTTCACTTAAAGACAATTTTACAATCAGATTTTTTCCTGCTCCTGGTTTAAACTCACCAAGGGAAATGTCTTTTTTCATGCTCCAGCCTTTTTTCGTCAGATTTCCATCTACAGTTCCATGATAAAGAACTTTATTGTTCTCCAGAATTTCAATCTTTGCATAACTGGTAAGAAGCTTCCGTATCAGCTCCAGATTCTTTTTGCTGTACTTGTTCTGTTTGGCAGCTTCCGCCCGAAGGCTCATCTTAATGTTTAAATCCGAGTTATTAGCAAGCCTTATTGTCTGGCTTCTTGTACATCCAGGCTGCAGGTTCTTAAAATTTGCAAACAGATCTGTTTTCTCGCCGCCAATGATCAGCTTATGATTTTTGTCAAAAATCACACTGGTAACAACTTCGCAAGTACATGGCTGATAGGTAATTCCAAGATCCTTCTCATTTTTTCCCCATATTGCTTTCATTTCGCCGCTCTCTGCCTGTATACTCTCCAGATTTACAATAATTCTTGCCTCTTTGTTCTTATAACGGTTGTCTGCTTTTTCAGAGAGATAGTAGCTGTCCATCAGAGGCTTTTTCGTGGTTTTTCCTGCCGGCAATACATCCTTATAGTACCAGTAGCCGTCCTCACACAGCTTCCAGAGATCGGTGTTGTAATGAATTTCGATCATCTCAGGATCCAGTTCCCGATTTTCCAGAAACTGACCGGTTTCACTGATACTCCCAAACACTCTTCCAATTTTTATCCGGACAAAGGAATCCACAGTTCCTTCATTTTTTATATTTACCTCTTTCACCACTTTCTGTCCCGGATCTACATGATCTGGCCTTACATAATTTTCCTGTATGGAATTTTTGTAAGAGGACATGGACAGCAGATTTACTGCATATTCAGATACATTCCAGGCAGCCAGCGCAGTACCGCATGCAAGCAGCAGTACTGCCACCACAGTTATGCAGATACTTGTGCACTTATGCTTCTTCATGGTATCTCTTCCTTTCTGATCAGTTCTCACTGCCGCGGTTTATTTCCTGCAAGGTTCCTCCTTTAATTTCTTCATCCAACATGCGGTAAGCTTCTGACTGGGTAGCAAATCCTTTGCTCTGAATTGCCTGTGCTGTTACTTTCAGCTGATAATTTCCAACTTTCTGCATCTGTGTCTGGTTCCAGTCTGTAGGAATCGCAATATTGGTAAACAGGGTAGACTCCTCTCCAATATTTAAAATTCCATCCCCTTTTGCTCCCATATAATTGAAAACAAGTTTTGAAGCAGTGGAGCGTGCCGTGTCCTTTGTCCACAATGGATTTACCATTGGATAGGCTGCCAGCTGTGCAAGGTTGTAGCCAGGAATCCTATCCTGAATCAGTCCGGTAGCCTTACCTTCTTTTTTGTCATATCCACCGGTAAAAGTCTTATCAAAATAAATGGTTTTATAAATCAGATTCAACGCCTGATCGTCTGTGATCGGTGTCCCCTGACTATTCAGAATGTCCACACTCATTCTCACATAACAGGGCTCGTCCCCGTTTTTGTCGGAGGTGATGTTCTTTACAGTTGGATTTTTGTATACCGTGTATCCCGGATACATATTCTTTCCATCGTTTTCATTTGGATCCCAGTCCGGTTCTTTCAGACCAATATCAAGGTCCCCTGTGGTAAAAACATTGGTCTGCACAGAATTTTCCGTGAAATAAGCCATTGTGTTTCCAATTCCAAATAACATAGCACATGAAAGTACTCCCGCAAATAATACATTTCTTTTTCCTCTGCTCATTTTCATATTTTCTCTTCCTTTCTCTCATTAAAAATGAAACAATCCTGCTTCATACGCACTTTTTGGATTGTTAAGACCAAAATATTCTTCTCCTGTCATCTGCTGAAGAATCTGTCCGGAAATCTTAATTTCCACCCCGCCCATTTCCTGAATCCAGGTCTGCCTGCGGTTATTTACCTTTTTATCCACCCAGACCTTTGTAAATAGAGGAACAGTTGTTTCTCCTGTACCATTCAGGTTCCTTTTCAAAACTTTCGAGTAGTAAAAATACTGTACAGGGTCTGTCTTTTTCTGCTCAGCAAATCGCACCCATTCTCCTTTAGCGGCATCATCACTGTTATAATCAATGGTATAAACTTGGACTACTTTTTCCATATCCTGAGCGCTTAAGACTTTTCCTCTTTTGCTCTTATCCGGGCAATTCTGACTGTAAACGAACTCACATTTCAATGCTGCAAGCTCATTCATATTCAGTTCTGATGTATTGGTTATCTGAGGATCTTTTGCAACAGAAGAACCTGGAACAGTAAGTAATCCTTTCTGTGGATTCCATGACGGCTCTGTAAGAACTGCATCCAGGCCTTTTTCCCCGGCAAATGTCAGCCTGTTTGCAACTTGTCCTGTGTCACCAAGATAAGCAAGTGTGCCGCCAGTTCCCACAGCCAGACATAACCCGGTTCCAAAGATCAGTGCTGCCTTTTTCATTTTTTTCATGTGCACCTCCTTACAGTCTTGCAAAGGCTTCTTCCGGAGAAGAAAATCCTTCGCTCTGAACCGACTCTTCATACACAAGAATATCAAATGGAACTAAATCTTCTTTTTTTACTATGTTTTTTATAACAATATTATCAAAAACCGTATCTGTTCGCTGTCCTGGCTGAAGCTGTTTCTGATAATAATAGTATCCGTCTTCTCCTGTTTTCCAACTGTCTTTTATCTTAAGAGGCTCACACTGCGCCTGTGCATCCAGATTGCTGAATACTACCCTGACCCGGACATATACCGGAATCACAGAATCATTTACAATACATGGCTTTTTCTTTATGACCGATCCTGGTCCAGGATCGGCCGGAGGATCAAACTCTTCTTCAATGTGTGTCTTATTCTCCACTATCTTTATCCTGTTAACAGTTTCCTGGCGGTCAATTAAATAGGCATACACCATAGAACCTACTGCTCCCGCCAAAAGGCAGAACGCTAGTACAAACAGCATCCATTTCTTTCTCATGGATCAATCACGGCAGGAACCGTTCCTGCTTACTCCTTTCCTCCTGGAATTTCTGTTATTTTGCAGACCTGCTGCAAAACAGCTACTGCTCAAAAAGACCAGTAACCATAAAATCAGCACATGGGTACCACCTCCTTTACAAAGAACCAGAACGGTCATATCTGTCATTAGGGATTTTTTCGAAAATTAAATAGTAAAAAGAATAAAAGATTTGATTTATAAATACATCTGAGATCAGTGAAATAAATAGAAACTATAATTATTAATATTTTAACAATTTCTAAGATACAATAATTAATTAAATGGATTTTAATAACTGAATTAACAAATTTGAATTAAAGATTAAATTGACGCGTCTTCTGTGACGCATTGATTAATTGATATGATAACATGTTTTTTGAAAAAGTCAATACAGGAAATAGAATTTTTCTATTTCCTGTACCAGCTCCTGGACTAGAAAAGGCTCTAGCTTATTACCTCGCGGATTTTGGAGCGAATTCTCTGCAGAGCATTATCAACAGATTTTGGAGATTTATTCAGGATTCCTCCAATTTCAACATATCCTTTTCCCTTCAGATACAAATCCAGCACTTTATTTTCCATAGGACTTAAATAATCTGAAATTCTTTTCCGAAGATCCTCTGTAGTCTCCTGATCAATAATGATAGATTCCGGATTCTCCACGCTCAGTTCCCAGATTGGACTGCTTTCATCCTCCTGATTCAACGATACATAGGAATTCAGAGGCTGGTGCTTCTGGCGGTTAGAATTCTGAATGGCACTGTATATCTGCCTGTCAATACACACTCTGGCAAAAGTTGCAAAAGATGCCTCCTTATCTGTCTGAAAATCCCGGACTGCTTTAAACAAACCGATCATTCCTTCCTGAATCAGGTCATCTGTATCTCCTCCGATGAGGAACATGGCCCGGGCTTTCTGACGCACCAGCCCCTTATATTTCTCCATCAGATAATCTTCTATGGCTGTCTCTCCAGCCCGCAGACGGGCAATCAGTTCTTCATCACTTACACCATCGAACTTTCCCATATTTCCTCCGGATTTTATTTCATTCTCTGGCGAACCACCTCATAGGCAAGGATTCCTGCTGCAACAGACGCATTCAGAGAATCAATATCTCCCTTCATAGGAATAGCTGCCACAAAGTCACATTTTTCCTTTACAAGACGGCTCACGCCCTCTCCCTCATTTCCGATTACCACACCCATAGGACCGGTAAGATTCAGATTGTACATCAGATCTCCGCCCATATCTGCGCATACGAACCACATACCCTCTTTTTTCAGCTCTTCGATGGTCTGTCCAAGATTAGATACCTTGGCAACTGGTGTGTAGTTCAAAGCCCCTGCAGAAGTTTTTGCAACTGTTGATGTAAGCCCTGCCGCATGTCTTTTCGGAATGATAACACCATGTGCGCCTGCAAGGTTGGCAGTACGGATAATAGCTCCCAGATTATGGGGATCTTCGATATCATCAAGAAGAAAAATGAAAGGTGCTTCTCCTTTTTCCTTTGCTTTATTTAAAATATCCTCAACTGTGGAATATTCATATGCAGCCACCTGCGCGATCACGCCCTGATGGGCGCCTGTCTCGCTTAACTGATCCAGACGCTCTTTCTGTACAAAATTAATGATCGTATCTTTTTTTCTTGCCTCACGGATAATGGTGCGTACTGGTCCATCCTGGCATCTGTCCAGAACAAAAAGCTTGTCCACGCATTTTCCTGAGCGAAATGCCTCTAATACCGCATTTCTTCCTTCAATCTGCTCGCTCATTTGCAGCCTCCTGTCTCTTATTGCCTTTGTAAAATCATTGCTGTTGTTCTTTATAAATTCTCTTCCGGAATTCCTTTTCTCACCAGTTCCACAATTCTGGAATAATCTTCTTTCAGGTACAAATATCCCATCAGTGCCTCAAAGCCTGTAGCCCTGCGGTAATCTGCCATTGTAGCATGCTTGGCCATTGTAGGGGAATGTGCATTTCTGCCTCTTTTATAGACAGCCAGTTCTTCTTCTGTAAGATCAGGTTCCAGAAGCTCCATCATCTTTGACTGCGCTCCTGCCTTTACCAGGCTGCTGGCCTTTTTATGAAGCTGATTCACCGGACAGTTGCCTTTTTTAACAAGGATTGTCCGGATCACCAGTTCATAAACACCATCTCCAATATAAGCCAGTGTCAGCGGGGAATAGGTTCGCAGATCCCTGTCTTTCAGTTCAAACAGTTCTTTTAATTCACTTAAGCCCGTTTCCATTTTACTCCTTCACGTGTATCTTTAAGAATGATTCCCTTTGCAAGGAGTTCATCACGAATCTCATCTGCTCTTGCAAAATTCTTTGCCTTTCTTGCCTCCTGGCGCTCTGCAATCAGATCTTCGATTTCTTTATCCAGAATTTCTTCTTTCTTCACAGCAGCAAGTCCAAGCACATCACAAAGCTTCACAAGAATTTCAAGAATTCCTTCTGCAAAAGCGGCGCTGCTTTCTTCTGTTACATTTGTATTGGCAAATTTGACCAGTTCAAATACAGCTGCAAGCGCATCAGCTGTGTTGAAATCGTCTTCCATTGCTTCTTCAAATTTCTTTACATATCCTTCTGCCTCTGCAAGAAGTTTCTTCTCAGCCTCAGTAAGTTCAACAGCAGATGCCTTCTCCTTACGGTCTTTCAGGCGTCCTGCTGCCTCTGTAATTCTCTCAAGGGCATTCTTGGAAGACTCCATAAGATCAGCACTAAAGTTCAGCGGACTTCTGTAGTGTGCATTCAGCATGAAGAAACGAAGCACCTGCAGGTCATACTGCTCGCTGATCTCACGCACAGTACGGAAGTTTCCAAGGGACTTGGACATTTTACGGTTATCAATATTCAGGAATGCATTGTGCATCCAGTATCTTGCAAAAATTTTATCATTGCAGCACTCGCTCTGTGCGATTTCATTCTCGTGATGCGGGAAAATAAGATCCTCACCACCGGCATGGATATCGATCTCATCCCCAAGATATTTCTTAGACATAACAGAGCACTCAATGTGCCAGCCCGGACGGCCATCGCACCACGGAGAAGTCCAGTATGGTTCCCCTTCTTTCTTCGGTTTCCAGAGTACGAAATCCAGCGGATCTTCTTTCTGGTCCTCTCCTGATACCTGAAGTGCACGGAATCCAGATTGCAGGTCATCCAGGTTTTTGTGGGAAAGCTTTCCATATTCTTTAAATTTCTTTACACGGAAATATACAGTTCCGTCTGCCACTGCATAAGCATATCCTTTATCCACAAGAGTCTGGATCATGCTGATCATGCCGTCAATTTCCTGAGTTGCCTGAGGATGTGTAGTAGCAGGCTTCACGTTCATTCCTGCCATATCCTTTTTGCACTCTTCAATATATCTCTGGGAAATTTCTTCTGCGGAAACTCCCTCTTCGATTGCTTTCTTGATAATTTTGTCATCTACGTCTGTAAAGTTGGATACATAGTTTACTTCGTATCCTTTATATTCCAGATAACGGCGGACTGTATCAAAAATGATCATTGGACGTGCATTACCAATATGGATCAGGTTGTATACAGTAGGTCCGCAGACATACATTTTTACCTTTCCCTCTTCAAGGGGTACAAATTCCTCTTTCTGACGGGTCAGCGTATTAAAAATCTTCATTTTATTTCTCCCTCCGGTCAATTTCTCTAAATGTTATTTCGCAGCTGCCAATTCCAGACTTCTGCAGCATTTTGTGCTTGTGCGCACAACAACATTATTTCTTGTATAAAAGGCAGACTGCCTGGGAAGCAATTCCCTCTTCTCTTCCGGTAAAACCCAGCTTTTCCTCTGTGGTAGCCTTGATATTCAGACAGTCAGGCTCCATATGCAGCGCTTTCGCAATGTTTTCCTTCATCTGTGGAATATGAGGTGCCATCTTCGGCTTCTGGGCAATGATCACAGCGTCAATATTTCCTACACCATATCCTTTTTTTTCCAGAAGAGAGGCTACATGTTCCAACAGCTTTACGCTGGAAATCCCCTCGTATGCCGGATCTGTATCCGGAAAATGCTGTCCAATGTCTCCAAGAGCTGCAGCTCCCAAAAGAGCATCCATAATCGCATGAATCAGTACATCTGCATCTGAATGTCCCAGCAGGCCTTTCTCCCACGGTATCTTCACACCGCCAAGAATCAGATTCCGGTTCTCTGTCAGTCTGTGTACATCATATCCCATTCCCACTTTCATAAGATTATCCACATTTCGTCCCTGCCTTTCTTCTTGAAAGGGATTTTCCTGCATAGCAAAAAATCCCCATGCTATCGTTCGCTATTATACATGATTTCCAATTAAAAAGCAATCCGTCAACAGTTTAATATGCCAGGGATTTCTGTCTGACATTCCAGACTGCGTTGCAACAGAATTCTGCACAATTTTTATTTATGACAAAGGCCTCCCGGGTGAACCCCAGAAGGCCTGACAATATGTATTCTAAATATTTGCATATCTTTAAATACAAAAACATTTGACACATTTTCCTGTGGACAGTACTATTAAACTTCTGCGATTACCTCAACTTCGCAAAGAACATTCTTCGGAAGAGTTTTCACAGCAACACAGGAACGTGCTGGTTTGTTTACAAAGTATTTCGCATATACTTCATTAAACTTGGCAAAATCTCCCATATCAGCAAGGAAGCATGTTGTCTTAACTGCCTTCTCAAAGCTACTTCCTGCTTCTTTCAGTACTTCGCCAAGATTCTTCATAACCTGCTCTGCCTGAGTCTCAATGGTATCTCCGTTGATCTCGCCTGTTGCAGGATTTACCGGAATCTGTCCAGATGTGAATAATACTCCATTTAAGATCATTGCCTGGGAGTATGGTCCGATTGCTGCTGGTGCCTTCTCTGTATAAACTACTTTCATGGTGTAAATCTCCTTTCAATTTTTCTTTTATTGTCTTCATGCTATCGCAAAATTTTATTAGTGTCAAGCAATTTTTTTGTACGAATCTGGAAAGTAATTTTTTTGTACAAGTCTGGAACGGATTCTGCCTTGCAGGATTTTCCTATTACATAAATAATGTTTGCTGCACAGTCTTAGGGCGTGTTTAAAAAATCATTCCCGCAATCTGCACGCCCCACTTTGCGGGAGATTTCACCCGAATT
>ENA-ORVG01002005-ORVG01002005.1-human-gut-metagenome-genome-assembly--contig:-NODE-2005-length-21395-cov-3.750469_pt1 | contig 21395 bp, 17 predicted proteins | sample MGYA00242091_ERZ509233 | MGnify/ENA primary metagenome ERZ509233 (study PRJEB26280, sample SAMEA2338840) | human gut metagenome | biome: human gut; feature: human-associated habitat; material: faeces... | reverse complement strand
TTGATAAATGAGTTTCCAAACACGCTCTAAGTGATGGGCAAATTGTTGTACCTTTTATTTTCACACAGAGCGGATTAAAGCCATTGACAAGTATAAAAATGTCAAAAGAATATGTATCGTTATATGAATTATATGCACAATTAGATGCAATTATCTGTATCGGATTTGGATTTAACTCGGATGATGCTCATATAAATGGGATATTTCGACAGCTAGTTGATGAAGAGAAAAAGCATTTATTCTATGTGACTAATAACCATAATACACGTATTATTAAACAAAAATTGCAAAAAAATATCAGATTAAGTTCTGAATCTATGAAGGACAGAATTCATATTATTTCTGTTGATAGTGATAGAAAGTGTGAAAGTTTGTTATGGACTCTATATGTAGAAGAACAGATAAATGATATAAAAAGTCAGCAGGGTTAATTAAATCTTTGATGAGGCACTCATGATGCAGCTCACCCCTGAAGACCGTTCCTCCAAGTTGCCCGCCCTGGCCCTGCTGTGCGGCATGGGTTACCGTTATCTTTCGCCGGAGCAGGCCGACGGGCTGCGCGGCGCTGCCGGGGGCAAGAGTGCCAGCGTGGTACTGGTCCCGGTGTTGCGCCGTTATCTGGGCGGGCGTTCCTTTCAGGTGGGGGAGACCTCCTTTTACCTCTCTCCGGCCAATGTGGAAAAGATCATCGCCGCCCTGCGGCCTCCCTTGCGTGACGGCCTGTTGCCCACCAACGAGCATATCTATGACCTGCTGCGCCACGGCATCACGGTCACGGAGGAGATAGGCGGCAAAAGCACGGACTGCACCATCTCCGTGCTGGACTGGGACTGTCCGGAAAACAATATCTTCCACGTCACCGAAGAACTGGCCGTGGCCGATACGTCGGGCCTGCACAAGGTCGTGCCGGACATCGTCTGCTATGTGAACGGACTGCCGCTGGCCGTGGTGGAGTGCAAGCGGCCCGACCTGCCCGGCAATGACGGCAAGCCGCCCTATACGCAGGCCATTTCCCAGATGATCCGCAACCAGGGGCGCGACTACATCCCGCATCTCTTCATCTATACCCAGATAGCCCTTGCCGTGGACGGTATGGACGGCAAATACGGGACATGCGGCACACCGGCCAAATTCTGGGCCACTTGGCGGGAAGAGGAAACGCCGGACGCGAGCATCAGCGCCTGGAAGCAGGGCGCCCCGGCGGAAGATGCCGCGGCCATCCTGGCCCTGCGTCCTGCCGCGCAGGGGGATGCCTGGCATGTCGCACAGCACGGCGTGCTGACCGGGCAGGATCGCTGCGTGGCGGGCCTGCTGCATCCCGCGCGTCTTCTGGACGGCATGCGCTTCTTCACCCTTTTCGAGGCCGGCCGCGACGGCCTGCACCGACTGGCGGCCCGTTATCAGCAGGTGTTCGGCCTGCGGGCCATGCTGGAGCGCCTGAAGGGCTGCGAGGGCGGCAAGCGGCGCGGCGGCGTCATCTGGCATACCACGGGCAGCGGCAAGTCCTACACCATGGTCATGCTGGCACAAGCCCTCGTCCTGCTGCCGGAGCTCAAGCAATGCCGTATCGTGGTGGTCACGGACCGTGTGGATCTGGAAAAACAGATCCTGAAGAACTTTTTGAAAAGCGGTGTCCTCGGCAAGAAAGAGGCCGCCGAAGCCCGTGTGCGCACGGGCCGCAAGCTGGCTGAGAAGCTGGGCAAGGGGCAGGAACGCATCCTGTTCACCATCATCGACAAGTTCCATACCGCTGCCCAGCGCAAGGAATGCCGCAACGAGAGCCCGGACATCATCGTGCTGGTGGATGAAGGGCACCGCAGCCAGAGCGGGGAGACGCACCAGCTCATGCGCCGGGCCCTGCCCAATGCGGCGTTCATCGCCTTCACCGGCACGCCGCTGCTGGAAAAGGAACGCTCCCGCACGGAAGAGACCTTCGGCCGCATCTTGCATGCCTATACCATGCAGCAGGCCGTGGCCGACGGCACGGTGACGCCCCTGCTGTACGAGGAGCGCGTGCCGGATCTTTCGGTCAATGAAGAAGCCATCGATGCCTGGTTCGACCGTATCACATCCGGCCTTACTGACCAGCAGCGGGCCGACCTCAAGCGCAAGTTCTCCCGCTCCAGCCAGATCGACCGCACGAAAGGCCGCATGGAGCTCATCGCAGCGGACATCGCGGCCCACCTGCTCACCCTGCCCAAGGGCATGAAAGGCCAGCTGGCCTGCTCCAGCAAGGGCGCGGCCGTGGCTTACCAGCAGATCTTTGAGGACCAGGGGCTGATCTCCTCGGCGGTGGTCATCTCGCCGCCGGACACCCGCGAAGGCCATGAGGAGGTGGACGCCGAGAGCCGGGACGCCGTGGCCGCCTGGTGGAGCAAGCACGTCGGCAAGGAGGCGGAGAGCAAATATACCCAGCGCGTCCTCGACCGCTTCGCCACAGAGGGCGATCCGCAACTGCTCATCGTGGTCAGCAAGCTGCTCACCGGTTTCGACGAGCCGCGCAATATGGTCCTCTACATCGACAAGCCCCTGAAGCAGCACGAGCTGCTCCAGGCCATCGCCCGCGTCAATCGCCTGCACGAGCTGAAGAAGTTCGGCTATCTGGTGGACTACAAGGGCATCCTGTCCGCGCTGGATACCAGTATCGCCAGCTATAACGGACTGGCGGAGCGCGTGCAGGGCTATCGGGCGGAAGACGTGCAGGGCCTGTATGCGGCCATGTCCACCGAATACAAGCGTCTGCCGCAGCTTCTGGAGACGCTGGACGGCCTGTTTACCGGGCTGAATCTGGCCGATGTCCAGGCATTGGTGCAGCATCTGGGCCCGCGCATGGAATGGCAGGACGGCAAGGCCGTGGACAGGAACCGCAAACGCCGCGACGACTTCTATCTTGCCCTGCGCGCTTTTGAGAGCTGTCTGGGCGTGGCCCTGCAATCCCGCAGCTTCTATGAGGACCTTTCCTTCACCGATGCGGACAGGGAGCGCTTCAAGCAGGCCGCTCGCCGTTATGCCTCAGTGCGGAAACAGGTACGGGCCCTGGCCCAGGAAACCGTGGACTATGATGCCTATGCGGCCAGCATCCATGCCTTGCTGGACAGGCATATAGCAGGGGTCGCCATACAGGAGCCGGAGGGAATCTATCGCGTCGATGATCTGGGCAAGGGCGATCCCGCCCAGTGGAGCGAGGACAAGGCCCGCTCCGAAGCCGCCGCCATCGCCAGCCGCCTGACCCGCACCATAGATGTGAAGCTGGCCGACGATCCCTATGCACACGCCTACTTTTCCGAATTGCTGAAACAGGCCATCGCCAAAAGCAAGGAATCGTTCGATGCGCCCATCAAGCAGTATCTGCTCTTTGCGGATCTGGAAAAAAAGGTGCAGGCCGGAAAAACGCCGGGCGTCCCTTCCGCGCTGGAGACGCACCCCGATGCCCGTATCTGGTTCGGTATCCTCCGCATGGCGCTGGGTGAGCGCATCCCGGACGGAGAAGCCGTGGACGATGAGCCGACCCTTGCCCCTTGGGTGCATTTGGCTCTGGCCATGGAGGACATCACGATCCGGGCCCAGAAGGAGTTTTCCCTCAATATGGAGGACAGGGAAAAGGCTATCAGCAAGGGCTTGCTGACGCTGTTCTTCAGTGAAGCCGCGCCGGAGACGCTCAGGACGGATATGGCCGCCATCCAGGCCATCATCGAAGCCGTGACCGCCAGCCTGCGCGTGCGCGCCCAGAAGGCCTGAGATGTACAGGCAAGGACACAGGGCCATGACGCCCGGCATGACTGAAAACACGGGGCAGGATGCGGAAAGCCCGATGCAGGTGGAGCATTTTCTTCTGTATGGCGAGGAACGCTTGCCCTTCCGTCTTGTCCGTCGGGGGACGGCACGCGGCAGCATACGCATCGCCGTAACGCCGCAGGGCGAGATCCTCGTGACCGCCGATGCCGCCACGTCGCTGGAAGCCGTTGAGGACGTCCTGCAACAGCGCGTCCGCTGGCTGCTGGAGACCCGGGAACGCTTCCAGGCACAGCGGGCCCACGCCTTGCCGCGCCGCTTTGTGGGCGGGGAGACCCACTTTTATCTGGGGCGGCGCCATCAGTTGCGCATCGTGGATGAGAGTGAAGGGAAGCATGTCCGTCTGCTGCGCGGCAGACTGGTTGTCCCCAGCCGTTACCCGTGGAGCGAAGAGCCTGCGGTGCTGGCCTCGCGTACGGAAGAGATCCGGCGGCGTCTCGAGGCCTGGTACCGTCAGCGGGCGGAGGAAGTGTTGCCGCAGTATTTTGAACGGATGCTGCCGCTGGTCCCCTGGGCGGACAGGCCGCCTCTGCGCCTGGTGCGCATGAAGGCCCGCTGGGGCAGCTGCACGTCGCAGGGTGTCGTCCTGCTCAATCCAGACCTGGTACGCGCACCACGTCACTGCATCGAGTATGTGATCCTGCATGAGCTTTGCCACCTGCGCGAACACAGGCATTCCCCTTTCTTCTGGCAGCTGCTGGCGCAGGTCTGCCCGGACTGGCAGGCTCGCCGCGCGGAACTGGACAGCATGGCCGAGATCTGGCTGGGCAAGGAGGAGACTGGCGTTCTTTCCGTTCGTGGCAGCGTCTGAACGCAGGTAGCATTAGGCAACTCCTGTTTGAAATATATGGGGCAACATTACTTGCCCCCAAAGTTGCCCCCTTTTTTGTGGCTGTCTGCGGTCTTTCGTGAACGTCCCTGAACCTCAAAAACAGAAAAAGTCCGCTCAGCTCAAGGCGTTGCGGACTTTCTTGGATTTCTGTGAACTATGATGTGGCGGAGAGGGTGGGAGCCAATTGTATTACTCAATATATTGAAATAATTGGATTACACTTCCCCGGGAAAAGCTGCTGTACCACCGCTGGTACCACCGGACTTCCTATCACGATTTTCTTGTCATAGAAGGGCATTCGCGCTTTTTGGGGATTCGCCCGACACCGCCAGACGTTCCCTGCGCTTTTGAAGTATCTCTTTGAAGAGGAAAGGCGTCAAGGTCTGTCTCGTGCCTTTCCTCTGCTTTGGGTTGCTTATTGCCGTTCCGACATGGCGCCACGGAGAACCGTCAGGGCGGCAAGAACGATATCTACGATCACGACAGGGTTCATACTCTGCTCCTTTGCATTTACAAGGTTAAGGTGAGCAGGCCGAATAAGGCCCCCGGCAGTTCTTCGACAGTGCGGATGACGGCTGACTTTGAGAACAGGTTCGTCACGGCGCGGGCGTCGATACCAATACCGCAGACCTCAATACCGAGCCGTTCTGCAGTGTCGATAACGTCCATTGCCGTCCTGAAATCGTCAGGGCTGCCGTCGGTGAGAACAACAAGCAATTTGCGGCGTTCCTTCTGTCTGAGCAGCTCGCGCAAGGCGTAGAGCATGGCCTCCGCCATGGGTGTACTGCCGTGGGCGGTCACAAGACAGGCATCGGAGATACGCTCTCCGGGACGAAACACAGGGCACACGGACGTATTGTCATCTGTGGCAGGGAAGGCGGTAAGGGCTACCCGGACGCCCTGGATACGCGACAGGGCAGAGGCTACGACATAGCATGATGCACAGGCTGTCTTGAGCTTATGTGCCATGGAACAGGAGCAGTCCAGCAGGATATGGACAGTCGTATCCAGACCCCTGATTTCAGCCTGCTGCCTGAATACCTGTGCGCTACCTGTCGCCAGACGATGCAGCAGGTGGCCGTCGAGCCTTCCGCTACGGCTTGCCCGACTACGACGCAACACTCTGGTTTGCAGCCGGGCTCCCAAGCGTGTCTGGAGAGCATTGCTCACCCGTTTACAGGCTGCCAGCTGTGCAGGATCCAATCTGTGGAGAGGGCAGCGCTGTTCTACGAGCATAGCCGTGTGCGGACGGCAATTCTTCGATTGCTTCAGGCAGGCTTCGAGTTGTTTTGCGATGCGTTCTCCTTCATCAGCGGGCAAGCCTGTGCTTTCTCCGTCCAGAGCTTCCGCCAGCGCCTCCTGTGGCGTGGGAGATGCTTTGCTGTGACCGGAAACTTCGCTTTTTTGATTCTCGCCAGCCGGTTGATCTTCATTTTCTTGCAGTGCCCCCTCTGCTTGTCGCTGCTTTTCCCGCTTGTTCCTTTTGGGGGATATCGGCTGCCCGGACTGCGCGGGAGCAGTAATAGCGGCCGAGTTCGTCTGCGACGGGAGTGGGGCGTTTATTTCAGGTGGTTCCTCCTGTTGTGTGGGGGAGTGCAAATAGCCGCGCAAAAGGATTGCCGCCTCTCTGGCAAGGGAAAGGCAGTCGCGGGTGCTTCGGCAGTCCGTGACTCTGCTGATGAGTGAGGTGAACCCGCCCAGCAGGTTGGGATAATGGTTTTCGACGATCTGTCCCAACAGACAGACTGATCCCCGCAAGACGGGTAGGGAGAGAGCCCTGACAGAGTACAGGACATAGTCCAGCAAGGCGACCAGTGGTTGTGCCGCATAGTTCTCCAGCTCCTCCCGAGAGAAGGGATTCGCGAACAGATGCCGTATCAGCCAGAGAAAGTCCTGGCGACAGCCGGGATAACGTTCTGCCATGCGCTGCTCGACCCGGTAATCTTCAAAATAGTTGAAGAGACGCTGTTCCAGTGCTGTGAGTGCCTCTGCCCGCAGGTCGACAAAATCCGTGTATCGGATATGTCCGGCCTCATGGCTGATGTACCCCCGCACCAGCCCCAGCTCTGTTTCATCGCCTTCAACACTAAGTTTGGGCAGGAATATGGAAGTTCCATCCGTCCAGGCTGTGCTGTGTTCACCGATGCTGACTTTCACGCCCAGTGAATCCCCTAGTATGGAGGCCACAACTGGCAGGGCCGACATGATATGTTTGGTTTCTGCTTGCATGGTGTCACCACAGGCCGCCGGAATTGAGGCACGCGGGTGTGACCGGTACCACTGTTTGCTTGTTCGGGGAGAAGGCGGAGACGATAGTGTTCAAGGTTCGCTGTGCATTGGACGTATTTTGCATGGCCTCTGCCTGCTTGAGCAGCGCTTGCTTGTCCTTGAGCAGGCAGATAAGGCCTTGCAGGTTCAGCAGCGATTGGCCAGCAATGTACTTGCCTTTGTTCGGTACGCCTCCCAACACCGTATCCATGATGCTGATTACGGGCATGGCGTGGGGAGAAACGAAACTCAGCCCCTTGCGCTTCTCCCGCAGCGTCAGCAGCGGAGACAGGGCTTTATGCGTGACTTCCGTCTTCCCTTCGTAGACCCGAGTCCAGATGTCGGCCGCATCTTTGGCGATCTCGGAGAAGAGCTTGTTTCCTAGGTCGGAGAGACTTTCGTCCAGCGTCGAATCCACCTCAGACGATTTGACACGGAAGAGCTGCCAGGCAAACGTGAGCCTTTGAGCGACATAGTCTGCCGAGACCGTGCTGCTGGCGAGAAATTCCCGCCATACCTCATACTTGCTTATCCACTCCGCGATGAGGCGGTCATAGTTTTGCAGGAACAGGGTCTTTTCGGTATAAAATTCATCTTTGATGGCCTTCAAACCGTCGAGGATGCCGTCAACCTTGGTTGAAGGCACGGCCCAGCCACCGAGAAAGCGGACAGCGTGCCTGTCAAGAAGAGAAACGGCTCTGGCCTTGAGCCTGCTGAACACAGCCATATGGGCCGGATCACAGATTTTCTTGAAGCCCAGACTGGCAAGGGCGGAAGGCGGCAGCTGGTTTTCACTGTCAAAATCGGAGGCCGTGAGTTTGCGGCAAGCAGACCAGATGGTCGTGTCGAGGTTGAGGACATACAGCTTGTCGAGGGCGTCAGGGGGTGTGAGGGTGATGATGTCGTTGGGCATGGAATATGACCTTACGGTTGCTGGTTAGTGAGATGCGGGGAAATATTTTCGCGCGAGTTCGTGCAGTACGGCTTTGTCAGATGCGGAGGCGCGGGAGGCCAGGGCCCTGTCCAATGCATGGATGATGGGGCTGATGCCCTGCGCCGAAAGCGGGTGGTACGCCAGAGTCAGCCCTGCCCAGCGCAGCAGCGTGCGTGTGGACAGGGTGACAGCGAGAGCGTCGGGTCCGCTGTCCGTCCCCATGAATTGCTTGCGGATGTCATTGGCGTAGCTGACCATAGCGATGACAAGCTCCTGGGGCAGGTGCGGGAAACGTTGCCGGAGCAGTGCTACTTCGGTATCGGCTTCGGGATAGCCCATTTCGATCAGCATAAATCTGTCCATGAAAGCCAGATTCAGTCGCAGCACGCCCTGGTACAAACCGGTGTCATCACTCCCGCCATTGCTGTTTGCCGTAGCGATGAAGCGACACATGGGGTGGGGCTTGACGAGTTCGCCGTTGTTTTCGGCGATACACAGTGGCGCGCCGTCCAGGATCGTATTCAGTCCGGCCAGTGTGGCGGGAGAGCAAAGATCGATTTCATTGAACAGCAGCAGTCCCCCCTGCCGCAGTGCCAGGGTGAGCGGTCCGTCAACAAAGCGCATTGAGCCATTCTGTACGGACAGATGACCTATGAGGTCAGAGCTTTCCAGACGCTCGTGGCCGTTGACTTCGAAAACAGGATAGTTGAGACGCGCCGCTATCTGGCGTACGGCACTGGACTTGCCACAGCCAGTGGGACCGCTGATCCAGAGCGGGTCGGGGTGTTCCATCAGAAACCAGAGAACAAGGTCCCTTCCTGACGTAGGATTGAACGAATACTGCGAATCCAGGGCCGGAGTATAAGCTGTAGGGGCGTCATACCCTCTGATTTTCGTCCCCGATGCTTTGCCGGAAAAAACAAGGCCGGCGTCAAAGTCCGTGATTTTTGCCATGAGCGTGCTCCCATAAGAAAAAGGCTCGCCGTGCGGGACACGACGAGCCTTCGGTAAAGATGAAAAAAGCCGGTCTTATTTACCGGCGTGGTGTCTTGGCTTTCTGAATGACAGGCTGCGTTTTACATCGAGCCGGAACGGGTTATCCCGGTAGTCGCCGCTTGCCTCTATGTCATCGGTTTCTTCGCCGATGCGCAGGAATCGGAAGGCCTCCATTTCCAGCGAATCCAGAAAATATTCTACATATTCGATCTCAGGTTTGTCCAGAGACCAGGAGATGTCGTTCCAGAGGAAAACCTCGGCGCCATCTTTGGTCTTGTAGCACTCCGCGCTGTTAAACAGGGCAAGGATCTGGACATTTTCTTCCTTTTCCTTGCTCAGGTGAGATAACTTTCTCGTCAAACTGCCGGCAGCGGCCCTGTTCAGGCACAAGGCCACATTCGAGGAGTAATCCATATCAGTTCTCGTATTAGGCGTCAGTTATTGTATTGGAGAAGGGCAGCAGCATAAGGCGCTTGCCGGGGGCCCCCTGCTTCTCATGCTTTGCAAAGAGCGCCGGTACGTCCAGAGCGATTCCCTGATCCCGCATCAGACTGGAGAGTTCGTCGGCCAGCCCGTGTTTATCCAGAGTACGTCGGCCAGCCAGAGGAACGACTTTGAAGCGGTGTTTTCCGGCTATGACCCAATCTCCTTGAGCGTCCGCCCGGGCATACCATTCTTTCATATCGGCCTCTGCCTCCTTGATACGTTCATCCAGCGCAGTGCGGTCTGTTTTCCAGTCAACCAGCTTTTGCAGGCGTTGCTCCAGTTCAGGATGCTCAGGACCGGCGAATTTGGGGCAGGTCACAGCATGATCGCAGCAGGAGCAGAGGGGATGAAAGCCCTCAGCCACAGGCAATCTGTCAACAGGATGAGGGAGAAGGCCGTACATCTGCACCGCCATATCAAGGATCGCAGTCTTCATAGTCTTGTTGTAGCGATAAGGGCCGAAGCCTTTGCCGTCGGTCATAGTCAGGGCCAGAAGCCAGGCCTCGACATTTACCTTGCGGATGTTGTCCGGGAAAGATTCCCCCCAGAGTCTGGCGACCACTTCAGGGAAAGACAGCCCCGTGAAAACCGGTGTGCCCTGTTCGTCCCGCAGACTGAACACATGCCTGTTGTAGTAGGCATGGAACAGCGCGATCTGTCCGTAGGCCTGAAGTTCATGGTTGGCGTAAACATGTTCGGGCAGGGCTGTCATACTTTTCACTTCAAGGATACGGATGGTTGGCGTCGGGGAAGAAGACACCAGCACAAGATCAAGATGCGCCTTGATGGGGACGCCCTTGTAGGTCACAGCTATTTCAAGCTGGCGCAGAGGGGACAGGCCTGTGGCTTCCAGAGCGGAAGCTATGCCGTCTTCATACCAGTGTCCCCGCTGAAGCGTCAGTGTCTTGGCAAAATTCGCTGTTCCGGGCTGCTGTTTTTGCAGGACAGCTTTACGAGGGCAGACGCTGAAGGCGGCGATGTCGGACAACCCCACATAGCGCTTCCTGTCTCCCAGCTGGGCCTGTGTCGTCTTTGCAGCATGGAGCCGCAAGCCATTGTGCAGAAGGGACATCAACGCCAGGGGGCGTTGCGAGTTAGTTTCTTTCATACAGACTCCTCACAGCGAACAGCTCTGGGCGCTGTCCTGATTTTCAATGTCCGCGTATCTCCACCAGCACCGCTGCTTGTTGTCCCATCGGAAGCCCGCCTTCTGGAGAAGGACTTTCTTTTCCATTGTTCCGCCGACAGCGACAACATATGTTCGGCCCTCGGAGCTAGTGGCCGTGCTGTAGCTGACCCCATCGAGCTTTGGCAAAGATGCCAGGAGAGAACGTGCTTTCTTGGGGCCGGCCGTTACGTTTGGCGCTTGTCGATTCTCCAGACAGGATGCGGCATTGCCGTCATCATCTTCTGTAATGATGCCCAATATGGCGCAGAGGGCATAACGCCTTGCGTAGGTAATGGCACTGCCCAGACCTTGGGGATCCGCTTTGGGCAGAGGGACAATGGCAGTGCTGGCAAGATATTCACCGGTATCCACATGAGTGAGTCGCGTTTCGAGAGCAAGGACGTTCTGACCAAGTTCTACAGGCTGGACGACAGGCATCTGGGTAAGCAGGATTCCGTGGCTGATAAGCAACTCACGGCAGCTTGCCATGATACTGTTGAGGGTGGCGTAACGGGTGGCATGATACGGATTTTTGCCATCTTTTGCTGCGGGTTGCAGCGCCTGCTGGACGCAGAGAAGAGCCGATGCAAGGCTGGAAGACTGATTTGTGGCAGTATGCATAAGAAGCCTCCTAACATGCTTTTTTCTATACCCTTATAACAAGTGCCAAGGCTTTTTTTGACTGCTGGCTGCTTTTATCCATGCAATCTTTTTGCGAGGCTTACGTTCTGTATGCAGAAGAAAAAGGAATTCCTTTCTGAAATTTTGGAAAAGAGGAGGCCAATATTTCTGCATCAAGAAAAAAACACGAGGTGACTTATGCAAAATAGTGATAAGATTAGAGTTATTGGTGCAGGTCTTCCGATCGAGACTCATGCGGCGCTGCGTGATGTGTTGGACAGAAAGCTCTACGGCATGGGGCCGTCGGCTTTTTACAGAAGAGTGACGGAGATGCTGCTCAAGCTTGATGACAAGGCTTTGCATGCCATTTTTAATGATCCTGATTACCTGGCAAATACGCTGAACGAGTCGGTGCGATGACTCAGGCAACCTGCACGAGCGAGTCTGTTTTCGTCCAGAAAACAGAGAATGGCATTGCGCCGGTGTTGCTCGCTGGCGAGTGCCCGGCGCAATGGAAAGAGCGACTTATGGCCGCATTCGGGGCGGAAGACGAGCCTGCGGCGACGTATTTGCTTCATTGCTTGTCACGAACAGCCAGAGGAAAACGTTCGGATTTGCTGTTCAATGCCTGCATTGCCGCCATCCGGGAGATTAGGCCAGGCAACAGCCTTGAGCGCATGCTTGTGGTGCAGATGTGTCTTGCCAATGAGTACGCAGTGAATGCCTTGAGCAGCAGTGACACGGCTGTGTTTGCGGAAGACAAGGAACGGCTTTCGGCTATAGCAGCCAAGATGATGCGTCTGTACCTGCAACAGTTTGAGGTACTTCGACGCTACCGCAACGCCGGAAGGCAGAACATCCAGGTCACACACGTCTACGCCGATCAGGCCATTGTTGGAGATGTCGTCCAGGGGGGGAAATAAAAATGGCTGAATCAACGCCCAAAGGCGGTGCGCCGTACGGGAATCGGAATAGTTTCAAGCACGGGATGTATAGGCGGCAGGAAATGGCAGCCGCAAAGGAGCGGGGACGATTTTATCGCGACTGCGGCAGGCTGTTGAAGGAGATTCGTAAGGTTATAGTGGAAAGAATTGCTTACCCTGAGAAATAATCACATAGAAAATCTTCGATATTGTCTCCATGAACATCTAAATCGTACGAGTAGCGAACGCATTTCCGGCTTTCTCCAGAATCAGGGACCGGAAATACTCCCATTCTTTGTTCGTAAGATTAGTAGAATATTGTTTGACCATCTTCGCGAGTTTTTGCTCTGCCGCGCGCAGTCATTTTTTGTCCACATACCTTCTTGTAAATATAAAAGTTGAAGTTTACAAACATGCACTAATAAGGCTGCAATATGTATTGTGTGATAAGATTCTCGAATTGCCTAATCAGCGCAGTGGCTTTTTCTTTATCCCGATGGAGTATTCCAAGTTCGATGTTATGATCGATGGCATCTTGGGTAAGATTGGCACTGGTGATGAGGAAGGCGGATTCACTGACAGCGCATTTTGCGTGCATCTTTGCCGGATTCCCCAATCTATTTTTGGGGCGCTTCTCCAGGGGCCAATGGTAGAATGCAGCGCCTTTGAGTGTTTCAAAGGCCTTGTCTGCACTGTGGCTGAGTTGTCCGGCAGAATCATTTTTGTTTTCCAGGATAAAACGGATCTGGACGCCGCGAGCCAAAGCTTGCTCAAGGGCATGCAGCAGGGTCGGGATCTTGTAGGCGGCAAAGCTGACCAGAAAAATCTGTTGTTGTGCCGTCTGAATCAGATCGAGAAGGACTTGTTCTGTCTTTCTGGCATCAGGCAGGACATGGGCAGGGCCAGACCAGACAAAACGGCTGTTCTGTTCCTGGTTTTTACGGATAAAAAAACTTCCTGTTTCCAGAGCCGTGGCCAATTCTTTTGCAGACGAGCTTTGACGGACGAGCTTCTGGAAAAGTGCAGCCAGCTCATTGTTCAGACCGCACCGTTGTTTGCAGGAGGCGGGGTCATGCCAGAGGCTGCTGTCCCGGCGTAGAAGATCAATGAGGTTTTTTGCCAGATTCAGCGGGATGCGGGAACAAAAGGTGTGGATATTCTGCAACAGCGTGTCCGGCATGCTCATTTCCAGAAGGCCAGTCCTGATGGACGCTGGGCAAAGGTTTCGACAAGCACGTTCCTGTCCAGATAGCGGTTACCGCATTCACACGAGGTCTCGGGAGCAAAAAGACAGGCATGGCAGGCAGCCCCCTGGATGACACGGCCGTCGGCCTCTGGCTTGCGCTCGGCGCATAGGGGATCGGAAGTACAGATACGCATGTTTTCCAGAGCCTGCTCGAGATAACGGCCCAAGGTCTCGGGATTGCCCAGTGAGACGAGCCCCCCTAGGGTACCTTCACTGTCTGTGGCCGCGGTATAAAGCAAGATACCGGCCATGGGGCCGCCAGGCATATCCGGGGTACGGCAATAGAGGCGCTCGCGGACGCTGGCCGCTGTATAGCCGCAATCCAGAGTGATCTGCTGCATCAGGGCATGGGCGAGAGAATGGAGCAGGACGAAGCGCAATCCAGGATACCCGGCATCCGTATCCTGGAAGCGGCGGCTTTTACGCCAGGCTTTGTGGGCCAGGAAAAAAGCCCTGTCATGTTTTTGTACGGCCGGCAGCTGTTCCCAGGACTGGAGGCGATCCTCACGCAGGCGCAGGAAGATGCCTTCACCGTAGCTTTCATACGCCGGCAGCCAGGTAGGCGCTTCCCGGGTCAGCGGAGCCACATGCTGCTCACTGATGATGCCGAGATCCAGCTCCTGCTGGGTCGAGATACGGGTGAACCCGTACATGGCGCGGACCTCACTCAGGCGCGGGACCTGCATGCTGTTTTCGAAGCTATCTTCGAAACCGGCCGGTGCGGGGATGGAGACGATCTCTAGTTTGCGCGAGACATTGATCTGGCGCTGTCCACTGAAGATCTCCCATTCCGGCAGCTTGATATCATCGGGCGTTTGCAGGACAGGCTGGCCCTGCAGGCTGCGTTCAGCCTCAATGGTACGGAGTACGTCATCCGTACTGAAATCAGCCAAGGCTTCGATGCGCCCCGGTCTGGCCAGATAGCGGACCATGGCTTCATCGTCCACATCAGCCAGATCGGCCCAGTGGGCACGTATGATACTGAGCAGGGAGCTTTCTTCATCAGGGATGGAAAGCACGCTGGTCGTTTGGGGGAACCAGAGGTTGGAAGCACCCAGGTTGATAAGTTGTGGCCGTGCGGTGCACGGGGAAAGATCGCACTGGCGCAGATGGGGATGCAGACCGCTGCAGGGGAAAAGAGGTTCCTTGGCGCGCAGTCCGGCTACCAGTGCCGAGAGCGGCTTTTTTTTGCCACAGGCTTTGCAGCTGACTATGATATCAGAGACATCCCCTGTGATGCCGAATTCGTTCATATGCAGTTCGGGGTGTGGGCAGGGGAGGCCGTCATGGATGAACTCGTTCCAGGGGACGTCCGACAGGTGGCCGTCAGGGCAGGCCAGCAGGAAGCGTACAGGGATGGCGCGCGGAGGGGTCTGGGGATTCTTCATCCGTGTACAGTGCGCATGGACAAAATGTACAGGCTTGTACAAAGGTTCACGCTTTTCGAAGATTCCCCGTTCCAGCGGCGCCATGGCCCCGCATACGCTGCAGCGCATCCAGCGGGGAAAGGGGACGGCAGGCACCCCCCTGCTGTCGTTCTCTTCCTCCTGTACAGGGGGAAGACGCAATTCCTGGACCTGGGACCCGACGATGCGTTGCACGGCGGCCAGCAGGCGGTGCTCGATGATGGGCCTGCACAGATCCCTGTTCCAGTAGTCGAGCCCCATGACGAGGGCCGAGACTTCCGGCAGGTCGAGGGTGGCACCGATACCAAAGGTGAACATCAGCTGACTGGGGCGAACTTCTCCTGCGACTGCCATCATCATTCTCCCCGGGGGGATAGCCCCGTCGGATCCGTATCCAGTAAGAGGGTGACCGTCTTTTCCACGTCCCGCAGGCTGTTGGGGCAGGAAAAAGGCTCCTGTGTCTTGTCAGGTGGGGCCATCAGACCCGAGGCGGCAGCGTTGGCCACATAGCCCAGACTGACGTCGCGTCGTTTTCGTATCAGATCCAGCCATTCATCGCGCAATTTTTCCAGCGCGATCTTCAGCCTGTCTTCGGCATCGTTATCCTGCATGATGGTGGAGGCACGGCCCAGCAGGTGGCGGCAGGCTTCGGCAAACAGGTCTTCGTGTTTCGGCAGTTCTTTGGCGGACTTGTTGCCGTTCATGGGGACATCGATTTGTCGGACTAGGGAGAGCAGGACTCCGGCCAGCCCGCGGTCCAGGGCCCGGCTGGCAAAGGGCGTGACAGACAGGGCCTCCACGTGTCGCTGGAAGGCGGCGTGGTAGGCATGGAAGTCCTCGAAGTGCGAAAGGTCGCGGGGGCGCGCCCAATTGTAGAGGGTCAGCACCAGCCCCGGTGCACGGGAAGAGCGACCCACACGGCTGCTAGCCTGGATGTATTCCGATGTCGTCCGGGGTTGCCCCAGCATGACCATTAGGCCCAGGCGTTCGATGTCGACGCCCACCGAGATCATATTGGTCGCCAGCACCACGTCATAGGGTCTTTTTTTCCAGTCAGGATCCCGCTGGCCGGTAGCGGAGAAGGTATTGGTAAGCCGTTCGAGGATGAGGGGGATGTTGCGGCTGCTCTGGCGTGAGGTGAGTTCCTCGGCGGGCCCCAGGGTACGGCGGGCAAGGCCGCGGGGCCGCTTGTCCGCCAGACGGCTGCGGACTTCGTCTTCCACCAGGCGGCGGGTCCCGGCCAGTTCACGGACGGAATTGAAGTAGCCGATGGTGGTCATCCAAGGATCAGCGGTATCGCCCCAGGTGTCGAAGACCTTCTGGGCAGCGGCCATGACCGTGGCGTAGACACGGACAGTGGAGGGCGGCATGCGCCGGCCCGTGGCACAGATGCCTACATAGACACGCCCGGGACAATCAGCGTCCACAGGCCGTTCGCAGGAAAAAAAGTTGTCGCGGCTGTCCACGCCGGGCGGCGGGAACACGTCGACCTGCCGGTTGAACAGCCGGCGGACTTGCTCCGCGGCGCGACGTATGGTGGCTGTGGAGGCGATGACCTTGGGGCGCACGGTACGTCCGCCGAGCGGCCACTGGCACAGGGTATCCACGGCATTCTCATAGAGGGCCGTCATGGAGCCCAGGGGACCGCTTATCAGGTGCAGTTCGTCCTGGATGACCAAATCAGGCGGTCGCAGCCAGACATGTTCCTCCACGCGGGCTTCAGGGATCTGGCCATAGCGGCGATGCACACTGCCCAGACTTTCGTCCACATCGGGCGAGACGAAACCATGACGGGAACAATGCCCCGTGACACGGCCAAAGAGCATCCCGACCTCACCTTTCCAGGGCATCTGGGCGAACTTGTCCACAGTCGAGATGAGCAGGGCGGGCGGCCGCCGGTAGATCTCCTCATCCACCACCATGACGGGCAGACCTTCCTGGGGAGACTTGGCCTGAGAAAAACTGCACTGGCCGTCAGGATCGCCGCAGAAGGTCAGACAGCGCTGGCTACCTGTGGTGCCTTTGGAGATATGGATGTTGTTGGTCGAGATAGGGGCCCCGCACCAGGGGCACGTGCTGAACTGCATGACGGAGCTGTCCCCGCCAAAGCTGTGGCCGTGTTTTTTGTCTTTTTCTTTGGCAGCGCTTTCCAGCGTATTGGGGGTAGAGTGTGACCCCACCCAGAGGCCCAGGCGGAAGGGTTCCTGCCCCCAGATTTGCGGAGCCTGACGGCGCAACACTTCACAGGCACAGATAAGGGCCGCCGCCCGCTGGAACTGCTGCAAGGTCAGTAGACGCAGGGTATAGCGCATGAAGACGCCCACGCCATGTTCCGCATCCAGACCACCCAAATCGGGATGCAGTCGGCGTATGGCAAGAGTGAAGGCCGTGAGCCCTAGGTAGGCTTCCGTCTTGCCGCCGCCGGTGGTGAACCAGAGCAGACTGGCCACGGCATCGTATCCCTGGGCGCTGCGCTCAGGATGCAGTGGATCGGCCAGCGTGGGGATATTGCAGAGCAGGAAGGCCAGCTGGAACAGGCGCCAGCTGCGATTGCGGGGCTGGTCCGTTTCCTTGAGCAGGCGCTTCCGTTCTTCCACGCTGGGGGTCGTCCCCTGTACACGGGCAGCGTAGATGCTGTGGATGCGCTGGTAATACATGGCCTTGTTGGCGAAACGGAAGGCCTGCAGGGCCGCGTCGTCATGCAGCAGCACGTCCCTGCCTTCCTGCATGCGTCGCTGGCTGCGCCGGGCATCGGCCTGTGCCTGTGCGGCACTGGCGGCAAAATCCGTTGCTTCCAGACCTGCGGGCAAGGTATCCACCCAGGCGGCATATGCCTGGATGATGCGCTCCAGTGTTTCGGCCAGGTCTTCCCGCGGCAGGGATGCCAGTTCCTTCATATCCAGCACGATGCCTTCAAGACGGGGATCGTCCTTGGGAGAGCGGGGCGTCTGGCCCGGGACATGGGCCACAGGCAAAAAGTCTGCGGCCAGCAGGCGGGCCCGCTCCGGCGCATCGTCTTCCTGTCGCTGTACTTTGACGGCACAGCCGTGGCCTTTGCCGAAGATGCGGCAGTGGCGGTAACGCAGGGCCAGGGCATCCATCTCCCGGCATTCATCCGGATCGAGGCGGCTGTGATCCCCCATACCGGCGGCCTGTCGCTGGAGGAAGACGGGCCGCTGCTGCCCGTCTTCGCTCTCCGCGCTCATCTCCACCTGAAAGATCCAGCAACTCCCTTCCTTGAGGTTCTTTTTGGGCCACGCATTGATCAGGAAGAGCGTCACAAACCACAGGTCATCACGGCGCCGGATACGCCAGCAGAGGTGGACCGGCTGACCGGACGCGGGCATCAGCGAGCCCTCCCCCTCCTGCAGGGGCAGCCGCACGGGCTCAGGCGTGAGGGGGATGCGCTTCCAGACCTCAGCGGAAGCATCGCCCCCGGGCTCCTGTTCGCGGTTGGAGGCACAGCGTTCGTAACGTCCCCAGGCGGTCCGCACCAGCAGGGCCTGTTCATCGCCGTCCACCAGACAGGAAAAACCGGCACTGGAGGGCAGCAGGCTGTCCACCAGCACGGGCTCCCGTTCGGCTGGAGCATCAGGGTCGTCCGTACCGGCCAGGGACAGGATGTCGGCTTCCGTATTCGGCTCGGCAATATCCATTTGGGGGACAGCAGGGATGAAGGCAGCGTCTGGAGGGCAGCCCCCCGGCGCCAGGCTGCCGACTAGATAGCGCTGCGTCAGGCGGCTATCGGTGGGGATTTCTTCCTCCGGGCCGTCAGCCGGGCCCAGCAGGTCACGGCGCAGCAGGTCGATGAGCTCTTCACGCAAGGCGAAAGGGCTGGGGGCGGTGCTGTCGTCCTGTGTAGGAGTGGAGGGGAAGGCAGCGTCAGCGGCCTTTTCTCCGGCAGTATCCGTTCGCAGCATATGACATCCTCCTGTCAGGATATATCCGCGTCCCGCGGAAGGCCGGGAAAAGCGGCAGCGCAGCCGGCTCCGCATGATCGCCCTGTCGGCAGCGGTCCATCCCAGCCCTGCGATCTACTGGGGAAGCTCGTTCCTCTTCACATAGGCTGTGGCGATGATCCTGTCATTCTTCTCGCCATTTTTGATCCATTTGTCGATGGCCTGCATGACCAGACTGTGGCATTTGACGGTCCGCTGCTGTGGAGTCATTTTTTGCATGGCCGCATACAGGCTGGCAACCAGTAAAGAAATACCGCCCACAACACCGACAGGCGCAAGGATACTGCCTGCGACGCCACCGGCAAAGAAGGCGGCCACAGAAGCCAGGAGGCCGGGATTAAGGATTTGGGCCAGGCAGATCCAGATCAGGCCGGCGCCGGATGCCCCCCCGGCCAGACAGAGGGCTTTTTTGAGATTGGCCTTCATGCGCCCCTTGCTGGGGTCAAGGAGGGTGATGGCCAGCTGTAGGCCGGCGTCGATGGTGGCAGGCAGATGTCCACCGTCGAAGTACCGGGGAGCATCTGTACGCAGGATGTCCGCGATGTGGTTCATATTCGTGTAGGTGATCAGGCCCTCCTGGCCTTCCCGGGCATTCTTGGCTTGGGCTTCGGTCCAGAGGGCGTGGAAGGCCGTACGCAGGGCCTCGCCCTGTTGCCGACGTTCCTGCTCACTGCATGTCATGAGCTGTTCCTTTGTGTTTATATGATGACAGAAGCATCACGGATAGATGGATACCTGCGGTATGGTATTTCGAGCCGATATCCTCTCTTTGCTCTGATGCCATCACTTTTGTATGGCTTGTGGAAGGTTCGTACGATAAAAGACGATCCTGCTGTCTGACAAGGGACAGATCACTACCGGAGCATGAGTTTCTGCTTTTCTTCAAGGGTGAGGTCAGTCTTGTCTCCATACTTGATCCATCTGTCGATGGCCTTCATCACCACACTATGACATTTGACCGTCCGCTCCTGGGGCGTCATTTTCTGCATGCTGCTGTACAGGCTGGCAACGATCAGGGAAATACCGCCGACGATGCCGATAGGGGCCAGGATGCCGCCAGCGATGCCGCCGGCAAAAAAGGCGACCACAGTGGCCACGACGCCGGGATTGAGGAGCTGTCCCAGACAGATCCAGATCAGACTGAGGCCCCCGGCGCCTCCAGCCAGGCTGACGCTTTTTTTGAGATTGGCCTTCATGCGTTCCTTGTTGGGGTCAAGAGCAGCGATGGCCATCTGCAGACCCACGTCGATGGTGGGCGGCAGTGCGGCATATCCTATCCTCTGTGCACCCTTTTCACGCAAGGTAGCAACGATAGCACTCATATCCGCGTAGGAGATTAGCCCCTTGTTACCAGAACGTTCACTCCTCTCCAGAGCATCCATCCAGAGTCCGTTGAAATAGGTACGCAGGATATCCCCATTTACCAGTCGATTAGGGCTACCATAATCCATGATACTTCTCCAATTTTTTCTTCACAGCTTCATATTCCTCTCTACCGATATAGATATCGACGAGATGATCATTAACATGACGCGCAAAGGCTCCTGTCAGGGGCATGGCCCTGATGGAAGTTTCCAGATCATTGACTTGCTGCACAGCCAGCTTGGCGCCCGAGATGCCGATGGCCGTGGTGATGGCGACCGGGGCGGAGATCACGGACAGGGCTGACATGAGTCCGCCCTGGGTGATCCGTTTGGCCAGTGTCTTGACGGATTCCCAGCTGGAGATCTTTCCCCGCTGGGTATACAGCTCGATGCCTGTCAGCAGCGCGGCCACGCAAGCCCCCAGGGTGCTGCTCTGCAGGATGTCTACGACAGGAACACCGCACAGGAAGGGCTGGGAATAGTAGTCATAGGCAGTGACCGTACCACAGACGATATCCACGGCCCCTGCTCCGATCAAAATAGGATTTTGGGTGGCGACACCGGTCGCGATATCGCAGGCCCCTACACCGAAGGTATTGATGGCATAGCCCGCCCCCCATTCGGCGGATCCGGTGATGATATCGATGACGGAACTGCCCGCATGGCCGACAGCCAGGATACTGGCACCGGCATCCAGGATGTTCAGGTTCACCCAGGGGCTCAGCTTCGTGAGAGTCATATTCAGGGCGGGATCGTACAGGTTCAGGAGGGTGACGATCTTTTCCGAGATGCAAGACGGCAAGATGGGAAGACCGTTTTTGGTCACGATATCCGTGCCCAGATGCCGGAAAAAGTCGACACAGCTCAGGCGAGGGTCTTTCATGACCGTCAGGGCATCACCGATAAAGTGCCCGTGCATCGTCCTGTGGCACCCCTTGGCGATCCCCTGGGGATAGAGATGCTTGAACGGGCCGACGGCGTCCATCCACTGCCCGGTCAGGGTCGGGCCATTGGGCTCAAGGATGCTTTTGGCGAATCGTTCCACTTTCTTGAAGTCGAACAGATTGTCCTTGATCATGTTTTCCCCGCCCAGGCGAGGAATCTCATGAATGGGCACACCAACGCCCACAGACATGGTGATGTTCTGTGCACTGTCAGCCATCTGGACCAGAGGGATGGTGGCCATCCCCGAATGGATTCGTGTCAAACATCCTTCAAACATGGACTTCCTTCCTGGAATCGGGCTGATTCAGACGCATTCGGCATGATATTCCGCACAGGGGATTGGGAGAAACATCTGCTTTTCTGGAATTGAAAATGCGGTGAGCAGTCTACATGATACCAATGAGAGCGTGTTTGGAAACTTCAGCTTTTATAGTTACAAGAAGGCATGTGGACAA
>ENA-ORVG01002001-ORVG01002001.1-human-gut-metagenome-genome-assembly--contig:-NODE-2001-length-21445-cov-3.092754_pt1 | contig 21445 bp, 10 predicted proteins | sample MGYA00242091_ERZ509233 | MGnify/ENA primary metagenome ERZ509233 (study PRJEB26280, sample SAMEA2338840) | human gut metagenome | biome: human gut; feature: human-associated habitat; material: faeces... | reverse complement strand
TCACGGTCGTACCGTCTTCCATCGTCTGGCGTAGGATGTTCACGCCCTTCTGCAAGCGCGGTAACTTGATGCCGTCCACGCTGTAGATTTCTTCTGACTTCACTTTGCCCGTGGCGAGGGTTTCGTCGATAGATTCTCCGTTGTCGAGCGACACGCAGGTCAGGCGCACGTTGTCGAACTTACACCAACCGCAGTTGTTCCAACCTTCTGGAGCGGCCGTCCTCTTGTAGGTGTATTCCCAGTGTCCGTCGGTGCGTATGCCCAATTTCAAAGGTTCGTTGGCAGAGAGGTGCACTACGACTTCAAGGGTGTTAAGCGGACCTTTGTCCCCCATGTCGCCATTGTTCTTGCAATCTACTTCATCATATCCGCCGAACGTGCGTTCCACTTCGTAGGGATGCCCTTCCTCAAGTTGGTCGAGGTCGTATTCATCTTCCCAACCGTAATACATGGCTGCGTTGTTCACAAACAGGCGCTGTCCGGCCAGGCGGTAGTCGTCATTGTCGTTAGGTACGACCATGTCTACTGTTACTTTGTAGTAACCGGCAGGCAGGCCTTCTACGGTCTGGTACATATATACGTCGGGGAAGTCGCCGGACTGGAGGCAGAATCCATATTCTCCGTCCGTGCAATCCACATTCTTGTCGGGGCTTGTGAAATTGTTCAGCCCGGCAGCGTTCATGTCCTCAGCCTTCGTGCAGACGATGCTGTCTATCATGAAAGTCCAACCGAATGGCGCATTGTATACGGAGTTCACGCCTTCGCCCAATCCATATTGGTCTTCAAAGCTCGGGTTGACAAGGACATGCGTGAGGTCGTCGTTTGCCTTGATGCCCTTCTCTATTTTGGCGTTCCGGGCCAGTTCGAGGTATCGGGCGGCGATTTCGTCGATTTTCTCAGGGGTGAGTTCGTCGGATTCGTTCTGGTATCCGGCACTGTACGTGTCATAGAGGGCTTGAAGCTGTTGCCCTGATTCCGTGGCGGCTACACCTTCGTAGGCCAAGTCCTTGGCGGCCACTTCGTTGGCGTGTGCAAGGAGTTTGAACGATTCGATGCTTTCGTCTACGTTGCCGATAGCTTCGGTCAGAGTGGCGATTACGTCAATGCATTCGTCGAAGTCGGCTTCGGGGTCGTTTACGAGTTCTGTGCCACGGTTGTACGCCTCTGTCATTTGCTTTTTGATGGCTCCGTTCATCTTCTCGCCCAAATAAGGTTCTACCTTTTCCAACCATTGTTCGAGCAATGCGATGACTTTTTCCAAGTCCTTGCCCACGTAAGTCAGCGTGAAGTTGTCATAGCATCCCCACCTCTCGAATTGGTCACCGTAATTTCGTATGCCGAATGTCAGTTTACCGTCGATGACAAAAGCTTGTACGGTGTTCTTGAAATAGCCCTTGTCGAAGTATTGCCGGGCACCGCTTTCGGTATTCGGCATCATGACACCGGATTTCGTTCCCTGACGGATATCCCAGGACGCAGTGAATTCATCACCAGTGAAGGCATCTTGGAACGAATGTTTTATTTTTTGTTCGCCGTCATTCAGGAAGATGTATGAAGACACGGTGCTGATCAGGCTGTCTCCTTTGCCGATGGACCATAAGGAGTCCATTTTCTCGAAGTCCCAATCCGCACGTTGGAAAGCCTGCACGCTCAATTCGTATACACCGTTCGGCATGCCCAACAGCGTTTGGTTGATTTCACCCGTCTGCCCGCCTCCTATGGTAAGCAAGTCGTTGCTGAGGCCGAGTTTTTCGGCATCGAAGTCGGGGATAGTCCATCAGTTCACGCAGTCCGTAAACGATGGATTGGTGATGAATTCCGTCACGTTGGTTCCTTCACCGATGAGCGAGTGTTGGGCTGATTGGGTCAGTAAGTCCATTTTGGAGATAATCTCTCCCAACTCCTCTGTGGTGTAAGGATATTCAATCAGTATGGTTTCGATGTCGATTTCGGCCATGTAGTCACTCAAGGCCATGATGTCGTCATTCACTTCGCCTTCCAAGGTGTTCAATATGCTGTCGGCTACTTCGTAGGTACGTTGCAACGTGCCGTATGCCATACCGTTTTCTTCGGCTGCTTTGATGGCTTCGTTCAATTCTTCGGCCTTGCTGGTCATGTCTGCCACGTTGCCACCGTTAGCGATATAATTTTCAGCTTCGGCTATTACTTTGTCCAAACGGTCCCGATAGGTCTGGTTCATGCCGTTATTTACGGCTTTGGCCTTATCTACAATGACCTGTAGCTCGTCCTTGATGGCATCTTTGCCATAATAGGAAAGTTTGAGGTTGCCTAACACGAACCAGTTGGCAGTGGAGTTCTGCATTTCCACGCCGGTTTCCAGCTTTCCGTCTGTGACGAAGAATGTGATGGAGGTCGATGCGGATCCCCAACGGCTTCCGGAGGAGAGGTTTACAGAACTGGTGCCCAAAGAAGTAATGGCATACAGGGTATTGCCGGTCACGGAATAGTCTTCGGGGTCTTTCCCGTCGGATTCGGGATTAGACGGATTCTGGTCTATGCAGATGTAATCCACCTTCAATTCATACTTGCCATTCGGCACATCAACCAGGCTTTGGTAAATCTTGGCATCCGTGAAGCCGGTATCGTCAAAGGCCCAACGCCCCAAGTTTGTGGTAGTGTTGTTCAAATTGTCGGCACTGTAGGTGAATGAATTTGCCGGTTCCTGTGTCCAACCCGGAATATCGCTGCTGCTGGCTACGAAGTTATCCTCGAATTTGTAGTTTTCAAGCAGGTCAGACAAGTCCACAGGCTTGTCGTAAGTGGCATGTTCGATTTCGTATTCGCGGATTTTGGTTTTCAGGTCTGTGGTGGCAGCTTCCAAATCTTCATTGGTGCTGGCAGCGTTATTATAGACATTCAGGCCTGACGTGATGTCAAGGCCATAATCCTGTGCCTTGGTCATGGCATCGCTGAGGGACTTTAGGTTGTAGAAATGAAGGTACTCCGTTTCGCCGACGAATTTCCATGCTAGCCCGTACGTGTCTTCGTACGCGTCGATTAAGGGATAAATGACATCAGTCCCGTCGTTTTTCCATCCCATCCACATGTCGGGGAAATAATCTTCGCCGTAGTTCTCGTCCGCTTTGTCTGGCCGGATGTAGTAAGTACCATCACCTTGTGGCTCGATGTTCCAATTCAGATGGGTACGGCCTGCTTCCCCTCCTGCTTTGGAAGTCTGGTTGTCCTCATAGTAGATGTAGGTGTAGGTTACTCCTTCATCAGCTGTTGTACCTAACAGATAGGTGTTGTTTGTACTGGAGGTGATGTACAAAGGCAACCCTGCATCCGTGACAACGGTTGTTTGGGTAGAGTTGGCATTAAGGAAACCGTTAGCCTTGACATTGTAGGCATACTGTGTTTCCCCTGTTTTCAGCTCCTGGCCGGTTATGGTCGGCGGAGTCCATGACGCGGCTGCCGCACCTATCGGGCTGAGCAGCGTAGCAAACAGCAACGTAACGTAATGCTTATTTTTCATGTCGTTGAATAATTTAATATGTGAAACAATAAAAACTATGCCGTGATTGATTCTCAATCCGGACAAGGCAAAAGTATAAGTTTTGAATGCAAAAGCCTTCAATTTATGTCGCATGAATTTTGCTTGATGTCGCAAGGTTTGTCATAGAGGAGACAGATGCCGTTACTATATAATACAAAAGACAATTGCATTTCCAATAAGACGAGTAGTGTTTTAGAAAGTTTTATATAATTTCGTACCGATTTTAAATATCATGAACACATGCGAGCAAGAAAAACATGGCACGTTTCGTTTGCCTTCTACTTTATTTTGTTGTGCTACATGGTTGTCGCTTCCGAGATAAAGGGACAAGAAGGGCGTTTGTTTACTTCTGATACACAGTTGTCAAGTAGTTTGGTGAACCAAGTATACCAAGATAAGAATGGTTTTATTTGGATAGCTACCCGGAATGGCTTTGACCGTTACGACGGCTCCCAGTTTCAAACCTTTCATAAGACGCGGAAGCCGGGTTCGATGCTTTCCGAGCATGTAACCTGCGTGTTGGAAGACGCAGCCGGACATTTGTTGGTTGGTATGGACAAAGGGTTACAGGCTTACGATGAGGACACCGGACGGTTTCGGACTATACCTTTTATAAATAAGGAAGACACCTTAAAGGCATGCCATGTCATGTCTATATTACAAGTACGCAATGGGGATGTATGGGTAAGCACTTCGGGATTCGGCATGTATGTGATTCCATCGGGTAAGGATGAGGCGCATTACACTTTGATGTTTGAAGGAGACAATAATGTGGAGGATATGGTGGAAGCGTCCGATGGTTCCGTTTGGTTGGCCGTGACGAATTACGGGATCTACTGCCGGAAAGATGGAAAAGTCAGCCGTTATCTTTGTGAGAAGGCATCTGTCTTGGGGCGTTGTTGCTTGGCTTTCGACAGTGAAGGACATCTTTTCATGGGATCGGCTTCCGAAGGATTATTTGTTTTCGACAATTCATCTGACGCTTTCTCGCCCGTAGCCGGAACAGGCCATTTGAATGTCTCTGTCCTTTGTCCGTTGTCGGACGGGAGGGTTATGTTGGGTACGGACGGAGAAGGGGCTATGGTTTATCGGTTTGGAGAACGTTCGCCGCAACCCTGTGATTACTTTCACGCACAAGTGGATTTGGAACACGCCAAGATAAGCAGTATATTGGAAGACCGCGACGGTAACATTTGGTTGGGGCTATTTCAGAAAGGGGTTTTCATGCAACCACATCAGGATAGCGGCTTCAGCTATGTGGGCTATAAGTCCGGGCGATATGATATCATAGGCTCAGCCTGTGTGATGTCCGTTTATGTTGGAAAGGATTGTACGTTATGGGTCGGTACGGATAACGATGGCCTTTACGCTTTGGACATGAAATCATATGCGGTTAGCCATTATTCCTCTGACACCGGAGGTCTGCCCGCCACAATCACCAGTATCGTGGAAGATAAGGATGGCAAGTTGTGGTTAGGCTCTTATTGGGGGGGAGCCGGATGGTTAGATAGACAAACGGGACAATTCAACCGTCTTCCGTTTACTTGTAGGGGAATGGCCGTGCATGTGTTCCGCCTGTTGGCTGATGCGGAAGATAATTTATGGATTGCCACTTTAGGTGACGGGCTGAAGAAATATAATTTGAAGACACATGAACTGACAGAGTACAAAGTACAGCCGGAGGCGTTTGAGCCGAAAGGCAATTCTTTGACGAACATGTGGGTCAACGATTTGTGCCTGTCTGAAGACGGACGGCGGCTTTATATTTGCATGAGCAGTGGATTGGCTTGCTTGGACTTGAAGCATGATGACTTTGTTTCCACGTTCGGACGTAATTGTATCCTGACGGAGCAGCCTGTGCATACGGTAGTTGAGGATTCGAAAGGCCAACTATGGGTGGGTACGCATGACGGGATTTTTGTATTGGACAGCCATGGGCGCATGAAACGGCACTACACTACCGATGACGGCTTGCCGGACAATTATATAGCTTCCATGCGGTTCGATATCCAAAATAATATATGGATAAGTACCTTCCACGGTTTGTCCATGTTGGATTTGAAGCGGGGTAGTTTTACCAATTATTATGCGAGTCACGGATTACAAGGAAATGAGTTTAGCGAACGGGCATCCTGCGGATGGGACAGCCTGATGGTTTTCGGTGGAAACTGCGGACTGACATTCTTCTCGCCCGAAACCGTGTGCCGTGCCGGTAAGCGTCCTTGCCTGCAGATAGTAGAAATGCGCATAGGAGATGAGGAAGTGAAGACAGATACAAAATCGGGATTCTTCAAGGTGACGAGTCGCCCCGTAATGGAATCCAACTTGTTTGAAGTGTGCCATGAGGACAATACTTTTTCCATACGTTTTTCAACGATGTCGTATAACATGCCGGATGGAGTGCAATATTTGTATTCCATAGACAACGAACCTTACGTGGCTATGGTTGGTTCGTCAGGTATACTGACTTTGAACCATTTGCCATCCGGGACTTATAAAATCCGAGTAAAGGCAATCGTTAATGGCCTGGAGTCTGATGTCAAGGCTTTTACCGTAATTGTCCGTTCTCCGTGGTACGCTAGCTTGCCGGCGTTTATCCTTTACTTTTTAATAGTGATTTTCCTTGTCATGAGATTCATTCACGGTCGTCGTTTACGGGAACAGGCTCGCTTGCGTTTGCAAGAACATATACATGCAGAGCAGTTGAACGAAATGAAGTTGCAATTCTTTATGAACCTCAATCATGAAATTCGTACTCCTATGACTCTGATTGTAGGGCCTTTGCAACATCTTATTAATACAGACTTCGATGAAATAAGGCAAAGGTCTTACCGTATGATGAACCGCAATGCAGAACGTATCTTAGCTCTTGTCAATCAAATTTTGGATTTGCGTAAAATAGATAAAGGACAGATGATGATGAAGATGCAGCCTGTGAATCTGGTAGATTTTACACGAGATGTTTATGAACTCTTCGACAGTAAAGCACGCGAAAAAGAAATCCACTTTCATTTTGAATACGATGCAGATAACATAGAAGTATGGTTGGATAAAAAGAACTTTGATAAGGTAATCATGAATCTTTTGTCCAACGCATTTAAATTCACGCCTTCCAAAGGGAATATCGGTATCCGGTTGAAGCAAGGTGGACGTGAGGTGTCGATGGAAGTTTGGGACGATGGCTTGACGATAGAACCCGACAAGATGGATAAGGTTTTCCAACGCTTCTATCAGGCTGACAATACGGCCAATTACAATATTCCAGGAAGCGGGATAGGGTTGAACCTCACGAAGCAACTTGTCACTCTGCATCATGGTGAGATTTCGGTGTACAACAATGCGGACGGGAAAGGATGTACGTTTAAAGTCGCATTGCCTGTCGGCAGTGCCCATCTCAAACCCGAAGAGCTTTTGCAGACGCCCATAGAAGAAACGACGGAAGAATCAATTCTGAAAATAGAAGAAGCTTCTGCTGTAACCGAAGGAAATAAGGAGGAGAACAAAAACAAGCATCGCAAACGTATTGTTATCGCGGAAGATGATGATGAAATACGAAGTTATCTGGTGGAGGAGCTGAGAAAACATTATTACGTCGTGCCTTGTCACAATGGGAAGGAAGCATTGAGTGAAGTTTTACGGACTCCTCCGAGTTTGGTCTTGAGCGATGTGATGATGCCGGAAATGGATGGTTATACGCTTTGTGCCAAAATAAAGACCAACATTAATGTGAATTTTATACCAGTGGTATTGCTTACGGCCAAATCCCATGAAAAAGACAAAATAGAGGGATTGAGTACCGGTGCTGATTCTTATATTGAAAAGCCGTTTAATATCAAGGTGTTGGAATATACCATACGTAACTTGATAGCTTCGTATGATATTCTTCGTAACAAAGTAGAGGGTAAAGAAATGCCGGAAGAAAACATAGATGTGGTCGTATCCAAATCAGCCGATGACAAGCTCTTGGAGCGCGTATTGCAGATTATCAATGGGAATATCAGCAATCCTTACCTGAGTGTGGAACTTATTGCGCGGGAGGTGGGCATCAGCCGTGCGCACTTGCACCGTAAAATGAAAGAATTGACCAATCAAGGGCCACGAGACCTTGTGCGTAACATACGCCTTAAGAAGGCTGCAGGCCTATTGGCTTCGGGGCATCGTAATATTACTGAAGTTATGTATGCCTGTGGGTTTGAGAACGCCGCATCTTTCTCCATCAAGTTCAAAGCTTTGTATGGGATGTCTCCTATGGTTTACATGAAGGAACATTTAGCTAAGAAATGAGGAAATAGTCCTTTTTTTATATATTTTGATACATGGCGTAAAATATCGGTAACACAGCCGTATGGTTGTGTCACCGATATTTTTCATCTTTGCAAAAGAGCACAATAGATTTTTTGTAAATGTGTAAATTGAAAAAGGAATGTGATTTAGAAATGAAAATCCTTAAATTAGATTAGTTATGCGAAGAATGAAAAACTTTATGTTTTCCGGACTGCTGTTGGCGGCAGTTTCGGTGAGCGCGGAAGTTCCTCCGTCCATTCATGTAGACGGGAAGAATTTGACAGACACCCATGGTAACAAAGTGGTGTTGCACGGCGTGATGGATACGCCAAGCCCTTATTTTAATAATTACCGTTGGGGGAATGCTGCCAACGATGCTACCAAAAAAGACTGCATCGAGTATTTCGACAAGCTCTTCACGGCTATTACGGATTCCACGCAGGGAGCCTATTGCAATGTGTTCCGGCTTCATTTGGATCCTTGTTGGACGAATGATCCTAACCTTCCCGTTACGGGAGAAGAAACCGGCGAGGCCAATATCTCGCAATTCAGTGAGAAACGGCTTCGCACGTATCTGTCCACGCTCTATTGGAAAATCATAGAAAAGGCATTGGACCATGGGCTTTATGTAGTCGTGCGTCCTCCCGGCGTATGCCCCGGTGGCATCAAAGTAGACGGGTACTATCAGGACTACCTGCTGAAGGTGTGGGACATCGTTTCGAGCAATACCAACATCAAGAAACATAGCGGGCAGGTGTCCATTGAATTGGCCAACGAACCGGTGAACATTTACGATGCCGACAGTTTGGAAAGCGCACGCGCCCCGTATGATTTCTTCCAACCCATCGTGGACAAGATACGTGCCAACGGTTTCGACGGTATCATTTGGGTGCCCGGGACGGGATGGCAGAGCAATTATACTTGTTATAAGAGCAATCCCATCGAAGGCTATAATATAGGCTACGCTGTGCATGCCTACGTGGGATGGTATAATAACAGCGACGAGAATGCCAATGGGGAAACGTTCATCCAAGAGTTCGGAAAGGCGGTGCCGGTAGTAAATACGAACCCCGTCATTATCACCGAAGTCGATTGGAGTCCGGAAAAAGAAGGAGAAGGGCACTATGACGAGCACGGTAACTGGGTTCCAGCCAACTGGGGAACATGGGCCACTGGGTCTACTTCCAAATGGGGCAACGCTTATAAGGCCGTGCTCGACCATTACGGGAACATCAGCATGACACTTTCCGGAACGGCGTGCTACATCGACATCGATAAATATCTGGCAGATGGTACGGTGGCCCCGGCCTTTGAAGGTAACCCCGAAGCTTGCGGAAAGGCCACTTTCGACTGGTACGCCGATTATGCCAAGGTGGATTTCGCGCGTCCGGACTTTACAAACGTGTCTACCAACCAGACTACGGACGGCAAGAAGTTCATCAATCCCGTATTGGCTTCGGATTTCCCGGATCCGGACGTGGCACGCTTGGGCGAAACCTATTATATGGTATCGACCACCATGCATCTCTTCCCCGGTGCCACGATTCTGAAATCATATGATTTGGTCAATTGGGAGTATTGCGCACAACCGTTGGAACAGCTTTCCACCGCAGACAAGTACAGCCTTATCGGCGGAAAGGACTCATACGCCCAAGGGATGTGGGCCGCAGCACTGACAGCCCACGAAGGCAAGCTTTATTTGCTTATCAATGGCAATGACGCAGGAGGTTACATGCTTTCTACCGACGACCCGGAAGGAGCATGGCAAATGCAGAAATTGGAACGGAGTTATTATGACCCGGGGCTGCTTTTTGAAGGTGATAAGGTGTATGTGGCCTGCGGCATCGGTAACATCGACATCTGTGAATTGGACAAGAATCTGAAATTCAAGAAGTCGACCACAGTGCTGAGGGACAAGCCCGGATTGGAAGGCAGCCACCTTTATAAAATAGGGGATTATTATTACATCTATGCCACGTATGGCGGATGGCCGTCTGGGCAAGCCATATTCCGCTCCAAGGACATCACCGGACCGTATGAGGAGAAGATGCTCATAGAGAAGACCATCAACGGGCAGCCCAATACCGTACATCAAGGAGCGTTGGTCGAGACACCGACTGGAGAATGGTGGACGATGCTGATGGAGGACAAAGGTGCCATCGGGCGCTTGCCGAGCCTGCATCCTATGGCATGGGCCGACGGTTGGCCTACGGTGGCCAAGGACGGGGTTCCCCAACTGGCTTATACCAAGCCAGATGTCGGGACGACTTATCAGGAAAAGATACTCCCTACCAATGACAATTTCCGGCAATATCCCCTTGGCATGCAGTGGCAGTGGAACCATAATCCCGACGATGGCAAGTGGAGCCTGTTCGAGCGTCCGGGATTCCTTCGCCTGTACACCGCGTCGGTGACCGACGACCTGATGCAGGCACGCAATACCCTGACGCAACGCATCTTCGCCTTCCACAACACGAAAAGCCCATATGGGTTGGATACGTCGCGTCCTTCCATTGGTACGGTCGCGCTGAACTTAAAGCACATGCAAGAAGGTGACATGGCCGGTCTGACCATACAACAAGACCCGTACGCTTATATCGCAGTCCACGTGAAAGACGGCAAGAAACAACTCATCTGGGGACAGGATACGTTGAGAACGGTAGATGGTTTCGAGCCGGCTGCGGTCACGGAAACCTCCGTGTCCATCGACACAGTGGTTTATCTGCGCGCGCAATTCGATTGCGGCACCGGCAAGGCACGGTTCTTCTATAGCACAGATAACAAGGAGTATGTGCAGTTGGGCAGTGAGACGACATTCCGATTTAACCTTTCCGTATTCGTCGGTGCCCGTTTCGGCATATTCAATTATGCCACGCAAGCGTTGGGCGGTTATGTGGACGTAGACTGGTTTACCACGGAAGAGCAGTTTGAGGAAAATACTTATTTCGACCCGGATTTTGAGGGCTATAGTGAAGATATGCTCACCATGCAGTCACTTTCCGTAAGGCCGGAAATGGAAGTAATGATTGGCCAAAGCGAGGTATTAGAGTTGATGGCTACCTTTAAGGACGGTCATACAGAAAATGTGGCGGCCAAAGCCAAGTATGAGGTTTCCGACCCGGAAGTGCTGTCGCTTTCGAGCGGTATGGTCGTGGGGAAGAAAGATGGACGGGTAGCGGTGAAAGCCACTTACACAGACCCGATGGGGAATACGCTGACGTCTTCGTTTACGGCCTCTTCCACGTTCTTCCCTTGGGCGGATGAATATATCAATAAGACGCTTTTCGGAGAGGGTACATACTTGGAGCAGACCCGCGCCTTCTTTCCTGGTGTGAACGGACAAATGGGTTGGGTATACGAGAATGGTGCTGATATGAGCGGTTATAAGTATTTGGTATTCAAGTTGGACAAAGTACAGAAAGTCAATGCAGCCATTAACATTTATCCGCAGAACAGCATTTGGGGAAACTGTTATAGCAAACCTATCGGGGATGCCACGATGGTGGTCATACCGCTTCAGGAGATAGAATATACCAGTGGGGATGCCATCGGTGAACCCGTCAACACGGCCAATATCATGATTGTGGCTTTGTATGCGGGAAGCGGTGGAGTCATAGATGTGTCTGATGCTTATCTGACCAACAATGACGATTATTCCCCCGAGGGCGTTTCAGTAGGTTCCATCCATATAAGGCCGACGGAAACGGATGGTCCGGTTTATAACCTGCAAGGCATGCGTGTGGACCGGATGACGAAAGGTGTATATATCCAAAACGGCAAGAAGATATTGGTGAAGTGATTGTTCCTGTCCAAGCGGGCAAAGGACGGCTTTCCTCGTGGAGGCCGTCCTTTTGATTGCATGAACGAAATAAAGTGTAAATATATATTAATCTTATAACAGCCTATCAATGAATCGGTTGTTAATATTTAGACTACGTGAAATTGTTTGGCGCAGATTGAAAAATCGTTTGCAGCCAGATGAAAAATCATTTGGCGTAGAATGAAAATCCGTTTGGCGCAGTATGGAAAAACGAATATAAAACGAATAAGGCGAACCCGCAGGTTCGCCTTATTCGTTGTTTGTTTGAAAGAAGTATTTAATAGAAGTTGTTTATGCTTCGGCAGGAGTTTCTGTGGTTCCTTCTGCGGGAGCATCAGCAGGAGCTTGTGCAGCTTCAGCTTCAGCCTTTGCGGCAGCCTCGGCAGCTTTCTTCTCTGCTACTTTCTTAGCGATCTCTTCATTGACTTTCTTCTCGGCTTGCAGGCGTGCTTCAGCGGCAGCCTTCTTTTCAGCGGCTTTCTTGGCCTCGAAAGCTTCTAAGCCCTTCTGCTTGTCGTTTTTCCAAGCTTCGAATTTTGCTTGTGCGGCAGCTTCATCAAAAGCACCCTTCTTCACACCGCCACGGAGGTGTTTCATCATGTAGACACCTTCTTTTGACAGGATGTTGCGAACCGTGTCGGTAGGCTGTGCACCTACTTCCACCCAATAAAGAGCGCGATCGAATTTCAAATCTACAGTGGCGGGATTGGTGTTCGGGTTGTACGTACCAATCTTTTCTGTAAACTTACCATCACGTGGTGCTCTTACGTCTGCAATAACGATGCTGTAGAAGGCGTAGCCCTTACGTCCGTTACGCTGCAATCTAATTTTTGTTGCCATAATTAATGTTTTGTTTTTAATATAGGTTTGAAATATGCCGTTAACTCGTAACGGCGGCGCAAAGTTACACTTTTTCTCCGACTTGCCAAAGGTTACCCCTTGTTTTTTAGGCGTTTTTTCTCTTCTCCGTCATTTCTTGATGCGCATGCTCGCCTTTATCATATATATGATAAGGAGAACATACATCAGCAGGGAGAGCCATTCGCTGGCCGGATTGGCCCACCAAGCGGAATAGTCGAACGAGATTCCTCCGAAACGCAGGGCTGCGCTGACTACGCCCATCAAGGCTCCTCCGGCAATGAATCCGGAAGCGATGAGCGTGCCTTTCTCGCCCCGTTCCTTGTTGGTTTGCTCTTTGTTGCTCCGTGTGGTGACATACCAGTTGATGAGGCCGCCGACCAACAACGGCAAGTTCAGTTCGAGCGGAATGAACATGCCCAAAGCGAAGGCAAGGGCCGAAACATTGAAAAGTGTGAGCAGGATGGCGATGGCCGCACCGATGCCGTAAAGCAGCCAGGGGGCACCCGCGCCGCTCATCAGCGGTTCGATGACGGCAGCCATGGCATTGGCTTGAGGTGCGGCAAGTTGTCCGCTTGTGAATCCGTAAGTGTCGTTCAATATCATGATGACTCCGGCCACTGTGGCGGCAGACACAAGGGTACCTAAGAACTTGAACGTCTCTTGTTTCTTGGGTGTGCTACCCAACCAGTAGCCTATTTTCAAGTCGGTGATAAAGCTTCCGGCCGTAGAGAGCGCAGTGCAGACCACGCCGCCCATAATCAGTGCAGCCACCATGCCTGCCGGGCCTTTCAGGCCGACGCCCACCATGATGACAGAAGCCAGGATGAGGGTCATCAGCGTCATGCCGGACACGGGGTTGCTGCCGACAATCGCAATGGCGTTGGCCGCGACCGTAGTGAAGAGGAAGGCAATGACGGCTACGAGAATCACACCGGTGAGCGTGAAGAGCAGGTTGCCTTCCATGACCCCGAAATAGAAAAATAAAAGGATGGCTATCAAAGTCAGGAGGGAGCCGATGGCTATGATTTTCATAGGCAAATCCTTTTGTGTCCGGGGAACGGCCGTGTCGCTCTTCCCCTTGCCCTTCATTTCTTGTGCAGCCAGACCCACAGCCCCCATGATGATTTTGCGGCTTTTGAAAATGCCGATGATACCGGCCATGGCGATACCGCCGATACCGATGCTTTTGGCATATTGGAAGATTTGTTCGGCACTGGCTTGGGAGGCTGTGACGGAAGAACTGCCGGCACTCACGACGAGGTCGGGGAACAACCATGAAATGGCCGGAACGATGACCCACCATACGGCCACGGAACCGCAACAAATGATGAGGGCGTATTTCAAGCCCACGATGTATCCCATGCCTAGCACGGCCGCCCCCGTATTGATTTTAAAGACGAGTTTGGTCTTGTCCGCCAACACTTGCCCCCATTCCAGACAACGTGACGTGACGCTCTCGTTCCACCAACCTACGGTGGCGATGATGAAATCGTAAATGCCGCCTACGACTCCGGCCACGAGGAGCGGTAAAGCCTGGTTGCCACCTTTTTCCCCGGAAACCAATACCTGCGTGGAGGCCGTGGCTTCGGGAAAAGGATATTTGCCGTGCATGTCTTTCACGAAATACTTGCGGAAAGGGATGAGGAAAAGGATGCCCAAGACTCCTCCCAACACGGAGGCGACGAACACTTCCATGAAGTTCACCGTCATTTCCGGATATTTGTCTTGCAGGATATAGAGGGCGGGCAAGGTGAATATGGCTCCGGCCACAATCATGCCGGAACATGCCCCGATGCTCTGGATGATGACGTTCTCTCCCAACGCCCCTTTCCGGTGGGTGGCTCCCGTCACGCCTATCGCGATAATCGTGATGGGGATGGCCGCTTCGAACACTTGTCCTACTTTCAGTCCTAAATAGGCTGATGCCGCCGAAAAGATTACGGCCATGAGCATGCCCCACAATACCGACCATACCGTCACTTCCTTATACGTGTGGTCTGGTGACATCAGAGGTGCGTACTGTTCGCCTTTTTTGAGTTCCCGGAAGGCGTTTTCCGGCACTCCCGTCTGTTGCTTTGCGTTTTCCATTCAATCGTTGTTTTTATGAAATTTTATAATTGGAAGCAAAGATATATATTTCATGGCAGAATGCACTTTCTTCTTTTGTAGAAATTCTTTAAATAGTTTAATTTATAATGTGAATCCCTCGCTATTCACTAATTTTGCAGTTCAATTTAAAAGAAATCGCATGCTGCTGAAGCTTTATCATAGATACGTATCGTTGTTTTTAGTCTTGATGTGCTTTGTCCCGCATTCCCTGAATGCACAGGTTCGGGGACGGGTGACGGATGCCGACACGGGAGAACCTATCCCGGCGGTCAATGTGTACTACGGAAAACAAAAGACCGTGGGAACCACAAAGGCAGGTATACATTGCAAGCACCGGATAAAGGGGACACCCTTGTGTTTTCTTATGTCGGTTACCAGACATATAAGATATATATAAAGGCCGGAGAGAGAAAGACACTGAATGTCAAGCTTCAGGATTTGGACAGGGAGTTGTCGGAATTATTGGTGAAACCGAAAAAAAGACGGTATAGCCGAAAAGACAATCCGGCGGTGGAGTTAATGCGGAAAGTGATAGCGGCCAAAGAAAAAAGTGATTTGAAACAGAACGACTATTACCGTTATGACAAGTATCAGCGTATCACATTCGGCTTCAACAATATCACGCAACATTTCATCGACAGCAGCTTTTTGCGCAAATTCCCCTTGTTGGTCAAACAGGTGGAATACTGTCCGCAGACCCAAACCAACATACTTCCCCTGACCTATAACGAGACTTCGTCGGAACATATATACAGGAAACAGCCGGAGGCGGAACGGAATTTTATCCGGGGAACAAATTCGGAGGGGGTGAACGAGCTGTTCGCTACGGGGGACATCGTGAACGTAGTCCTTCAGCGTTTCTTCGCCGACGTGAACATTTATGATAATTCGATCAATCTTTTGGAACGTTACTTCACCAGTCCCTTATCTTCTACCAATGCCATATCTTTCTATCAGTATTACATCATGGATACTCTGGACGTGGAAGGAGACAAGTGTATCGAATTGAGCTTCATTCCCCAAAATCCGCAGGACTTCGGTTTCTCGGGACGGTTATGGGTTTTGGACGACGGGACTTATCAGGTGAAACGTTGTCTGGTCAACCTGCCGCTCCGTTCAAGTGTGAACTTTATCAGCAATTTAGTGATAGAACAGGATTTCTCCACGCTCCCGAACGGCCAACGGGTATTGGTGAAGGACAATATGATTGCAGAACTGGGCGCATTGAAGAAATACCATAATATGATGGTCAAACGTACCACGGCTTATACAGGGTTCGACTTTGCCCCCATTTCCAGTGAGAGGTTCGACCAACGCGAACAGCCAAGGGAAGGTACACCGGTCATCAAAGACGAAAACTTCTGGGCACAGCACCGGACGGACACACTGACCCGTTCGGAAGCCGGCATGTCCACCATGGTACAGGATATGACCCGAAAAAAAGGCTTCGGTTGGATTATCTGGATTGTACGTGCCTTCGTGGAAAACTACGTGGAAACTTCGCCTCCGGGAAAAAAGAATTATGTGGATTTCGGACCAGTCAACACGGTCGTCTCGTCCAATTTCATAGACAAGGTGCGTTTCCGGGCCAGTGCGCAGACCACGGCCAATCTGAGTCCTCATCTCTTCCTGAAGGGATATGCTGCATACGGCGTACGGGACAAGAAATGGAAATATGAGGGAGAAGTGGAATATTCGTTCTTAAAAAAACAATATTCGCCGGAAGAGTTCCCGCGAAACTCGATAGCTGTCTCTACCCGTTATGACGTAATGGCTCCCTCCGATGCCATGTTACCTACGGACAAAGATAACGTGTTCACGTCGCTCAAGACGCAGACTATTGATCAAATGTCTTATTTCCGCCAATACAACATACGTTACGTGTATGAGTTCGACAATCATTTCGGGATTACGGCACAGTTGCGCCATATCACTCAAAACCCGACAGGCACGCTGTTCTATCGTACGGTAAGCGGGCAAACGGTGCCGGAACTGACGCAAAGCGAGGCGACGCTGAGTTTGCGTTACGCGCCGGGCGAAAAGGTGGTGGTCACGAAACAGAGGCGTCATCCGGTCAACCATAATTATCCTATTTACACGTTGATGCATACGACCGGGTTCAAAGATGTTTTGGGAGGGGACTATGCTTCCAACTACACGGAACTGTCGGTGACAAAGCGTTTTTGGCTGAACTCATGCGGGCGCATTGATATTTACGGCCGTGCGGGAGCGCAATGGAACAGGGTGCCGTTCCCGTTGTTGATTACGCCTGCGGCGAATAATTCGTATATCATACAGCGTGGCATGTTCAATATGATCAACAACATGGAGTTCATGAACGACCGTTTCGTTTCGTTGGACGTGCAATGGGATTTGAGCGGCAAGCTGTTCAACCGGATTCCCTTGCTCAAGCATCTGAAATGGCGTGAGGTGATAGGTTTCAAGACGCTTTACGGCACGTTGACGGACAAGAACAATCCGTTTAAACAAGGGAACGAAAGCGATTTGTTCGAGTTCCCGTCACGAAACGGACAACCGACCAGTTTCGTAATGGGGGATACTCCCTACATGGAACTGAATGTGGGCATCCACAATATCTTCAAGATACTTCGTGTGGACTACGTGCGCCGGTTGAATTATCTGAACGCACCCAATGCCAAGAAGAACGGCGTGAGATTTGTATTGCAGTTTGACTTTTAAGGAGGATTTGACATGGCAGCACCTTTGGCAGAAAGATTACGTCCGCAAACGTTGGACGATTACATCGGACAAAAACATCTGGTCGGTCCGGATGCCGTTTTACGTAAGATGATAGATTCCGGACGGATTTCCTCATTTATTTTATGGGGACCGCCGGGTGTCGGCAAAACGACCTTGGCGCAAATCATTGCCCACAGGCTCGAAACACCGTTTTACACGCTGAGTGCGGTAACAAGTGGTGTGAAGGATGTCCGGGAAGTGATAGAAAAGGCACGGAACAATCGTTTTTTCACCCAGGCTAGTCCGATTCTTTTCATTGATGAAATCCATCGTTTCAGTAAATCCCAACAGGATTCCCTTTTGGGAGCTGTGGAGCAGGGGACAGTCACGTTGATTGGGGCCACGACGGAAAATCCGTCTTTCGAGGTCATACGCCCGCTTTTGTCCCGTTGCCAGTTATATGTCTTGAAAAGCCTTACGAAAGATGACCTGATGGAGTTGCTGCACAAGGCGGTGGAAAGAGATATCATACTGAAAACGAAACATATCGAATTTCGCGAAACGGATGCCATGCTCCGGTATAGCGGAGGAGACGCCCGCAAGCTGCTGAATATCCTTGAACTGGTGGTAGAGGCTGACGGAACGGACCAAGTGGTTATCACGGATGCTGTCGTAGCCGAAAGGCTTCAGCAAAACCCATTGGCATACGATAAGGGGGGAGAATTGCACTATGACATCATATCGGCTTTCATCAAAAGTATTCGGGGAAGCGACCCTGATGCCGCTCTGTATTGGTTGGCACGAATGATAGAAGGTGGGGAAGACCCCTCGTTTATCGCGCGGCGACTGGTCATTTCCGCTAGTGAAGACATAGGTTTGGCCAATCCGAATGCACTGCTTTTAGCCAATGCCGCTTTTGAAGCAGTCATGAAGATAGGATGGCCGGAAGGGCGTATCCCTTTGGCCGAGGCTACGGTCTATCTGGCAACCAGTCCGAAAAGCAACTCGGCTTATAAGGGTATCAATGATGCCTTGCAGCTCGTACGGCAAACCGGGAATTTGCCGGTGCCGTTGCACTTGCGCAATGCGCCTACCCGGCTTATGGAAGAGTTGGGATATGGTAAAGACTATAAGTATGCGCATGACTATCAGGGGCATTTCGTGGAACAGCAATTTTTACCCGACGACATTCGTGACAAAAGGATTTGGCATGCCCAAGGGAATGCGGCGGAAACCAAATTGCAGGAACGGATGCTGCATTTATGGAAAGACCGCTATAAATGATTTTTTGATGGAAGAATATCCTGCACAAATGCCGGTTTTGCATTAATTTTGCTAACTTTGTCTTTTCATTCTTAAATTGTTAAATAGAAAACGCTACAAATACAGATGAAAAGCGATATAGAAATTGCCCGCGAGTGCCGATTGAAGCCGATTGAAGACATTGCCCGCCAAGTACAGGTTCCTGTGGATGAATTGGAACATTATGGGAAATACATTGCCAAAGTACCGGAATCGCTGATTGACGAGAAAAAAGTAGAAAACAGTAATTTGATTTTGGTTACGGCCATTACTCCCACGAAGGCCGGTATAGGCAAGACTACCGTTTCGGTCGGTTTGGCTTTGGGGCTGAGCTACATTGGGAAAAAAAACATCGTGGCTTTGAGGGAACCTTCTCTCGGTCCGTGTTTCGGTTTGAAAGGCGGTGCGGCAGGAGGCGGTTACGCCCAGATATTGCCGATGGACAAAATCAATTTGCATTTCACAGGGGATTTCCATGCCGTTACTTCGGCCCATAATATGATTGCCGCTTTGTTGGACAACTATATCTATCAGCATCGGGATGAAGGCTTTGCCATGAAAGAAATTTTATGGAAACGCGTGTTGGACATTAACGACCGGAACTTGCGTTATGTCGTAACCGGACTGGGAGCCAAGACGAACGGGGTCACGATGGAAAGCGGTTTCGATATTACTCCGGCATCCGAAATCATGGCGATTCTTTGCTTGTCGAAAGACGAACATGACCTGCGCCGCAGAATCGAGAACATATTATTGGGTACTACAATCGAGGGAAAACCGTTCCGTGTAAAAGACATGGGAGTGGCCGGAGCAATATGCGTGCTTTTAAAAGACGCCTTACATCCCAATTTGGTGCAAACCACGGAAAACACACCGGCTATCGTGCACGGAGGCCCTTTTGCCAACATCGCACACGGATGCAACTCCATATTGGCCACCAAACTGGCTATGACGTACGCAGATTATGTGGTGACGGAGGCCGGTTTCGGGGCTGATTTGGGAGCGGAAAAGTTTTTCAACATCAAATGCCGGAAATCTGGGCTAAATCCCAAGCTCACCATAATAGTCGCTACAACCCAAGGTCTGAAAATGCACGGCGGGGTAGCGTTGGAAGATATTAAAAAGCCTCATTCGGAAGGGTTGAAGAAAGGATTTGAGAATCTGGACAAGCATATCAGGAACATGCAGGCCTTCGGGCAGACCGTAGTGGTTTGTTTCAACCGTTATGCGACGGATGTGGATTCGGAAATAGACTTATGCCGCAAGCATTGTGAGGATATGGGAGTAGGCTTTGCCGTGAATAATGCTTTCTCGGAAGGTGGAAAGGGAGCTGTGGAGTTGGCCGAGCTTGTGGTTGAAACTATTGCCTGTCACCCATCCCGTCCGGTCGTGTTCTCCTATGCCGACTGTGATAATATCGAGACTAAAGCGGAAAATGTAGTTCGTCAAGTGTATGGAGCCGACGGGGTCGTTTTCTCGGCCGCAGCCCGTAAAATGTTGGAAAGAGTACGTCAGTTAGGTATAGAAAATTATCCAGTTTGCATAGCCAAGACGCAATATTCATTTTCCGCAGATGCCCATGCATACGGAGTGCCGCACGGATTTAAAGTGCAAATACGGGATATTGTAGTCAATTGCGGAGCTGAAATGATTGTGCTGATAGCCGGAGATATATTGAGAATGCCCGGATTGCCGAAATCTCCCCAGGCGGAACGCATTGATTTAATCGACGGAAGAATAGAAGGGCTTTCTTGACATATTTAGGTGAACACCACGGGCCTGGTTTATAGGGTATATGAGAAAGCCTACGTTTGGTATAACAGGAAGAAAGAATCTTTCGGCTATATGCGTGTCTGTCATATTAGGATTATGTATAGGAGCCGGATGTCATTGGTATGCCTCTTCCCGTCCGGACATGACAAGAGTAGGGAAAGTAGATTCCCTGAATACTAAAGCTTGTTTGGTGCGCTACGTCCATCCGGACAGTGCGTTACTGTTTGCCCGGAAGGCAGCCCGTATGGCACGGAATTACGCAGACGGACGAAGTGAGGCCTTAAACCATCAAATGTTCATTTGCTTTTTGCGAATGGACTTTGGTGGGTGTATGGAGCTATACAATCGGATTCAGCAGTCCACCAGTAACCAGATAGAATTGTTGGTGAGCGAAGTGAATATGATGATAATATGCCAACGGGCTGCACAAAACCGTTTGTTCTTCGATTATTATAACCGTGCGCTTGAAAGAATCCAACGCATCAGGGAAGAGTATGATGAAGTGAAAGGCCGTAATAAAGAACGGTTGGACTACGCCATGACAGAATTCAGTTTGACCACGGCTACCAACTACATCAATCTGATGCAAGAGCAAAAGGCTGAGAAGAAACTTTCGGCAATTGATACGGATGGCTATATACGTCGGAATAAGGCTTTACTTATTTACTTTTATTACCTGAACGGTTTGATTTGCCAAAATCGTTTGGATCTGGGAAAAGAGCGTGTAGTGGATGCTTTCGATTATTTTTATCTGGCTTACTCATATTCCGAACGTATGGGTAACATTTATTTTTCCTCCATGTTGGAACAAGTCTTATCGGAGATGTTTGCCCAACCGAAAAACTATGATATCATCAAGACCTACCGTAAAGTAGAATTGGATTATTTGTACAATTCGTTAGTTACGGAGGAACTTGGAGAGGGTGGATTCCCGGTATCCCTGCGCCTTTCTACGGCATTAGCCCAAAAGGCATTGTCCAATGCCGGACAATGTGGAAATCTGTTGCTTAAGATTAACGGATTCCGCGTGTTGGGAAATACCATGTTTGCCAAGGGTGAATATTATAGGGCTTGAATTG
>ENA-ORVG01001986-ORVG01001986.1-human-gut-metagenome-genome-assembly--contig:-NODE-1986-length-21598-cov-5.050132_pt1 | contig 21598 bp, 17 predicted proteins | sample MGYA00242091_ERZ509233 | MGnify/ENA primary metagenome ERZ509233 (study PRJEB26280, sample SAMEA2338840) | human gut metagenome | biome: human gut; feature: human-associated habitat; material: faeces... | reverse complement strand
TCTGCGCGCACTTGACACAAACTCGGCATGCGCAAAAAACGTGCGCAGAAATGAGAGGAAAAAATGAATTTTTCGGGTATTCTGACAGCAGGAATCAGTTTTTTGGTAATTGGGATTTTTCACCCGATTGTGATCAGGGCAGAATATTATTATACGAAGCGCTGCTGGCCGGTTTTTCTTGTGGCAGGGCTTGCATGCCTCGGACTTTCTGCTTTTGCAAAGCAGGAAATGCCATCCGTATTGCTGGGCGTTCTGGGATGCACGTTCTTGTGGAGCATTCAGGAGCTTTACGAACAGGAAGAGCGTGTCAGAAAAGGCTGGTTTCCAGAAAATCCAAACAGACAGAAATAGAACAAACGTTCTTCGATTCCTATACTTTTTAAAAAATGTATGATATAATGAGCGCAAGTGAGTCAACATGCTTGCATGATTGACGAACGGCGAAATTATTGAGTGAGCACAGCTCACGAGCGAACGAGAGCACAAAAGAAAAACAAGCGACGCCGAAGGCGGCATTTGTTTTTCTCGTGCCATTAGCGAAGGCGCAGCAGGCGGAAAAGCGCGTCAGCGCGGGCTCGTGAGCGAGCGAGAGCGCAAACGATCGGGAACAGGCGGAGGAAAGAATGGAACAGGAACAGCAGATTTTCAAACTACACAGTGAATATCAGCCCACCGGAGACCAGCCGCAGGCGATTGCAGAGCTGGTGAAGGGGTTTCAGGAAGGCAATCAGTTTGAAACCCTGCTTGGCGTTACCGGCTCCGGCAAGACGTTTACGATGGCGAATGTGATTGCGGCGCTGAATAAACCGACGCTTGTTATCGCACACAATAAGACGCTGGCGGGACAGCTATACGGGGAATTTAAAGAATTTTTTCCGGAAAATGCGGTAGAATATTTTGTATCTTATTATGATTATTATCAGCCGGAAGCGTATGTCCCGTCCACGGACACTTATATTGCGAAGGATTCCGCGATCAACGATGAAATCGATAAGCTGAGGTTGTCCGCTACGGCGTCCCTTTCGGAACGGCGGGATGTTGTTGTGGTCGCCAGCGTTTCCTGTATTTTCGGGCTGGGTTCCCCGGATGAGTTTTCGGGGATGAGTGTGTCCTTGCGCCCGGGAATGCAGAAGGATCGGGACGATGTGCTGCGGGCGCTCGTGGCGATCCAGTATGACCGCAATGATATGGACTTAAACCGCGGTTGCTTTCGTGTGCGCGGAGATGTGATTGAGATCAATCCGGCGCAGGGAAGTGAATTTCTGATCCGGGTAGAATTTTTCGGAGATGAAATCGATCGGATTACGGAGGTTGATCCGTTAAATGGGCAGGTGCAGAACACGCTGGAGCATGTCATTATTTTCCCGGCGTCCCATTATGTTGTGCCGCAGGAGCAGATTAATAAGGCCTGCGATGAAATCGAAAAGGAGCTGGAGGGCAGAATCCGCTTTTTCAAAGGAGAAGATAAGCTTCTGGAGGCGCAGCGCATTTCAGAACGGACGAATTTCGATATCGAAATGCTGCGGGAAACCGGATTTTGTTCGGGTATTGAGAACTATTCCAGGCATTTAAACGGAATGCCGGAAGGCGCGCCACCGTTTACGCTGCTGGACTTCTTTAAAGATGACTATCTGATTATTATCGATGAGTCGCATATGACAATCCCGCAGATTCGCGGTATGTATGCGGGTGACCGCTCCCGGAAGCAGACACTTGTGGATTATGGCTTCCGTCTGCCGTCTGCGCTGGATAACCGACCGCTGAATTTTGAAGAATTTGAACAGCGGATCGATCAGATGATGTTCGTTTCTGCGACGCCGGGACCTTATGAAGAAGAGCATGAGCTGCTTCGGACGGAGCAGATTATCCGTCCGACCGGACTGCTTGATCCGAAAATCGATGTTCGCCCGGTAGAGGGACAGATCGACGATTTGATTGCGGAGGTTCGGAAAGAGACCGCACATCACAATAAAGTTCTGATTACGACACTGACGAAGCGCATGGCGGAAGATTTGACGGATTATATGCGGGAAGTGGGAATTCGTGTACGTTATCTGCACTCCGATGTGGATACGCTGGAGCGTTCCGAGATTATCCGGGATATGCGTCTGGATGTATTCGATGTGCTGGTGGGCATTAACCTGCTGAGAGAGGGGTTGGATATTCCGGAGATTACGCTGGTAGCGATTCTCGATGCGGATAAGGAAGGATTTCTGCGTTCGGAGACGTCACTGATTCAGACAGTCGGACGTGCAGCGCGTAACGCGGAGGGACACGTTATCATGTATGCGGATACGATCACCGATTCCATGAGGAGGGCGATCGACGAGACGGAGCGCCGACGTGCGCTGCAGCAGGCTTATAACGAAGCACACGGAATTACACCGCAGACAATTAAGAAAGCCGTCCGCGATCTGATCAGCATCACGAAGGAGATCAAGCCTGCAGAGACTGCTTTCGAAAAAGATCCGGAATCCATGAACCGTCCAGAGCTGGAAAAGCTGATTGCGGACGTGCAGAAGAAGATGAAGAAGGCGGCAGCAGAGCTGAATTTCGAAGCGGCGGCAGAGCTGCGCGACCAGATGGTAGATCTGAAAAAGCTGCTGGCGGATATGGACTGAGCGCCTGAATAAGAATGCGTTTGAATGTTATTTCTATAGAGTGAGGAAGAAATGGAAGAAGCAAAGAAAATACTTTCAAAGAAGAACTGTATCAGAATCCGGGGTGCGAACGAGCACAATCTGAAAAATGTGGATGTGGATATTCCGAGGGATGCGCTGGTTGTCTTTACCGGACTGTCCGGCTCCGGTAAATCGTCTCTGGCGTTTGATACGATCTATGCGGAAGGACAGCGGCGGTATATGGAATCGTTATCGTCCTATGCGCGTCAGTTTTTGGGACAGATGGAGAAGCCGAATGTGGAAAAGATCGAAGGACTTTCTCCGGCGATTTCGATCGATCAGAAATCGACGAACCGTAACCCTCGTTCTACTGTCGGAACAGTAACAGAGATTTATGACTATTTCCGTCTGCTGTATGCGAGAATCGGTATTCCGCATTGCCCGAACTGCGGCAAGGAAATCAAGAAACAGAGCGTCGATCAGATGGTGGATCAGATCATGGCACTGCCGGAAGGAACGCGGCTGCAGCTGCTTGCACCCGTTGTGCGCGGACGAAAGGGACGGCATGAGAAGGTGCTGGAACGCGCGGCGAGAAGCGGCTATGTGAGAGTCCGCATTGACGGCAATCTGTATGAGCTGGCGGAGAATATCCAGCTGGATAAAAATATCAAGCATAATATCGAAATCGTCGTTGACCGTCTGATTGTGAAGCCGGGAATCGAACGCAGACTGACGGATTCGATCGAAAATGTCCTGAACTTGTCGGAGGGACTTCTGTTTGTAGAACGTGTGGGAAGCGATGAGGAAATGCTGACATTTTCCCAGAGCTTTTCGTGCCCGGACTGCGGCGTCAGCATTGATGAAATCGAGCCCAGAAGCTTTTCATTCAACAACCCGTTCGGGGCATGCCCGGAGTGTTACGGACTTGGATATAAGATGGAGTTTGATTCCGACCTGATGATTCCGGACCGCACGCTGAGCATCAACCAGGGCGCGATTACCGTGCTGGGGTGGCAGAGCTGTCAGCAGCCGGGATCTTTTGCAAATGCGATCCTGCAGGCACTGGCAAAAGAATATCACTTCGATCTGGATACACCGTTTGGGGAATATCCACAGAAAATTCAGGATATTCTGCTGCATGGAACCGGTGGAAAAGAGGTTCTGGTCTACTATGAAGGACAGCGCGGCAAGGGACAGTATCCGATCGCGTTCGAGGGCTTGATTCGGAATGTGGAGCGCAGATACCGGGAGACAGGATCTGACGCCACCAAGCAGGAATACGAGACATTTATGCGGATTACACCGTGTCGGCTGTGTAAGGGACAGCGTCTGAAAAAAGAAGCGCTGGCAGTAACCGTGTGCGGGAAAAATATATACGAAATTACGTCAATGTTTATCGGAGAGCTGTCGCAGTTTCTGCAGAATATGAAGCTGACGACACAGCAGGAGCTGATAGGCAGCCAGATTTTAAAGGAAATCCGGGCAAGAGTTGGCTTCCTGATCGACGTCGGACTGGATTATCTCTCCCTTTCCAGAGCGACGGGAACACTTTCCGGCGGCGAGGCGCAGAGAATTCGTCTTGCAACACAGATTGGCTCCGGACTGGTCGGAGTCTGCTATATTCTGGACGAGCCAAGTATCGGTCTACATCAGCGGGACAACGACAAGCTGCTCGCAACGCTGAAGAATCTCCGGGATCTCGGCAATACGCTGATTGTCGTGGAGCATGATGAGGATACGATGCGTGCAGCAGATTATATTGTGGACGTCGGCCCTGGAGCAGGCTCCCATGGCGGTCAGATTGTTGCGAGCGGAACCGTGGAAGAGATCATGAATACGCCGGAGTCGATTACCGGTCAGTATTTGAGCGGTGCGAAGAAGATCCCGGTTCCTGAGACGAGACGAAAGCCAACAGGCTGGCTGACTGTGCGCAGCGCGGAAGAAAATAATTTAAAGAAGATCGATGTGAAATTCCCGTTGGGCGTGTTTACCTGCGTGACGGGCGTTTCCGGCTCCGGCAAATCGTCGCTGGTCAACGAAATTCTCTATAAACACCTGGCAAGAGATTTAAACCGTGCGAGATGTATTCCGGGAAAACATGCGGGTATCGACGGAATCGAGCAGCTGGATAAGGTCATTGCGATCGACCAGTCTCCGATTGGGCGGACGCCCCGTTCCAATCCGGCGACCTATACAGGCGTATTTGATATGATCCGTGATTTGTTCGCATCGACTTCGGATGCAAAAGCGAAAGGTTATAAAAAGGGAAGATTCAGCTTCAACGTCAAGGGCGGACGCTGTGAAGCCTGTGGCGGAGACGGCATTATCAAGATTGAAATGCACTTTTTGCCGGATGTCTATGTGCCGTGTGAGGTTTGCGGAGGCAAGCGCTATAACCGAGAGACACTGGACGTCAAATACAAGGGCAAGAGCATTTACGATGTGTTGGATATGACAGTGGAGGAGGCGCTGACCTTTTTTGAAAATGTGCCGTCCATCCAGAGAAAGATTCAGACGCTATATGATGTAGGGCTTTCTTATGTCAAGCTGGGACAGCCTTCTACGGAGCTGTCTGGCGGCGAAGCGCAGCGGATCAAGCTGGCAGCGGAGCTGTCCAGACGGAGCACCGGAAGGACGATCTATATTCTGGACGAACCCACGACCGGACTGCATTTTGCAGACGTGCAGAAGCTGATCGAGATTCTGCATCGGCTTGCAGAGGGTGGAAATACCGTTGTGGTAATCGAGCACAATCTGGATGTCATCAAGACGGCGGACTATCTGATCGATATCGGACCAGAGGGCGGCATGCGCGGCGGAACGGTCATCGCAAAGGGAACGCCGGAGGAGGTTGCGAAGAATCCTGCATCGTATACAGGATATTATGTAAAGAAGATGCTGAAAAGTTAAATTTTTCTGAATCCCCTTTTCAATACCGGGGTTTTACGCTATAATGGACGCGGACTATTCCAAAAAGGGTGAAATTTGCCCTGATTAACATAGAGCAGAACAGGGAATGATTGGAACGTACAGTACGTTCGCAGCAGAACGGAAGGAGATTATAGCATGCAGTATACAGATATTGGGATTGATTTGGGAACAGCCAGCATTCTGGTTTATATCAGAGGGAAGGGCGTCGTATTAAAGGAGCCTTCCGTTGTAGCATTTGATCGTGATACCAACAAGATCAAGGCAATTGGAGAGGACGCGCGCCTGATGCTGGGACGTACGCCCGGCAATATCGTAGCAGTCCGTCCGCTTCGTCAGGGCGTTATTTCTGACTATACCGTAACAGAGAAAATGATGAAATACTTCATCCAGAAAGCACTCGGCAGAAAAACCTTCCGCCGCCCCAGAATCGCAGTCTGCGTACCCAGCGGCGTAACTGAGGTAGAGAAGAAAGCTGTTGAGGATGCAACCTATCAGGCAGGCGCAAGAGAGGTCTCTATTATTGAAGAACCGATTGCGGCTGCAATCGGAGCTGGTATCGATATTTCCAGACCTTGCGGCAACATGATCGTGGATATCGGAGGCGGTACGTCCGATATTGCGGTAATTTCGCTGGGAGGAACCGTGGTGAGCGCATCCATCAAGATCGCAGGCGATGATTTTGACGAAGCGATTGTCCGCTACATGAGAAAGAAGCATAACCTTCTGATCGGTGAACGCACCGCAGAGGATATCAAGATCAAAATCGGTTCCGCTTATAAGAGACCGGAGCCGGACTACATGGAAGTCAGAGGACGTAACCTGGTAACAGGTCTGCCCAAGACCATCAAGGTTTCTTCGGAAGAAACAGAAGAGGCACTCAAAGAGTCTACAATGCAGATTGTAGAAGCAATTCACGGCGTATTGGAGAAGACTCCCCCGGAACTGGCTGCGGATATCGCGGACAGAGGTATCGTCCTGACCGGCGGCGGAAGCCTGCTGCGCGGTCTGGAAGAGCTGATTGCGGAGCACACCGGCATCAATACGATGACGGCAGAAGACCCGATGACCGCAGTAGCCATCGGAACCGGCAAATATGTAGAATTTCTGGGCGGATACAGAGAGTAATTCCATCGGAACCGGAACGTAGATGCAAAGCGCATCGAAAACAGGAACATTGTCAGAATCATAACAAGGTCGCCTATTTCATGGGCGACCTTTTGTGTTCAAAATGCCTGTTGGTGTGGTTGTCGGCGCGGTGCAGCCTATATTATAACAACAGCGGAGAAAACAGTGGCACAGCTGAAAGGATTTGTAACACACATTATTTATCGTAACAACGGGAACGGCTATACCGTTTTTGAATTGAATACAGGCGACGAGATCACCTGCGTGGGCACATTTCAGTCTCTGGAAGAGGGAGAAATTCTGGAGCTGGAGGGAGATTTTACCGAGCACGCGGTGTATGGAAGTCAGTTTAAAGTTTCTTCGTTCAAATTCTCATCGCCAGAGGATGCGGCGGGAATGGAGAGATATCTCGGCTCCGGGGCGATCAAAGGAGTCGGCGCTTCGCTGGCGGCGCGGATTGTGAAACGATTCGGGGCGGATACGTTTCGGATTATCGAAGAAGAGCCGGAGCGCCTGGCGGAGATCAAAGGGATCAGCGAGCGCAAGGCGATGGATATTGCATCCCAGATGGAAGAAAAGCACGAAATGCGGGAAGCAATGGTCTATCTGCAGAAATACGGGATTTCCAACACGCTGGCGGTGCGGATTTATGAAACCTACGGCAGCAGGCTCTACCGGGTTTTGGAAGAAAACCCGTACCAGCTTGCGGATGATATTGACGGAATCGGCTTCCGCAAGGCGGATGAACTCGCCGCAAGAATCGGCATCCACACGGATTCGGATTTTCGGATTCGGAGCGGAATTTTGTATACATTATTGCAGGCGTCCGGAGAAGGGCACATGTATCTGCCGGGCAGCGTTTTGATCCGGCGCGCGGCAGCGCTTCTCAACCTTCCGCAGGAGGCAATTGCAGATCAGCTGCCGAACCTTTCGATGGATAAAAAAATGGTCATCAAGAAAAACGGCGAGGATACGATCTGTTATGCGTTTTCGTATTATTACGCAGAGCTTGCCTGCGCGCGGATGCTGGTGGAATTGAATCAGACGATGCTGCCGGAGGGCGAGCTGCTCCCGGCGCAGGAGGAGGCAATTTTAAAACGGGTGGATCAGATTCAGCAGCAGGAGGGACTGATGCTGGACGAACTGCAGCGGAAGGCGGTTCTGGAGAGCGTCCGCAACAGCATTCTGATTCTGACCGGTGGACCGGGCACTGGTAAGACGACGACGATCAACACAATTATCCGGTATTTTGAAGGAGAAGGGCTGGATCTTTACCTCGCGGCGCCGACCGGAAGAGCGGCGAAGCGGATGACGGAGGCAACTGGCTACGAAGCGCGGACAATCCACCGGATGCTTGAGCTGTCCGGGGCGATGCCGGAAAGCGGCAAAAAGGCGAGCTTTGAACGGAATGAGGACAATCCGCTGGAGGCGGACGTGATTATCGTCGATGAGATGTCGATGGTTGATATCCACCTATTTCAGTCGCTGTTGAAGGCGGTCAGCCCGGGGACGAGGTTGATTTTGGTCGGGGACGTGAATCAGCTGCCGAGCGTGGGGCCCGGACAGGTGCTGGCAGATCTGATTGCCAGCGAGGTGTTCCCTGTCGTCTGCCTGCAGAAAATTTTCCGGCAGGCGCAGGAGAGCGATATTGTTGTCAATGCGCATCGGATTAACAAAGGAGAACAGATTGCGCTGACAAATAAAAGCAGGGATTTCTTTTTTCTGGAGAGGAACAGTGTCCCTGTTATCTACAAGCATATGGTGCAGCTGATTGGAGAGATGCTGCCGAAATATGTAAAGGCTTCACCGTTCGATATCCAGGTGCTGACGCCGATGCGGAAAGGCAGCCTTGGTGTGGAGACGTTAAACGGCGTACTGCAGAGCTGTTTAAATCCTCCGTCGGAGGGCAAAAAGGAGGTTCAGCTGGGCGATACCCTGTTCCGCGAGGGGGACAAGGTGATGCAGATTAAAAACAACTACCAGCTGGAATGGGAGGTCGTCAGCCGTTACGACATCCCGATCGACAAGGGAGTTGGAATTTTTAACGGTGATATGGGGATAATCCGGGAAATTGACGAATATGCACAGACGGTGCTGGTGGAATATGACGAGCAACGCCGCGTGACCTATACCTATCCGCAGATGGAAGAGGTGGAGCTGGCTTACGCGATTACAATTCACAAGTCGCAGGGAAGCGAATATCCTGCTGTGATTATGCCGCTTTTGGGAGGACCGAGACTCCTGTTTAACAGAAACCTTCTGTATACAGGTGTCACCCGTGCAAGGGGCTGCGTGACGATTCTGGGAAGCCGCAAGGTGGTGCAGGAGATGATCGCAAACGAAAGCGAAAACCGCAGGTACACCAGTCTGGACGTTCGGATCAGAGAGCTGAAAGGGGAAGCTTGATCGATTTCAAAACGCTATTATTTCCACAAAGATGTCCTGTATGCGACAGACCGGTGAAACCGGCCGGAGCGCTGGTGTGCAGAAGCTGCGCACCGAAACTTGTTTATGTCAGACAGCCGCTTTGCATGAAGTGCGGCAAGGAGCTTTCTGATGAAAATCAGGAATACTGCAGGGACTGTCTGCATAAAAAACATCTGTATGACAGAGGGATCAGCCTATACCGGTATGCGAGCGTTAAAAAGGCGGTTTACCGGTTCAAATATGCGGGCAGGCAGGAATACGCCGCTTTTTTCGGAAAAGAGATGGCATGGCATTTGGGGCGGCAGATCCTTTCCTGGAAGGTAGACGCATTGGTCCCTGTTCCGCTGCATCCGGCGCGGAAGCGCAAAAGAGGCTACAATCAGGCGGAGCTTCTGGCATTGGAAATTGGAAAACAGTTAGGGCTCCGGGTGGAGAACAACTGGCTGATTCGGACAAAAAATACAGTTCCGCAGAAGCTTTTAAATGGGCAGGAACGCCGAAATAATTTGAAAAAGGCTTTTAAAGCAGGGCAAAATGATGTAAAATTAAATGCAATTGTAATTATTGATGATATCTATACGACAGGAAGTACGATAGATGCGATGGCGGCGGTCTGCAGGCAGCAGGGCGTTTCCAGAATTTATTTTGCGGCGTTGTCTATCGGAAACGGACAGGAGGTCAGATGATCAATCAGGAAAAGGTTCTCAGAATGACCAAGATGGCATCGTATGAAGAGCACGGTGGACGGAAGGATCGCGCAGTGGTGGGATATTTTCGCAGCGACTATATCGGAAAACAGACGATTATTTCACTGATAGTGATAACGGCAGCGTTCCTTGCCGGGCTGGGGGCATATCTTGTATTTCATTTTTCAGAGGTAATGGGAAATATTTATTCCATGGATCTGGTGGGAACGGCGAAGAAGATTTTGACGTTATATCTGATGGCGGCAGTTTTATATGTGGCAGTTACCTATGTGATATACACGATCCGTTATGCAAAAGCGAAGAAGAGGCTGCAGTTATTTTTGGAGTATCTGGACTGCCTGGATCAGGATGGAGAAGAGGAAACCGCAGAGAGGAAATAAAAGATGACACAGCTGCTTGTAATCAGAGAATACATAAAAAATTTTTACACAAAATATGAAGAATTTATCGTTCCCCTGTTGAAATTTGTGTTGGGACTTATTTTGTTTCTGACGATCAACGGCAGAATGGGCTATATGGAAAAAATCGACCACGTTGCGATCGTGCTGGTGGCGGCGCTTCTGTGCTCGTTCCTCCCGCTGGGCGTGATGGTATTTTTGAGCGCAATGTTTCTGCTGCTGCATACCTATGCGCTGTCTGCGGAATGCGTTGTGGTTCTGCTGCTTGCCTATATTATCGTGTTGGTGATTTATCTGCGGTTTGCACCGAAAGCGCATTTGCTGCTGCTTTTGACACCGCTTCTGTTTGTGTGGAAGATCCCTTATGCGGCTCCGCTGGCAGCGGGACTGTTCGGGACACCGGGAGCTGCGGCTGCGGTTGCAGGCGGCGTAGTGGTATATTATGTGCTGGCATATATTACCGGCAATGCGCAGGCGTTTGGCGGCGGGGAAAGCGATACCATGCTGCAGCGCTTCAGCGATATGGGAACCGGCGTGATCGAAAATAAAGAAATGCTGATTGTAGTGACGGCGTTTGCCATCACAGCGATGTTGGTTTATGCGATCCGCCGCATGAGCATTAACTATTCCAGAGCGATCGCTGTTTTGGTCGGAACGCTGGCAGATATCGTAATTTTGCTGATCGGGGATCTGATGTATGACGCGAATTTTTCACTGGCGGGCGTGATTCTTGGCAGTATTGTATGTGCGTTGATCGCACTGGTGATGCAGTTTTTCCAGTTCAATCTGGATTATGCGCGCACCGAAAAAGTGCAGTTTGAAGATGATGAGTATTATTACTATGTAAAAGCGGTTCCCAAAATGGCAGTGGCAGTGCCGGAGAAGCGGGTAAAACGGATCACGACGCAGCGCGCAAACCAGAATGTCCGCCACAGCCATGGGAAGGGCAAAACCAGAAAATAGTGAGATGGAACAATGGAACAGATCAAAGAGTTTGCGGACAGATATCTGACACAGATACAATTTATAGGACCAATGGATATTGTGGAGATTATCCTCATTTCTCTGATGGTCTATTATCTACTGATCTTTATTCGGAATACCAGGGCATGGCAGCTGTTAAAGGGCGTGTTCGTCATTCTGGTATTTCTTGTGATTGCCGAAATCCTGCAGATGGATACGATCCTCTGGATTGCGAGGACGGCGTTTCAGTTTGCAACAATTGCGCTGATCGTCGTGCTGCAGCCGGAGCTGCGCAAGGCGCTGGAACAGCTCGGACAGAAAAATCTGATCCGTTCCGTCATTCCCTTTGAATCCTCCAAGCCGGAGGAGGGACTCTTTTCCGACCGGACGATCCGTGAGATCGTAAAGGGCTGTGTGGAAATGTCCCGGGCAAAGACGGGCGCGCTGATCGTTGTCAGACAGCTGGACTCCCTGGCAGAATATGAACGTACTGGCATTGCAGTGGATGGTATTGTGACCAGCCAGCTGCTGATCAATATTTTCGAAAAAAATACGCCGTTACATGACGGCGCAGTGATCGTACAGGGGAACCGCGTGACCTATGCGACCTGCTATCTGCCGTTGTCGGACAATATGCGTTTGAGCAAGGATCTCGGAACGAGACACCGTGCAGGCGTCGGTATTTCCGAGGTAACGGATTCCATGACAGTGATCGTGTCAGAGGAAAATGGCAAGATCAGCGTCGCTTATGAAGGAACGTTAAGCAGAGGACTGACGGCGGAGGAACTGGAAGAAAAGCTGAGATCTATTCAGAAAAAACCGACCGATGAGAAAGCGCACAAACGCTGGAAGGGGTGGTTCCACAATGAAAAGTAAGCTCATGCACAATCTGGGTCTGAAGATTATGGCGGTGTTGATTTCCGTTGTGCTGTGGATGCTGGCGGTTGACATCAATGATCCGGTGATAAATAAATATATCAATAATGTACAGGTACAGCTGACCAATACGGGGGCGCTGACAGGACAGGGAAAAACCTACCGTGTAGTGGACAATTCCGATACGATCCGTGTTTCCGTGCGCGCACCGAAGTCTGCAATCAGCGCAATCGATGCGCAGAGCGTGACGGCAAAGGCAGACCTGTCTGAAATTACAGATGACGGGCGTGTACCGATCGAGCTGTCGTTAAGCAGCGGCCTGGATGTGGAAAAGATCACTTCAGACAGACAGTATGTACAGTTACAGGTAGAAAATAAAAAGACAAGACAGTTAAGCATAGAGGTTGCCAAAAACGGGACACTTCCGGATGGATATGCGACCGGCAGGATCGATATGGAAACCAATACACTCAGCATCAGCGGCCCGGAATCAGCGGTGAATGCGGTAAGCCGCGCAGTGGTGGATATTTCTCTGGATAATGTGACAGCGAATGTGGAAATCGATGCGACAATCCGCCTGCTGGATGCAGACGGCAACGAAATCACCAGCAGTGAAATCCGCAAAAATGTGGACAGCGTAAAGGTAACCGTTCCGATTCTGGAGACAAAGGAGGTCACAATCAGTGCTTCCGCTATAGGAGAACCGGCGGATGGCTATGAACAGACTGGAACGGTAACGGTGTCTCCTGCAACGGTGAAAATTGCAGGGCGGGCGGCTGTGCTGGATAAGATCTCGGAGATCACGATCCCGGCAGAGGAACTTGATCTGACGGATGCGACGGCACCGGTGACTAATACGATTGATATCAGAGAATATCTTCCTTCGGACATATCGCTTGCGGATGCTGATTTTGACGGAACAGTAACGGTATCCGCGGATATCGAGCAGATCCGACGCAAGACGATCAGCTTTGATACGGACAGCGTCCAGCTTTTGAACATTCCGGACGGTTGGCTGGCAGAAGCAGTCAGCGGACAGAATCTGCAGCTGACAGTCAGAGGTCTGCAGGACAATTTGAATCATGTGGATGCAGGGACAATCACGCCTCACGCGGATTTGTCTGCATTGATAGATGAAAACGGCACTGTGACGGCAGGAGAACAGGAAGTGACGGTGAAATTTTTGCTTCCCGCTTCTGTGGATCAGGTCAATGTGGTTACGATGCAGGTGCATCTGACTCAGCTTGCTGCTTCGAATACAGATGAACAGGGAGCTCAGTAAAAGCCGGGCAGGAGAAAATGGAAACGGCGCCCGGAGCAGGGAATGCAGAGCTTGTGGGTTGAATCAGGGCTGCAAACGAAATCCCGAAATCCGGAAGGCTTTGCAGCTTTATAACAGGAGGAAGAGATCATGTCGAGAATGTTCGGAACAGATGGTGTAAGAGGTGTTGCAAATGAAGAGCTGACGCCGCTTTTAGCGATGCAGCTGGGGCAGGCAGGCGCATATGTCCTGACCCGTGAAAACAAGCACAAACCTACAATTATGGTTGGCTGTGACACAAGAATGTCTGGCGATATGCTGGCAAACGCATTGATGGCAGGAATCTGCAGCGTAGGCGCAAATGCGGTTTATGTGGGCGTGATTCCGACTCCGGCGATCGCTTATCTGACCAAGAAATATAAGGTAGAAGCCGGTGTTGTGATTTCTGCATCCCACAACCCGATGGAGTTTAATGGCATTAAATTCTTTGACGGCAATGGCTACAAGCTGCCGGATGCTCTGGAGGATGAGATCGAAGCCCTGATCAAGAACAACATGAATCGTGTGGAATTTCCGACAGGCTCCAGCGTTGGACGGATCAAGTACCGCAAGGACGCAAGAGAGGAATATATCAATCATGCAGTTCGGGCAGTTCCGGTGGATCTGACGAACCTGAAGGTGGTTGTGGACTGTGCAGAGGGTGCATCTCATTATACTTCCATAGAAGCTCTGCGTCAGCTTGGCGCACAGGTTGTTCCGATTCACAATATGCCGGATGGCACGAATATCAATGCAAACTGTGGCTCAACCCATATGGAAGAGCTGCAGGCCCGCGTTGTTTACGAAAAGGCAAATATCGGTCTGGCGTTTGACGGCGACGCGGACCGCCTGCTGGCAGTGGATGAGCTGGGCAACGTCGTGGATGGTGATCAGATCATGGCGATTGTAGGTGCACATATGCGCAACATGGGCAAGCTGAAACAGAACACGATCGTGGCGACTGTCATGAGTAACCTTGGTCTGTTTCTGTTTGGCGAGAAAGAAAAGATCCATATCGAAAAAACCAAGGTCGGTGACCGTTATGTGCTGGAGCGTATGCGGGAAATCGGCGCGAGCCTTGGCGGTGAGCAGTCCGGTCATATTATTTTCCTGGATGAAAATACGACCGGTGATGGTCTGCTGTCTGCGCTGCATCTGTTAGAGGTTATGGTAGTGACCGGAAAACCGCTGTCTGAGCTTTCCAAGATTATGACAGTCCTGCCGCAGGCACTGGTTAATGTTACCGTTCCGAATCACCGCAAAGAGCACTTTATGGAATATCCGGAAATCGCGGCTGCGATCGAAGAGCTGGAAAAAGAGTTCGCAGGAGAAGGCCGCGTATTGATCCGTCCTTCGGGCACAGAGCCGAAGGTGCGTGTCATGATCGAGGGGAAGGACAAAGCACGCATTGATAAAGAAGCACATAGAATTGCAGATCTGATTCAGCAGCTGATGCTGTAATCCAGATGTAACTTGTGTTCCGGCTGCAGATGGGGCTTTTGGAACGGGTTGGTGCTTGCCAGATGGGTGCGATAATGGTATGATAATCATGTAAAGATCCGCATTGGGCGGAAAGGGGAGAACAGATATGGTACGCCAGAAGGTAGTAATCAAAAACCCGACAGGACTTCACCTAAGACCGGCTGGAAATCTATGCAAGGAAGCAATCAAATATAAATCGCTGATTACGTTTACGTTTCGGGACAGCACGGCGAACGCGAAGAGCGTTCTAAGTGTTCTGGGCGCATGTGTAAAATGTGGCGATGAAATTGAACTGATATGCGACGGACCGGACGAAGAAGAAGCGCTGACAGCCCTGACCGAGGCAATTGAAGGCGGACTGGGGGAGTAAGCTGCAAGTGCAGCAGAAGAACTTTGTTGGACAGGATTGTTTTGTTGAGTGAAACAGGACTGTTTCGTGAAGAGATCAGAAGAGGAGGTCAGACCTGGAGCAGATTTTCAGGCTGGGTTCCTCTTTTTCATGACAATAGAATGCTCGCAGAGCGTGCATTCTATTGTTTGATACCAGGGTCAAAAGGGCGTTTCGTAGTCTCACAACCCGGTATCTTATAGCAAAGTGACAGCTACATTGCTCATAAATACAGTCAGAATGACAGGACACGAAGGGAGAGAAAAAGCAATGATGAATTATCAGAAGTACCGCCGTAATCCGGTAATTGACTATCCGGAGCGCCAGTGGCCAGGCAAAGAGATTGAGAAAGCACCCATATGGTGCAGCGTAGACCTGCGCGACGGCAACCAGGCACTGGTAGATCCGATGGTAGTAGAAGAAAAGATCGAAATGTTCCAGTATCTGATAAAGCTGGGCTTTAAGGAAATCGAAGTTGGTTTCCCGGCAGCAAGTCAGATTGAATTCGATTTTCTGCGCCACCTGATTGAGCATGATATGATTCCGGATGACGTATATGTTCAGGTGCTGACACAGTGCCGGGAAGAGCTGATCGCGCGTACCTTTGAATCGATTCAGGGCTGTAAGCAGGCGATCGTACATATTTATAACTCTACGTCCACATTGCAGAGAGATGTCGTGTTCCACATGGATCGTCCGCATATCGTGGACATTGCGGTAAAGGGAACCGAGCTGGTAAAAAAATATGCCGCAGACTTCCCGGGCAAGATCGTCCTGGAATATTCTCCGGAAAGCTTTACCGGAACAGAGTTGGACTTTGCGCTTGAAATCTGTACCGCAGTTCAGAAAACCTGGGGCGCAACGAAAGAAAATCCAATCATTATCAATTTGCCGTCTACTGTAGAGATGAATACGCCGAACGTTTATGCAGATCAGATTGAGTGGATGAACCGTCATTTTGAAAACAGAGAGAGTATTATTTTAAGTATCCATCCTCATAACGACAGAGGAACCGGTGTTGCGAGCGCGGAGCTGGCGCTGCTTGCAGGCGCAGAGCGTGTCGAGGGAACTTTGTTTGGAAACGGCGAGCGTACTGGTAACGTGGACGTTTTAAATATCGCCTACAACATGTTCTCCCAGGGCATCAACCCTGAGTTGGAAATCGGACATGTCAACGATATTATCGGTATTTACGAAAGATGCTGCAAGATCCCGATCCATCCGAGACATCCTTATGCCGGCAAGCTGGTATTTACCGCATTCTCCGGTTCCCATCAGGATGCGATCAACAAGGGCGTGCAGGCAATGAAGGAGAGAAAGAGCGAAATCTGGCAGGTTCCTTATCTGCCGATCGATCCTGCCGATATCGGAAGGGAGTACGAACCCATCGTGCGTATCAATTCCCAGTCCGGCAAGGGCGGTGTCGCTTTCGTTATGGATACTTATTTTGGCTTCAAGCTGCCCAAGGCGATGCACAAAGAGTTTGCAAATGTTATCCAGAAGATATCCGAGAAGCAGGGCGAGGTTTCCCCGCAGCAGATCATGGACAATTTCAAGCGCGAGTATCTGGATCAGAAGGAACCTCTGCACTTCAAGAAGCTGAGAATCGAGGATCTGAGCGGAGATGTGGAATCCGGCGAATTCGATACAAAGGTTATCGTGGACTACACGCTGGCAGGCAAGCCCGGTACATTCGATGCAGTCGGCAACGGCCCGATCGATGCGGTCAAGAGAGGACTGCAGGTTACCTTCGGCATGAATATCAGAGTGCTTGATTACGAGGAGCATGCGCTGCAGAACGGTTCCAATGCGCAGGCAGCAGCATATATCCATATGATGGATGCAGAGAGCGGACGCGTTACTTATGGTGTCGGCGTAAGCTCCAACATCACAAGAGCATCTGTACGCGCAATGTTCTCGGCGGTCAACCGTCTGGAGCTGGTAACGGGCGTATAAGAGACGGATACAACAAAAGAAGAGCTGCGATAAAAGCAGAAAACCGAACCGTTTTGTCGTTTTGACAGAACGGTTCCTTCATAAGGAGAGAATTATGGCATATCATACTCCCTATTTTGTGATCGATGAAAATCAGCTGACGAAAGATTTTCAGATGCTGAAAAGCTCCCTGGAAACATCCTGGGGCAATTACCGGATCGGATATTCCTTTAAAACGAATTCCCTGCCGTGGCTGGTGACCTTTTTAAAGGCGGGCGGCGTGATGGCGGAGGTTGTATCCGACGATGAATATTCGTTGGCTGGTGCACTTGGTTTTTCAGATTCTGAAATTGTATACAATGGACCGGTCAAAAAACGTCCGTCATTTGAACGGGTGCTGCTTGCAGGCGGCATCCTGAATATGGACGGCAGACGGGAGCTGGACTGGATGGAAGAGCTGGCAGCAGCGCATCCGACACAGACGTTTCGGGTCGGAATCCGGGTCAATTTTGATCTGGAAAAAATGTGCCCGGGGCAGACAACGATGGGCGAAGCCGGAGGAAGATTTGGATTCAGCTATGAAAACGGGACATTTGCAGCCGTTTTAGAGCGCGTGCGGCGCATTCCGAATGTTGAGGTCACGGGCTTACATCTGCATTCCAGCAGTAAGTCCAGAAGTGTCGCGGTATTCGAAGCAATTGCTTCGATGGCATGTAAATTAAAGCGGGAATTTTCCCTGAACTTGTCTTATGTGGATCTGGGCGGCGGTTATTGCGGCGGTCTGGAAGGGCGTCCGCAGTATCCGGATTATTTTCCGGCTGTGGCGAAGGTTTTACAAGAAGAATTTACGCCAGAAAAAACAATGTTAATCGTTGAACCGGGCATTTCTCTTTTATCAAAGGCAAGTACGTTTGTGACAGGCGTCGTGGATGTGCGTGATATCGGAAACGAGCGGTATTTGATCACGGACGGAAGCCGTTTCAATATCGACCCGACGATGATTAAAAGCAGCCACCTGTTCCATCTGGAATTGAATGAGGCAAACCCGGGTGCAGAGCAGCGAAAAACGATGGCGCACCAGTGCGTATCGGGCTATTCCTGCATGGAAGTGGACCGGATTTTTGAATACCGTGACGGAATCGAGCTGATGGAGGGCGACCGGATTGTTTACGAAAATGTGGGCGGCTATACGATGAGCCTGAATCCGTTGTTTATCCAGTATTTCCCGGACGTTTATATCCGCCGGGACGGGAAGCTTTATAAGATCAGAAACCGCTGGACGCCGAAGGAATATATGCAGAACAGCATGTTGTATGGAGAAGAACAAAAATGACGACGATCTTGATTTTGAGCTGCGGAACGCGCAATAAGCTGGTACGTTTTTTTAAAGAAGCCTTTCATAGTCTGCCGGGCGGCGGAAGGGTGATCGTGACGGACTGCAGCCCGTGGGCACCTGCACTGTACGAGGCGGATGCATTTTATCTGGTACCGCCGATGAAGGATCCCGGATACGAAGACAGGATTCTGGAAATCTGCATGCGGGAACAGGTCAATGCACTGCTTCCACTGTTTGAGGATGAGCTGGATCTGCTGGCGCAGAACCGGAAGAAGTTTGAGGAAAAAGGGATCACAGCGATTGTATCGGACGCAGAAAGCGTTGCAGTCTGCCGGGATAAGTACGGCTTTTTCTCCCTGCTGCAGAAAAACGGACTGCCGGTGCTGTATACGAGCGCATCTCTGGAAGAGTTTGACTCGGATTACGCGGAAGGAAAGATTGCGTTCCCGGTATTTGTAAAGCCTGTTCGGGGCTGCGGAAGCGTCGGCATCAGCCGGGTGGACAACCGCGAGCTTCTTGGTGTGCTGTGCCGTTATAGCAAAGAGCCGCTGTTGATCCAGCAGTATGCGGACGGTGAGGAATTCGGCGCGGATATTTACGTCGATTTGATTTCCAAAAAAACTGTAGCTATTTTTACGAAGAAAAAAGTGCGGATGCGGGCGGGCGAAACCGAAAAATCGATTTCCGTCAAAGATCCTGCGCTGTTTGAAGTGATTGAAAAGACGGTTTCCGCGCTTTCGCTGGCAGGTCCGATCGACATGGATATTTTCCGGATTGACGGCAAATATTATATTTCCGAAATCAATCCGCGGTTTGGCGGCGGCTATCCCCACGCATGGCACTGCAACGTGAGGTTCCCGGAGCTGATTGCGAAAAATCTGCTCGGCGAGGAAAATGAGCCGCAGATCGGCGCATACGAAGCGGACATGTGTATGATGAAATATTCCGACGAGATCGTGCGGAAGCTGTGAGACGCAGTGAAATAAAAATCCATGCTTCTGAGTCAAAATAGCATGGATATAAACAATAGAATGCACGCTCTGCGAGCATTCTATTGTCATGAATAAAAAAGACATGTTAGAATGAAGGGAGAAATGGAGCAGATGACGGAACTTGAAGCTGAGTGTCGGCATAGATACCGGGTTCGGAGCATCCGGGAGGATGATTACGGCTGTGAAGAGCGTCCGGAGGGCGTTTGGCCGACCGTGCTTGTTGAATTGGAGGATGAAAACGGACAGCTCCGTCTGCTCCGGCAAAAGGATCACTATCTGTATGAACAGCAGATCGAGGAGGGCGATCAGGTGATTCTGGAACAGGAGATTCTGAAAAGAATAGAATAATCTGGGAAAGGCTAACAAGAGGGGAAAGGATAATGAAAACAGAAGGGAAAAGAAACCTGCTGAGACAGCCGGATGAGATCAGGCTGATGACAGGCAGTGCGCAGACGGAGCAGGAGACCGCGCCCGATGCAGCTGCTTTCAGAGCAGGTGACGTTACAGTGGAGCTTGCGGAAGCCGACGGCAGCCTTGCGGTATTCGTGCAGGCACAGAACACACCGGTTCGGGAGCTTGTGCTTACCTGGAAAGCTATGTTTGGCGGGGCGGGCGAGGTGCTCGGGGACACCTGGGAACGCGGTTACGGTGATCTGGAATGGAAAAAGGAAGCAGATCATATCGGAATGCCGTGGTACTTTTTCCGGCATGAAGCGGGAAAATGCCTGGCATTTGGTGTAAAGGTGCGTCCATCTGCCATGTGCTGGTGGGAAAAGGACGGTGCGGATGTGAAGCTGCATCTGGACGTGCGCTGCGGGACGTACGGCGTGGAGCTTGGCGGACGGAAGCTGGAAGCTTCAAAGATCGTTATGACATCTTATGCGCTGGAAGAAGCTGATACGCCGGTAGAAGTATTTGAAGCCTGCAGGGCATTTTGCAGCGAGATGTGCGACGATCCCGACTGTAGAGACACCGTGATTTACGGCGGGAACAACTGGTACTATGCCTATGGAAAAAGCTCTGCAAAGGAAATTCTCGAAGATAGCGCATATCTTGCGGAGATGACGGAGGGCATCGAAAACCGCCCGTTTATGGTGATGGATGACGGCTGGCAGATCGATCACAGCGATTCTTATAACGGAGGTCCCTGGCGGGTTGGCAATGCGGATTACGGGGACATGGGAGAGCTCGCTGCGCAGATGAGGGCAAAAAATGTGCGCCCCGGTATCTGGTTCAGACCGCTGTACGATCATTCTGCGGATATTCCGGCTGAGTGGAGACTGGAGCGCAATGCAGAGGTGTTCGATATTTCTGTGCCGGAGGTTCTGGAACATATCGCACAGGATATCAGACAGCTTGGAGACTGGGGATATGAGCTGATCAAACACGATTTTTCGACCTATGATATCTTTGGCTGCTGGGGATTTGAGATGGGGACCAGGCTGACGAATGGCAGCTGGCGCTTCCATGACCATACGAAAACCACGGCAGAGCTGATCGTTCGTTTTTATGAGGTCGTTCATGAAGCTGCAAAACGCGAGGATCGTCAGGACGTCCTGATTCTTGGCTGCAACTGTATCGGACATCTGGGCGCAGGGCTGATGCAGGGCAACCGTACTGGAGACGATACAAGCGGTGTAGAATGGGAAAGGACCCGGAAAATGGGCATCAACACGCTGGCATTCCGGATGCTGCAGCAGGGGACGTTTTACGGGGCGGATGCAGACTGCGTCGGAATCACAGAGCATATTGACTGGAACAAGAACCGACAGTGGATGGAAGTGCTTGCAGAAAGCGGGACGCCGTTTTTTGTATCGGTAAAACCGGGATTTCTGAACGAGAGTCAGAAGGAAGAGTTAAAAGAAGCATACCGGAAGGCATCACAGCCGCACCCGGCAGCAGTGCCGCTGGACTGGATGGAGACAAAAACGCCTGAAAAATGGCAGACCTACGCCGGCAGAAGAGAATACAATTTTTAAAAAGAAAGAAGCCGCTGCGCTGGCAGAATGTGTCGCGCGGCGGCTTCTTTATCGTATAGGAAACTTCGTTTCCATACGATAAGAAACGCTCCGCGCGGATCGCACTGCAGCGGAATGGAAGAATGTCGCTTGCGCGAC
>ENA-ORVG01001984-ORVG01001984.1-human-gut-metagenome-genome-assembly--contig:-NODE-1984-length-21627-cov-16.129334_pt1 | contig 21627 bp, 20 predicted proteins | sample MGYA00242091_ERZ509233 | MGnify/ENA primary metagenome ERZ509233 (study PRJEB26280, sample SAMEA2338840) | human gut metagenome | biome: human gut; feature: human-associated habitat; material: faeces... | reverse complement strand
GCCTTGTCGATCATGTCGAGCGACTTGAACAGGTTGATGATGTGGATGCCGTTGCGCTGGGTGAGGATGAACTGCTTCATCTTCGGGTTCCAACGACGGGTCTGGTGGCCGAAGTGCAGGCCAGCCTTCAGCATATCGCTCATAGTGATCTGAGCCATGGTATTACTACCTTTCATTGTCGGTTCTTGCCTGGCCATGCGCACCTGCGTGCAGCTGCTCCCCCGGTTTCACGAGTTGTGCAGCCGACCGACACAAGCCGTCGCGAGCATGACGCGAATTTGTTGTGTGCCGGTTGACAATATTGGGTGGCTCTGGACGCCAGCGACTGCGTCCGTTGCCGGGTGGCACACGAGTTTCGAGAATAGCACGGAGCCGGTACTAAAAAAAACAGGCTCCCCTCTCTGAGGGGAGCTGTCGCCGTAAGCGACTGAGGGGAGTTACGGGCGGTACCGGCAGAACCACCCTCAGTCTCACTACGTTCGACGGCTCCCGCCAGCGGGAGCCGAGTATGGACTACTTCGCCTGACGATTACGCATGTAGCGCAGGGCTTCGCGGCGTTCTTCCTTTTCCAGGCGATCCAAATACACGTGGCCATCGAGGTGGTCGCATTCGTGCTGAAGCATACGGCCCATCAGCCCGGAGCCCTCGAGCACGACCTCGTTGCCGTCCAAGTCGATGCCACGCACGCGAGCGTAGTCGGCACGACGGGTCTTATACCACAAGCCGGGCACGGACAGACAACCTTCATCGCCATACTGCTCGCCGGACTTCTCCTCGAGTACGGGGTTCAGAACGTAGCCGACTTTGCCGTCGATGTTGTAGGAGAAGGCCCTCAGGCTCACGCCGATCTGGTTGGCGGACAGGCCCGCTCGGCCCGGATCGTCCACGGTTTCCAACAGGTCGTCAACCAGGCGGCGCACGGCCGGGGTGATTTCCTTGATCTCATCGCAGGGGGTGCGCAGGACTGGGTCGGGCACGACCCTGATCTCACGGATGGCCACTTCTCGTTACTCCTCATTCTTCTCGTCAGCCGGCTGGTCCGGCTTGCTGCCGGTGTCAGCGGCATTGTCAGCGGAATCGCCGGTCTCGCCCTCTTCGGGTTCGGCCTTCGACTTCTTGATCTTCTCCGACACGCTAGCAATCGAATCAGACACGCTGGTTTTCATCTGTTCCGAGGCCTGTTTGACCTGTTCGGACGCCTGCTTGACCGATTCGGAGGATTTCTTGACGGTCTCCAGCGTGCTGTCGATGATCTTGGCAGTGGCGGGCAGCGGCTTGTTGGATGGCTTGGGCGCGTACAGATCCTCTTCGATGACGGTGGCGTAGCGCTGCAATACCTTGGGACGCACCACTTTCATGCTCGGGGTGAGTGTGCCGTGCTCCTGACTGAATTCCTCATCCAGCACCGCGAATTTGCGCACGGACTCAGCGCGGGAGACATTGGCGTTGGCCTGGTCGATGTACTGCTGGATAAAGGCGCGCACCGCGTCGTTGTCGCTGGCCTCGGCGAGTGTCATGTCGGCATTGAGGCCCTGACCTTCCAGCCAGGAATGCAGCATTTCGGGGTCGAGCTCGATAAGTGCGGACACGAACGGCTTGCCGTCGCCGACTACTACTGCATGAGCCACGATCGGGCAGGTGTCGATGACATCCTCCATCGGGGCGGGGCTGATGTTCTTGCCGCCGGCGGTGATGATGATGTCCTTCTTGCGTCCGGTAATGAAGGTGAAGCCGCGGTCGTCGATACGACCCAGATCGCCGGTTTTGATCCAGCCGTCGGCAGTCATCGTCTGTGCGGTGAGTTCGGGCTGCTTGTAGTAGCCAAGGAACACGTTCGGGCCGGTCAGCTCAATTTCATCGTCTTCGCCAAGACGCACGCCCATGCCAGGCCCAGGCTTGCCGACCGAACCGACCTCGTTGTCGTCCTCCCAATTGACGAGCATCGGAGCAGCGGTTTCGGTCATGCCATAACCCTGGATGAAGGTGATGTCATTCATGCCGTTGAAAAAGTGGGCCAAATCCACGTTGAGCGGCGCACCACCGCAGGCCAGCCATTTGAGGTTCGGTCCGAGAGCGGAACGAATGGATTTGCCCACCGTGGCCATGTAGAACGAATGGCGCATGCGCTCGATGAACGAATGGCCGCGACCGGCCTGCTCATCCTTGCTCCACTTGACGAAGTGCTTGACCGACTGGGCGAAGATATGCCCCTGGATGCCGGCACCAGCCTTCTGCGAGGCCGCGTTATACACCTTCTCGAACACACGTGGCACACCCAGCAGGTAGGTGGGCTTGAAGCTGCGGATATCGGCGAGCAGTCGCTTGGCGTCGGGAATGTATCCGACCACGCCGCAGCCACCGATGCACACGTACTGGATGTAGCGGGCGAAGCAGTGCGCCAGCGGCAGGAACAGCAGCAGACGGTTGTCGTCGTACAGCATGCCACGCAGAATCTCGTAGCCGTTAAGCACGATGTGCGTGTAATTGCGGTTGGAGAGCATCGCGCCCTTGGGCTTGCCGGTGGAACCGGAGGTGTAGACCACGGTGAGCAGATCATCGGCTTTGATACGAGCGATAGCCGCATCCAACGTCTCATCGGATACGCCATGCCCGAAGTCAACGACAGCGTCAAGGCCATCGGCCTTGAAATTGAACACGTATTTCATGCCCGGATGATTGACACGGATCTGCTCAAGCGTCTGTGCGCGCTGGAAGTCGCCGGCAAAGGCGATGGCGGGATCGACTTCCTCGACGATGCCCGCGGTCTGACGGGCGGAATCGGTCTCATAGACGGGCACAACCACAGCGCCGATTGCCGCGCAAGCGAAATCAGCCACACCCCACTCATAGCAGGTAGGCGAGTAAATCAGCACCATGGTGCCGGCTTTGACGCCAAGTCCCAACAGGCCCTTGGCCACCTCGCGTACGCGGGACAGCATTTCAGTAGCTGTGGCGCTGCGCCATTGGTGGGTGTTGTCATCCTGCCATTCCGCGATGATGTCATCCGGCGTGCGAGCTGCTCGTTTGGACAGCAGCGAGTAGACGGTGTCGTCATCGGTGGTGACATATCTGGGTTCTTCTACATGTTCACGCATGGTCACTACTATAGGCGAACCAGCCTATGACACGGCAGAACCGTCTTCCGCTACCAGCGTAGGAATCGGTGTGCGGGCGGGGCCGTCTGGTCAGCCCAAATCGGCATAGATGCACATCCATCGAGAACCGATGTACTTCAGTTTGAGGTTGACTCGCAGATTTTCCTGGCCGATGGTCATGAATACCGCCATTTCCAGCGTGTCCTTGCCGGTGATCATGCCGTCGATCAATGTGGGGACAGTGGGCAGATAGCAGAATTTCGCTTTGAGCTCCGGATGAGTGACCATGTGGATGCCGAGCAGGTATTGCATGGTTTGCAGCCGGTCCAGGCATGGTTTTGTCATGGCTCTGTTGAGATGTGCGACGCTGAGTTTGCCACGTATCGCGTCCGCCGATGTGCAGGCGATGCGGCATGCAGCCATGGCCATGGAATGACATTCCTTCGCATTCAGCCCGCCTATGAATGTGGGTTGGATGTGATACCGCACCGGGCGATCCGACAGCTCCACAACGATGAATCCGTCATAACTCGGCAACGGCCCGTACTGATATGTGCCGTGGAAAAATCCCGAATACTCCATGATGACCCCCTTCAAGCCCCCTTGCAACTCACCATCATCGGCGAGCGTCTGTACTACAACATCACGAAAGGCGCGCCAAGTCAAACTACTTGAGCGCGCCTTCGGGCAAGTTAAGCCTCCTGCATGGAGGGCAAACCCCCATTTTCAGGGGGCAATCGGGATTATCGTGCGGAATACGGGTTGACCACCATGCCGCAACGCTGGAAGTTCTTCACGTCGACGTAGCCGGTGGAGGCCATCGCGCGCTTGAGGGCGCCGATGAAGTTGGTCTTGCCGTCCGCCTGGTGGCTCGGTCCGAACAGCACCTGTTCGAGCGGGCCGACCGTGCCGACCGTGGTGCGGTAGCCGCGCGGCAGCGTCTGGTGGCGGGCTTCAGAACCCCAGTGGGTGCCCTTGCCGGGGGCCTCGGTGGCGCGGGCCAGCGGCGCGCCGAGCATGACCGCGTCGGCGCCGAGGGCCAGGGCCTTGACGAAGCTGCCGGAGTCGCCCATGCCGCCGTCGGCGATGACCTGCACGTAGCGGCCGCCGGATTCGTCCATGTAGTCGCGGCGGGCCTCGGCCACGTCGGCGATAGCGGTGGCCATCGGGGCCTGCACGCCGATGGTCTGGCGGGTGGCGGAGACCGCGCCGCCGCCGAAGCCGACGAGCACGCCGGCCGCGCCGGTGCGCATCAGGTGCAGGGCAGCGGTGTAGTTGGATGCGCCGCCGACGATGACGGGCACGTCAAGGTCGTAGATGAACTTCTTGAGGTTCAGCGGTTCCTGACCGGAGGAGACGTGCTCGGCGGAGACCACAGTGCCGCGGATCACGAACAGGTCCACGCCCGCGTCCACCACGGTGGAGTAGAACTGCTGGGTGCGCTGCGGGGAGAGCGCGCCGGCCACGGTGACACCGGCGGCGCGAATCTCGTGCAGACGTTGCGTGATGAGCTCCGGCTTGACCGGCTCGGCATAGATCTGCTGGATACGCTCGGTGGCCTGATCGGCCGGCAGTCCGGCGATTTCGTCCAACAGCGGGGTCGGATCCTCGTAACGGGTCCACAGACCTTCCAGATCGAGCACGCCGAGCGCACCCATCTTGCCCATGGCGATGGCGGTGGCCGGGCTGGTCACCGAATCCATGGGGGCACCGATCACCGGCACATCGAACTCATAGGCGTCGATCTGCCAAGAGGTGGAGACGTCCTCGGGGTCGCGGGTGCGACGGGAGGGGACGATTGCCACATCGTCGAGTGCGTAGCCGAGACGGCCTTTTTTGCCCAAACCGATTTCAATTTCCTGAGACATGGTTTCCAGCCTATTGCCCGGGTGGGACGCCAACAAGGCCGTTTCCCACGGACCGGACGATTGCTTCAAGTCGTTACAAACATGCGCTATGACTAAATCATCTTCACACCATCTATTAGGAGGAAGCATGGCCAAAATCAAGGTCGAAGGCACTGTCGTCGAACTCGACGGCGACGAGATGACCCGCGTGATCTGGAAGGACATCAAGGATCGTCTGATCCTGCCGTACCTCGACGTGAACCTCGACTACTACGATCTGGGCATCGAGCACCGCGACGAGACCGATGACCAGGTGACCATCGACGCCGCCCACGCCATCCAGAAGCACCATGTCGGTGTCAAGTGCGCCACCATCACCCCCGATGAGGCCCGAGTCAAGGAATTCGGTCTCAAGAAGATGTGGAAGTCCCCCAACGGCACCATCCGCAACATCCTGGGCGGCACGATCTTCCGCGAGCCGATTGTGATGAGCAACGTGCCTCGTCTGGTGCCCGGCTGGACCAAGCCGATCGTCGTAGCCCGTCACGCATTCGGCGACCAGTACAAGGCCACCGATTTCAAGGTTCCGGGAGCCGGCCAGCTGACCGTCACCTTCACTCCGGACGATGGCTCCGAGCCGATTCAGCACGTGGTCTACAACTACGGCGAAGACGGCGGCGTGGCCCAGGTGCAGTACAACGTCAACGATTCGATCCGCGGTTTCGCTCGCGCCTGCTTCAACTACGGCCTGATGCGTCATTACCCGGTGTACTTGTCCACCAAGAACACGATTTTGAAGGCCTACGACGGCCAGTTCAAGGACATCTTTGCCGAGGTGTTCGAGACCGAATACAAGGACAAGTACGCCGAGGCCGGCCTGACTTACGAGCACCGCCTGATCGACGACATGGTGGCCAGCTCCCTGAAGTGGCACGGCGGTTACATCTGGGCCTGCAAGAACTACGATGGCGATGTGCAGTCCGACTCCGTGGCCCAGGGCTTCGGTTCGCTGGGCCTCATGACCTCCGTGCTCATGACCCCGGACGGCCAGACCGTCGAGGCCGAAGCGGCGCACGGCACCGTGACCCGTCACTACCGCCGCTGGCAGAAGGGCGAGAAGACCTCCACCAACCCGATCGCCTCCATCTTCGCGTGGACCGGCGGCCTTAAGCACCGCGCCGATCTGGACGGCACGCCCGAAGTCCGTCACTTCGCCAAGACGCTGGAGAAGGTCATCGTCGACACCGTTGAAGGCGGTCAGATGACCAAGGATCTGGCCATGCTCATCGGCCCGGACGAACCGTGGCTCGACACCGACGGCTTCATGAACGCGCTGGACGAGAACCTGGCCAAGGCTCTGGCCGAGTAAATCATCGAACACATCGTGCGGACCTACATGGGCCATGTCATGTCGCAAACTGTCATGATTGTCGTGCTTCATCTGGAATGTTCCTCAGCACGATAATCATGACAGTTGTTCGATGCACGCACGTAATACCTCTAATTGTTCCCGGATATGTGGCGATTTGTCCACTGGTCCGGGACTTTTTCGTATACGGCCTACTAGAATCGTGATTCAGCTTGTTTTCACGCCCGCTTGAGGAGGTTTCGCCGCTTATGGTGTTCGCACGCCGCTCAACCACCCTGCTCGCCGCCATTATCGCATCCTGCGCGATGGTGCTGTCACTGACCGCGTGCACCTCAGACAATAAGACCGTTGTAGATGGTCAAACCACGGTGACGTCCAATTCTGCCGGCGGCGTGGCCGTGTTCACACCTTCGGACGGCATTACGCTGAACCAGCAGACGCCACTGAACAAATGGGCGAAGCTGGTGCCTGACCTAGCCAAGGCTCTGGCCGACGCCGGTTTCAAGAAAGGCGATATCGATCATACGACGTCCGACTCGTTGGCCAAGCAAAGCCGCGCCATCCAAGACTTTGTGGTCGATCATCTTTCGAATAACACCACGGACGATTCCGGCATTGCCATCGCGCCCGACAACATGACATTGCTCGTGGCTCCAGTAGTCGAGGCCGACGCTTCCACTCGCCAATACGGCGATTACATCAGCCAGAACCTGAGCACCAACGATGCCACGGATGGGGAAGCTACTTCTGACGGTGAATCTTCCGAAGACGACTCGTCCAAAGACGATTCGTCCAACACTGAGAGCGACAGCACTGCATCGGACGAGCAGGCGCAGGCCGTGGACCGGCTGGTCTCATCGCTCAAGCTGGCCAAGGAATCCGGCATGCATGTGGTATTGCTCGGCAACAGTATCGAGGGATATAAGCCGGACGCCTTCGTCAAGTTCTCGGACGCCCAGACCATCGGCAAGCTACAGGCGGAAAAGATGGTGTCCAAACTCAAGTTGGATAAGGCCAGTAAAGACAACCCCAAATACATTGAGGTGCTGCTGCCATACACCGCCGTGGACGAAAAAGGCAACGCCAACGATTCCACGTTCGCCCAAGAGGCGTTCCGTGGTATCTGGCAGGTACTGGGCTCCTACTATCAGAAGGGCGTTGTGGAAAGCCCTTCAGGCACCTTGGACGGCAAATCCACGGAAAACGATTGGCAAGCCGTGGCCTACGATGCCGCTAAGGAAGGCTCCACTGCGAAAGTGCTTGACAAGCGTCTGGCAAAAACCGACGGACAGTCCACACTCACCCGTATTGACGGCATCATCACGATGAACGACTACATCGCCTCCGAGGTCGTCAAGGAATTGGACGATCTGGGATACACCGGCTCTGCCGCCGATATCAATCCGCAGATCACCATCTCGGGCATTGTCGGCAATATCACCGGCAAGAAGGATCTCAGCCGCGACGCCGTGCCGGACCCGATCAAATCCCCTGAAAACGACAACGCAAACGACTCATCCAGTTCCGATGACGATGCGGACGAGGACACCTCCGCTTCCGACAAGGACCGTGACTCGCAGTGGCCTCTAGTAACCGGATACGGCGCGCATGTCTCGAACATCCCATCCATCGTCAATGGCAAGCAATGGATGACCGGCATGGAAGACAGACAGACCATCGCCACGGATATCGCTCAGGCCTGCGCCAAGCTCAACAAGGACGAAGCGCTGAATTCCATGCCTTCAATCAGGAACTCCGAGGTAGGCGGCGTGAAGAAGATCCCGACCATCAGCGAACCGTTGCTGGCTGTCAGCGCCAGCAATCTCAAGTCCGCGCTGATCGACCCCGGATATATTTCCTTGGCCGATGCCGGTCTGTGATTCATACTCGTCACGCCGCTAGCCGCCTGCGATGTCTCTTCCGTACGGCCCTGTTCCGGCCGACAATCACCGTTAAATCATGACGGTTTCAGTACGATTTTTCGACTCCCCGCATATTGCTGTGGATCAAGATAATCGGCCGTTCCTCGCTTGAGGCCCCAATGCAGGCAACGGTCTTCGCAATGGTCCGAGCTGCCTTCAACGATGCCTACGGGCTGTCTGCGGGAGATCGTATCCCCCACTGAGAGCTCGGTAACGGCCGGTTCGAATGTCGACGTGACACCTCCACGATGCCGTACACTCACCACATCTTTGCCAGCTACTTTGCCAGCAAAACTCACGGTCCCTGCCTGTGGTGACAGAATTACGGTACCTTGCTCCGCAACAAGATCCACTCCACGATGACCTGGTGCCCACGGGTTGATCGGCCGCTCGAACTGTTGTTCGACCTGTGGATCGTCGACCGGCCAGTCGAATCGGGATTCGCACTGATTGCCATTGCGCCACGCCAAATCAGACATATCGGTGAAATCCTCCACCGTGTATGCCGCATCTCCGGTCACCGCAGTATCCGCATGCGCAACATGCTGAGGCGTGGATGCCAGCCCTACTCCCAAGGCAAGCAGCAGGCCGATAACGGCGGCCAACGCGATTATGGCATCCATACGCCGTTGCCGTTCCTGAGCCCGCTGACGCGCCTGCTGACGCCGCCGGCTGGCACGTCGGGCTTCGTCGCGACGCCAATCAAACAACAGTGGTGCATTCATGAGATTCCTCCCCATAGTGTGAGTGTGATGTGATTCCGGCTTCTTTGCCGGTGATACCCACCTTGAGGGGTCCGAAACAGGATGTCCAGCCAAAACGACCTATGTGGTTCTAGCTTCCGAAGTTATCCACAATGAAATTTCGCGTGACAGTATCGCCGCATCGTCATCATGTTGTATGAGTGGGTATTCGATGAGTCCGATTCTGCGGAATTCAGCGCGACATGCCCTACACGCATGTAATTTGCTTTTTCGTGGCAGGCATGTAAGATATGTGACTTGTGCGCGAGAGAAATCTCAAACACAGCAGACATTCCTGCGTAGCTCAGTTGGCAGAGCATCCGACTGTTAATCGGACGGTCGCTGGTTCAAGCCCAGCCGCAGGAGCTCACCTGAAGCCACCGGCGTGTCGCCGGTGGCTTTCTTGTTTCCCGTCATCTGATTTATTTGATCCAGTTGAACGCGCAGTGCGACCGCTTGGCGTTCGATCTCCATCTTCATGGCACTGTCATCAAGTAGTTTTTCAATACTTGTATCGAGGCTCTGGGCAACATTGACCGCGCTAATCAGAGACCAATGAGTAATGCCTTTGAGTCGTTGAGATACAGCCCCTTCGCTTGTAACCCCCATCGGCTGCATCAGTGATTTCTGGGTTCGCTTCAGCTGCTTGCGGCGGGCGTCCACATTGTAGTTGAGCACACGTTCTGTGTATTCGCCCAAGGTATCGGGGGGTGTCTGATTCGCCTGATCTGCGGATAATAATGTACGCATATTCTAATCCTATTCTATCAATAAACCTTTATCTCATTAAGATACTCTAGTTTGCGATTTGACTTTAGTCAAACCAAAGTGTATTCTAAAAACATTAGTTAGGCTAAAGACTTTAGGAAAAGAGTAGATATGGCTTCTCCGATGAAACAGTGGAGGAAGGATCACGATGTGACTCAGGCTGCCCTTGCTGCCGACATGGGCCAATCCGCTTCCACTCTTTCTCAGAAAGAGAACGGGCATTTGGGCTGGCAGCAGAAGGACTTGCTGTTTCTTTATGACCACTACGGACTTTCCGCTGATTTCGTTCTTGGCATCAATAACCTGCCCTCTTGCGAGAAGGCAATCACTTGATGGCTGGACCCAGTAGAAGAGGAGGTTAGTGGTTTTTCTCATTTCAAGAAAATGCCCGGTCTCGATCTGATACATCGAAACCGGGCGTATGCAACACATCCAATGTCGGACGATTCCCCAGTCGCCAAACTTCGAATCGTTCGCATTGCCTTTTAGATTATGGAGGCTGCACAAATGTCTAGTGTAACCGAAGTCGCTGTGCCGACTTCTGATTTTGATGGTAACGCCCCCGCGAATGGTTCGCGGGACATGGCGTCTACATTTTCCGAATCTTTGTATTGGCGACGTTCTGCCCGGCGCTACGAGCTGCTGGGACTTGTCTCCTGGATGCTGGCCGCGTTGTCGTGCGTGGTTTTTCTGGCGATTCTGCTTGCCGCGAGGAATCTGCTTCTGCCGGGATTCGCTTTGGTGCCGGTGGCCTGCGGACTGGCTTGTGTGGGTTGCTGGTGCGACCGTAACTCGCGCGATGCCTGGGATTTCGCTTTCTGGTCCCTTCACGCGGAGGTGAGGCAATGACCATGACCGTTGGCGCGCGTTCCCTCGATAACGAGGAGCGCTCGAATTTCCGGGACTACATGTCCCTGTTGTCCCTGTCCGTGGATGCGTCGATGACCGTGAGGGAGGTCATGGCGGTCGCCTATCTGATCGGCCGGCATGACGCGCTTCGTGACGTGCGGAACGCTTCGTCGCCGGCTCGGACGGTGAACCGTCGTCTGATCCATGGCGGTCCGTCGGATTGCGTGTTCAACCGCGGCTACGAGGCCGGTGCGGGCATGGTGTCCGACGAGATCGACGCGTTGATGCGCGACGTGGAGGCCCTCAGCGGCGATGACGCGGTGTTCTCGATGCTCAGGCATCCTTCGGTGAGCGGGGGTGATGAGTGGTGGAATTGGTGATCCTGCTGTTCGTGGTGCTCGCAGTGGCCTGTTTCGGCCTGCTGCTGCCGTTCCTGCGTCTGGCAGTCGGCATCGTGCTTCTCGCGGTCCGTCTGCTGGCCTCCCTCGCGCGATCAATGGGGGCGGGCCGATGATGCACCTCATACTCGTGATCGCCGTCGTCATCATTCTCGCCGCGTCCTATCTGCTGACGTTCGCCCTGTGCCGCGCGGCCACGCGCCGCGACATGCTTGAGGCCCGTTGGCGTGAGGAGTCGGCCGGTTCCGTGAGTGAGGAGAGCCATGAGAGCGCATGAAACGCATGAGCGTGCCGCGCGTCATGGCGGCTTCCCGCCCCATGGGTTCGCTTCGGGCCTGTTGGCGGCCTGCCCGTCGGACGGCAGCCACGACTTCTACCTGTCGATGATGCTCGACGTTCCCGTGCCGCGCGTGCCCATGCTGCGCGCACGTCTGCAAGACTCCCGCCGAGGGGGTGCCGCATGAGCGTGAACGCGGTCGATTGGGCGCTCAGGTTCGCGCCCGTGGACGCCAGGCACAACGGTGCCGCTCGCGTGCTGATGTGTCTGGCGAACGTGGCCGACGACGAGGGGCGCAACGCGCATCCGACGCACAGGAAGCTGGCCGCGTGGTGCAAGTGCAGCGTGAGCACGGTCAAACGCCACCTGTCATGGCTGGAAGCGAACGGGCTGATCCGTCGCGGCGACCAACGCCAGGCCGGGCATTTCAGCGAGTGGCACCGGCCCGTCGTGTGGGATCTGTGCCTGGGGAACCGTCTGGAGCTCGACCCCGACTTCTTCGACTCGAACGACATCGACGCGACCCGAGGAGGACGGCCCGCAACGGAAAGCCCCGGCCCACACGTGAACCCCGATTCCGACACGGAATCCGATGATAACCACGGCTCACATGTGGACCGTGGTTATGGCGACGGGGACACGGGAAAACCCCAGCTCACGGGTGAACCACGGTTCACAGCTGTGACCCCACCCCCAGCTCACCTGGTGAGCTACAGTACGTCCCTAGTACGTAATAACCCCTCTGCCCCTACGGGGCATCTCCCCGCAAGCGGAGAGACCTCCCCGGACGATGACGGAATCCGCGAGGACGGTTCATGGGCCGACGCCGCCGGAGCCGAACCCCCGAGCAGCGAATCCGCCGGGGCTGGTTCCGACGCGGAGGCGGTGTGCCGCACGATGGCGGACGGGCTGCGCGCCATGCCGCCGATGCCGGTGCCCGAACCGTTGGCCCGGCCCGGCAAACGCGAACTCGACGCCGCCCGACGGCTGATCGCCCGCCACGGCATGCCACTGGTGCTGGCCGTGGCCGAATGGGTGTCGCTGCCGCCTTCCAAGACCGACAAGGGCGACGCTTCCGGCAAACCGTATGACGGTTTCTGGCGTCGCACGCTCACCGGCCCGCGTTCCCTCGCACGGCACTGGGACCAGGTATGCCTCCAGATGGCCGACGACCCCCACGGGCGTCGCCTGCTCGCCGGACACGGCATCCTCGCCGACAAGGGCGAAACGGCGCAGCCGCCGAGCGCGGAATCCACGCCGAAGGTGCCGAACTACGGGATCCCCGACAACTTGGACCGGCGCGTGTGGAAACTGCTCGACCCTTACGACTTCGATGCGGGCAATGACGGGTTCGAGGCACCGCGCACCCTGCGCCGGCTGTTGAAGCGCGTCCCCGCGAACGATGCCGAAGGCGAACGCAATGCCGTGCTGGAGGCATTGCGGGCGGGCCGCGCCTTCCTGGACGCGGTATCCAGGGAGAAGGACGACGGCTTCGGGCAGCGGAAGCCGGCCGAGACCGGGCCGGCGTCCGTCCGTTTCGGCTTCATCGGCGGCCGTGGGCCGAAGGAGGTGCCGGCATGTTCCTGAAGGGAGAATGCGCGGATTTCCCCGACTCGTGGTCGGACCGCATGTGGGGGCCCGACGACCTGCCCAACCAGCGAACCCAATACGAGCTGCGCCGCGCGGCGGTGCGGATCTGCGAGGCCTGCCCGGTCAGGGCCGAATGCCTCGCGTTCGGCATCATGGTCCGGGACCAGTACGGCATCTACGGCGGACTGCCGTTGAGGGCCCGACGCCAGGTGCTGAAGACCGCGCGGGAGGCCGGATTCCGGTTCGACCCCGACGACCCGAACGCCGAACGGCGGCTCGCCCGGTACATCCGCGAGAACCCCGAGATCGTGGCGGCGGCACGCGAACGCGAATGCAAACGCCGCAAGACCGAGCAGCGCAACGCACGCCAGCAACGATGGCGCGCCACCACACACTCGACCGGCAAGGCGAAGGCCCCGGCCGCCGCCACACACACCCCGCCCTTGCAGGACACCCTCTTCTGAAGACAATCCGATACAGATAACCGGTCCGGCCCCATAAGGACGAACCATTCCGGAAACCCGTATACGCGGCAAACCGTGGAACCGTGCACCCGTGGACACGGGAAGCCGGAAACCCGAATGAAAGGAACAATCCCAATGACCACGAACACGAAAACGGTGGCCTTCGTCAACCTCAAGGGCGGGGTCGGCAAGACCACCAGCGCCATCGGCACCGCCGAAGCACTCGCCCGACTGGGCCATACCGTGACGGTGCGCGACGCCGACCCGTCCGGCGCGGCGACCCTGTGGGCGCACAAGGCCCTATCGGCCGGCCGCCCACTGCCCTTCGGAGTGGAGGTCGTCAACCGGTTCACCGTCGCCGCGCCCGCCGAGGAGGAATGGGTGCTGATCGACACGCCTCCCTTGCAGACCGATCTGGTGGAGGCGGCGGTGGACGCGGCCGACCTCGTGCTGCTCGTCACCACCACCGGCCCCATCGACCTGGAACGCATGCTGGAGACCATCCGGCAGATCAACAAGCCCTCCTCGGTGCTGCTGACCCAGACCCGCTACGGCACGCGCAGCCTCAGGCACGCCGAGGAGTTCCTGGCCGAGAACGGACTGGCCCATTGCAGGGAGACCATCCCGTACAAGGAGGCCATGCGTCTCGCGCCGGACGAGGGCCGGTTCCCGTCCGCCTCGGGCTACGGGCTTATCGCCAAGGAACTCAGCGACGCATTCAACGCCTGACACCCGCAGAACCGGAAACCCGGAAACCCGTGTCCACGCAAACCCGTGGACACGGGGACACGGAAAGGAACAACATCATGGAGATCAACAAGCCGATGACCACGAGGAACATGCTGGCATCGACCCTCACCGACTACAAGAAACCGGTCAAGCTGCCCAAGATCACGGTGGAGCTCGACCCCATGCTCAAGAAACGGTTCAAGGCCGAGGCCGTGCGACGCGGCACCACCATCCGCGACATGCTCACGGCATGGATCGAATGCGACTGCCCTCCCCTCGACGCGGCGGATGCAAGGGCCGAGGCGAAGCAAGACGGAAGAAGGAGTGGATGATGACGGATGACATCGAGGAGCGGGCCGCACTGGCCCGTCGCGGGATCATGGACCATTCGGATTGCGAGGAGTGCACGGAGGACTGGACGTTCCTGATGCGTCAGGGACGACGGGAGTTCCCGTTGGGATTACGCACGGTGCTCGCGTGCCTCGCGTTCGCCGAACGCGAGGGCGCGGTGCCCGAGCTGCCGGCGGATTGGTGGGTTAGAATCAACAGGAGGTATCGATGACGACGATGCGCGGCGAGGGGGGCCGACTATGGATGTGTTCAAGGCATGGCCGGGAAGGGCGGAAAGCATCGTGATCAGCCAGGAGTCATACATGAGGTGCACCGGCGGCGTGGCCCCGTGGCGTCGTGACGGCGACAAGGGGCCGTCCTACTACGCGGTGTGCCCGCTGTGCGACAATCCCATCCAGATCGTCGGCCTGTTCCGCCGGCAGGAGGAAAGCCGTGCGCGCCGGCCCTACGGGCGACACCACCGGGGCGATGTGCCGGGCCTGTGCCGCTACGACGAGGACGCCTATCTGCACTGCCCGTATGCGGATCCGAACCATCGGACGGACATCCGAGCGAGACGTCATCCGAAGGACCAGACCGGGCGGGCCCTGTATGGTCTCATGCGCGGTGAGTTCGACCGGGTGGCGCTGGCGTGGGAACGGTTCTCCGGCATCCATCTGGGGCCGGGGGCCGCCCGTGACATGCTTCGCAAATGGCGGGACGACCAAGGATGGCGCTACTACGACGCGACCTACGGCAATCTGCCGCAGATGCTGTTCTTCGCGGCCGGCGGACAGAACCTGGTCAAACGCTACATCGTGCCGGACAGCCCGTTGCACGAACGGCTGAAAGGCGTGCCGCGGGTGAGATTCACACCGACGCGCTCCCGGTACGTGCAGGTGGACAAGGCCGGGCCGGGGTTCCTTACTCTGGATTTCCTGCTGTACGCCCGGCGCATCGAATGGGACGGACAGCACATGAACGAGACGTTCAGGCTACGCGGCCTGCTGGGCCGCGATGACGGGCAACAGGCCTTCGATGACCTGACCCTCGACGTCGATCAGGACTGGCTCCCCCACACAGCGGACGCCCAACCCGGCCGCGACGAGCGGCTACTCGACATCGCGCGGGAAACGCTGCAATCCGACGCGGGTATCCCGGCAGATCAATAAAGCGTTATCAATGCAAGGAGAACAATGATGAACGAGAACGACAAGACGGAAATCCTCGAACCCGTCGAAACACCCGCCGAGAACATCACAGAGCCAAGCAAGGATGGAAGGAAGTGTCCGAAGTGGCTGCCGCCCCTGGTCGCGGCCGTCTGCGCGGTGATTCTGGTCGCGGCCGGCATCATCGGCTGGAACGCTTACAGCGGCGCGAAGCTCGCCGAGGCCAAGGAGGCGTGCGTCACCGCCGCCGACACCGTGCGCAACAATGCCAATGAATACAACGCGCTGCTCAACGGCGATGCCGCCGATGCCGCCGCCGTCAAGGCCGAACAGGTCAAGGACTCGAAGACCGTCGAATCCTTGGGCAAGGAGCTCAAGGCCATGGCACCCGAATACGAGGGCTGCGTGGCCGAAAACGCGCAAGGACTGGATGCCGCCGCCGTGAAGCTCAATGAACAGGCCGACTGGTACGAGACCCACGAGAAGAGCCTGTCGAAGGCGGTGAGGGCCGTCGTCGAATCCAAGGCCGCGAAGAGGCTGGATGACGCGAAAACGAATCTGACGGCGAAGCTGGACGAGGCGTCGAAGCTGCTCGCGGATTCGGACGGCAAGGTCGCGGACAACGCCACCCGCGACGCATTGTCGAACGCCATCGACGCGGCGAACGGGCTGAAGGACGGGAACGATCCGGCGAAGATCGACGGGGCGCGCAAAACGCTGGAGGATGCCATCAATGGCGTGAACGCGAGCGTCCAGGCAAAGACGGACGCGGATGCGCAAGCCGCCGCAGCGGCAGCAGCGGCAGCCCAGGCTCAGGCGCAGGCCCAATCCACCTACAGCGGCGTCTCCTCCTACTCCGGCGGCGCGTACGGGCGCACGGAAGGCTCCACTTCCGGCTCCAACACATACCGTGGCACCACATCGGGCGGCTCCGGCCCGGCCGCCGCCGCCCCAAAGCCGAACCTCAACGGCGCTTACGGCTGCGGCAACAGCTGCACCGGCAAGGATGATGGCTATTACCATCACTGATCGATGAATGACTGATTATGGCTCGTATCGGGAAACCGGTACGGGCCTTTTTCATGGATTTCGCAAAGGAAAGCCATGTCCCTGTGAACCTGTGCCCCCGCATTCCCGTGTACCCGTATTGCCGGGAAATACTTCCGGATTTTTTGTAGACGCCATGCTCCGTGGTTCGGCGTGTCGTCTGTGAGGCTTGTTGGTGGCTGCCGGGCCAACCGGTGGCTACCTCCCGTTATTCCTGCGGTCGGAAGCCCCGCCACCCCTTGAAAAAAGAGGCGGCGGGGCCATGACCGGAACGATTGAGGGAGGGGATGAACAGACAAGGTTAACGGAGGTTCATTTACATGAACTTTGGCAGGAAGATGATGAAGGCCGGTGTCGCGGCGGTGGCTGCGATCGCCACGCTTGGTGCCGGCGGCGTCGTCGCATCGACCGCGTTCGCGGGCGGTGGCGGCGGCAACCAGCCCGGCACGGGCGGCGACCTGGCCGCGGTGCAGTTCTGGCAGTACAAGGACGATGCTTCGGGCGCATGGGGTCCGGCCACGAGTCTTGATTCGGTGCGCGCCGCCATGAACAATGCCGGCGTGACGTTGGAGGGCGGTGGCGTCACGAAGGCGCAGGCCGCATTGGACCAGGCCCGTACGGAATGCGAGACCGGTTTCCAGCGGCGTCACCCCGGCGAGGGCAACGGCGACTGCCGAGTGGTCGCGGTCGGCGCGGTGCCAGCCGTCATCGGCGGCAACTACATCTACAACGGGTCCGGCGCGGCTTCGCCGACCGGGACCGGCGGCTGGTACGACAACTGGAACACCTACGTAGCTCCAGGAACATACCAGTATGGCAGCACCGTATATAGGACCTCATATCCGTTCGATGATGATCCGTCGAACAGCGTGGATGCGATTATGCGTCGTAATGTGGAGGCTTCCAGCAAGCCCTCGATCGTGGTGATCGTGCTGGACAAGTACCAGCCGGCACCACCGACCTATCACTTGAGCGTGAGCACGCAGGCTGCGGAGATGTCGGGCCAGTCGGGCGACACCAAGGACGCTTCGGACACGATCACCCTGTCCAGCGACGGGTCGAAGACCGAGAACGTGAACGGCACCGCGACCCTGCACTGGCGTGGCATTGACGGCACCGAGAAGACGGTGGCGAAGCAGTTCACCGCATCCAACAAGGGCAGCGCCACAGTGAGCGCGTCCTTCAAGGACATGGACGCCTCGTGGGAGTCGTGGCCTGCGGGCAAGCGCTGGTGGGACGTTGACGTGGCGAAGCAGGGCAACATGGCCGAGGCGGTCTCCCACAAGGGAGAGAACGACGGCAAGGAGTCCGGCGAGAAGACCACCACCCCGCCCGAGAAATGGCTGACCAACGGGGCCGGCGACACGGTGCGGGACGGCAACGACTCCATCGCGTCCGGCAGCCTGTACACCGCGCACATCAAGGCGCATTCCAACGCCTCCAACAGGTTCTGGATCTACGACACGATCGACACCAGGGACGTGGTGATCGGCGGCACCGAGCAGGACGACGTGAGCAAGGTGACCGTGACCGACGCGAACGGCAACATCGTGCCGGCGGACATTTCCATCGACGATTCCATCGATGGCAAGCGCGTGGTCAAGGCGCACGCCACCGCCCCGCATTCCGGCCTCTACACGCTGAACGTGCCACAGTCGGCCAAACCCACCGGCGGCGACTACGAGATCAACGACGGTTCCGTGGCGTGCTGGAACGGAGACAACGGCACCGGCAGCCTGGCCGACTGCCAGACCGGCAACAGCGACAGCGTGGGCAAGGTCACGCCGACCCCGGACAAGGTGTGGGTGCTGGACGAGTCCGGCGCTCTCGTGGCCGAGGACAAGGGTTGGACCAACCAGCAGGGCGTCGATCAGAAGACGTTCCTCGTGGGCGACCAGGTGGGCGTGGTCGTCAACGGCAGCATCCCCGCGCACCTGCTCAACCCGTTGGCGTCCTATTCCATCACCGATGATCTGACCGGTTCGATCCAGTGGATCGACTGGAAGTCCGGCAAGGTGTTCGTCGACGGCAAGGACGAGACCGCGAACTTCACCATCGCGATCGACCGGAAGGCCGGGACCGCGACCGCCACCGCGAAGTCCGCCTACATCGCGAAGACGATGTTCAGGAACAGCGCGAGCAAGGTCAGGTTCTACCTGACGGGCACCATCAAAAAGGGTGCCACCGAGGGCAGGAAGATCCAGCTGACCAACAAGGCGTACGAGAAGTGGAACAACGAGACGCGGCCGACCAACGAGCCGCCGGTGTTCGTGTGGACCCCGAACCCGAACAAGGCGTGGGCCATGAAGGTCGGCGGCAAGTGGCGGCTGACCGTCGATCCGGCCAAGAGCGACAAGGTGGGCGGCGACGACAAGTACTACCGTCTCGGCGACGAGGTGGCGGCGGTCATCTCCGGCACCCTGCCCACCGGATTGGGCCGCGTGCCCGAGATCGCGTGGACGGACGACTTCGCCAACGTCGATAGCATCCTCGATCTGAAGGACACCTCCAGCATCAAGGTCTACGAGCAGGACACCACCGACGAGGCCAACGCCAGCGTCAACGACCTGAACAAGACCGGCAGGGACGTGACCGACCAGTTCGACATCACCGCCGAGGGCACCAAGGTCACGGTCAGCGCGAAGGACGAGTATGAGGCCGCGCAGAAGGATCTGAAGACCGCGAAGCAGATCAGCGTCGTGATCCCGTTCGACGTGAACTTCGACACCAAGCAGCTGCTCGAATCCTACGGCAAGGCGGAGGGCGACGAGCTCAACACGTGCGCGGACCCGAAGGGCGACGACCTCGACAACAAGGGCGGCCAGACGGTCGGCGGCAGCACGGTGGACACCAACACGCCGAAGATCTGCGTGACCGTTCCCCCGATCCACAAGCAGGTCATCGCCGAATCCTCCCAGGGCGGCGACCAGTCCAGCATCGACACCAAGACCGTGTTCCCCGGCCAGACCGTGGAATACACCGTGCGCGTGGACCCGCAGATCCCCGCGGACCAGGCATATTCGGTGACCGCCATCAAGCTGAGCGACACCTATTCCGAGTACACCACCGCGAACAAGCAGACCCTGGAGATCACCGACCTGGGAACCGGCGGCATCATCCCGAAGAGCGCCTACAAGGTGCAGTGGGACGAAGCCAACCACTCGTTCGAGGCCACGTTCGCCAGGGACTGGGTTGCCGCCAACTGGAAGGCCGGCTCCAACCCGCGCGTGCTGCTGCGCTTCGAGGCCAAGGTGAACGAGGACGCGCCGACCGACAAGACCGTCGGCAACAAGGCCGCGCTGACCGTCAACAACGGCGTCACCCCGTCCAACAAGGTCGAGAACGAGCCGCCGGTCATCAAGCCCTCCAAGCAGGACACGCAGAAGGACCCGACCATCAGCATCGACGGCAAGACCGCGCTGCTGGGCGACAAGGTGTACTACCGCGTCAACATCGACGCCTCCAGGCTCACCGACACCGCCTACAAGGTATGGCGCTTGGGCATGACGGACGACTACGACCAGGAGTACCTGACCCTCGACGCGAAGCACGTGGAGATCCTTGACGAGACCGGCAGGGACCGCACCGGCGAGTTCAACATCCAGGACAAGGACGGCGTGCTCTACACGTTCGCCAGGACCGTTGACACCATGATCCCCGCGACCGGCGAGACCGTGCCCGGCGACCCGCAGCCCGACGATCTGAAGGCCTACAGCGAGAAGTCCGACAAGGATTACGACCCGTTGAAGGATCCGAGCATCGACCAGTCGCTGCTGGGCCACACCTACCAGGTGGTCATGCCGATGACCGTCACCAAGGTCAAGGACGGCCACACGGTGGAGAACACCGCCACGCAGGTCACGAACGACAAGCGTGACAAGACCAACACCGTCACCAACCCGTTGAAGGAGATCAACCCGACCAAGGACGTGACCGTGAAGGTCGGCGGCGACAGCATCGACGGCAAGAGCGTGTATCTGAATCACACGTTCCTCTACCGCCTGGATTCCAGCATCCTGCCCCCGGACCGCGCCTACCAGACCGTCACGGACTGGGGCGGCACGGACCAGCTGAACACCGAGTACGACCAGTACCTGGGCAACTGGGCCGTCTACGCCTCGCGTGATTTGTACAGGGGCGGCCAGGTGCTCGCGGCCAGGGGCGAGAAGATCGCGGGCAGCGGCTTCGACTCCTCGAAGTTCGGCGGCAACCTGTTCACCGTGGACGCCGACGGCAACGGCAAGGTCACGGTCAACGCGACCCAGGCCTACCTCGACCTGGTGAGCGCCGACAACGAGCACGAGGCCGGCTGGGTGCTCTACCTCCAGTGCAAGCGCATCGCCGTGGCCGACGAGGTGCCCAACACGTGGACCGAGACCATCAACGGCCAGCCGCGCGAATCCAACAAGGTCGTCACCAAGACCCCGGACATGACCCCGAGCATCCACCTCGAAAAGGTCGATACCCCGACCCTCAAGCAGGAAGGCCAGGAGCGGGCGGACCGCGACGACCCGAAGCAGGCGCTGAAGATGGACGCCGACAACATCGGCATCACGTTCATCATCACCAACACCTCCAAGACCGACCCGGCCACCGGTGACGGCGCATGGTTCAAGGCAAGCGACCTGGACCTCGCCGACTCCACCATCGTCGGCGACGCGCACGTGGACATGGATTCGCTCGCCTATCCCGACAACTGGGACACCCTGGTGCTCAAGCCGGGCGAGTCGGTCAGCGTGACCGGCACGCTCAAGGGCGTCAGGGAAGGCGATACCCACACGGACCGCGCCATCGTCACCGGCACCCCGCTCGTGGAATGCGCGCCGTCCAACGGCGACCCGTTCAACGACAAGACCGACGGCGGCGAAGACACCGATCCGGAATACTCCACCGGCGACGTGACCGAGATCGACGGCAAGCAGCTGTGCGCCGACACCCAGGTCACCAGCAACACCGACGACTGGAACGGATACCGTGCCAAGCCGTTGGCCTCCACCGGCACGGCCGTGCTCGGCCTTGCCGGCGGCGC
>ENA-ORVG01001977-ORVG01001977.1-human-gut-metagenome-genome-assembly--contig:-NODE-1977-length-21694-cov-3.809834_pt1 | contig 21694 bp, 23 predicted proteins | sample MGYA00242091_ERZ509233 | MGnify/ENA primary metagenome ERZ509233 (study PRJEB26280, sample SAMEA2338840) | human gut metagenome | biome: human gut; feature: human-associated habitat; material: faeces... | reverse complement strand
AGATCTTAAGCGGCAGACCGGAAGATCGAAGAGAATTGTTTGATGAGGCAGCCGGGATTGTCAAGTTCAAACGAAGAAAAGCGGCAGCCGTGAAAAAGCTGGAGGATGAAAGAGCGAACCTTGTCCGCGTAAACGATATTCTCTCGGAACTTCAGCGTCAGCTGGTTCCGCTTCAGCATCAGGCAGAACAGGCAAAGATCTACCTGAAGAAAAAAGAAGAATTAAAAAAGATCGATCTGCATCTATTTCTGCTGGAAATGGAGCAGCGGAAAGCAGAACTTGCGAATCTGGATGAAAAACAAAAGATTGCCGAAGAACAGCTTTCTGATATAAAGAAAGAATACGAGACGATCCGCATCCATTATGAAACAGAAGAAAAAGCGATCGAGGAGCTGGAAGAGCGGATCGAGCAGATCCGGGAACAGGAGCGGCAAAGTCAGTTGCTCCACCAGCAGCTCACCGGTCAGATCGAAGTCCTGAAAGAGCAGATCCGGGCACAGGAGGATCAGGAAGTCCGCTTAAAAGAGCGAAAGAGCGTGATCGAGAGCGAACTTTCCAGAAAAGAAAAACAGAGAAAAGCGGAAGAACAGGCGTTTTTGCTTGCAAAGGAAAAACAGGAGCAGGTTTCTTTGACGGAAGCGGACTGTTGCCTGGAAGCGGATGCGACGACGGCGATGCTCTCCCATCTGGAAATGCAGATCGAGGACGGGAAAAATGAAATCATTTCACTTTTGAATCAGCGTGCTTCGGTGAAAGGAAATGTTCAGCGATACGATACCATGCAGGAACAGATGCAGATCCGAAAAGCAGAAGTAACCGGAAAGCTCCTGCGGATCGGTAGCGAAGATGCCAGATGGCAGGAGACGCTTCAGGAATATCAGACTGCCTACGAAACGGTATCGGAAGAGATTGAAAAACAGATCCGGAAAAGCAAAGAGCAGGAAGATAAGATTGAACAGCTCCAGCAGAAACTGGCAGGGCAGAACCGGGAACTGGAACAGAAACAGTCTTTCTATCACCGGGAGAAATCAAGGCTTGAGACACTGAGCAATTTAACAGAACGCTATGATGGATACGGAAACAGTATCCGGAAGGTGATGGAGCAGAAAGACAAAAATCCGGGGATCCTCGGCGTTGTAGCCGATCTGATCAAAGTAGAATCTTCTTATGAGACGGCGATCGAAACGGCACTTGGCGGCAGTATCCAGAATATTGTGACGGTCAGGGAAGAGACCGCAAAACGCATGATCGAATTTCTGAAACGTGGCAAATATGGCCGGGCTACCTTCCTTCCGCTGACTGCCATCGGAAGAAAAGGAAATGCAGGAAACAAAGATGCCGTGAAAGAGCCGGGGATTTTGGGCGTTGCGAGCACTCTGGTCCGGACAGAAGAGAAATACCGTGCACTGGTGGAATACCTTCTTGGCAGGACACTTGTCGCAGACAATATGGATCATGCGATCGCAGCTGCCAGGAAATATCACCATTCTCTGCGGATCGTTACGCTGGAAGGAGAGTCTTTAAGTCCGGGCGGTTCCATGACAGGTGGTGCCTACCGCAACAGCAGCAATCTTCTGGGACGCAGAAGAGAAGTTGAAGAGCTGCAAAAGAAAGTACAGGCACTGGAAAAAGAATGGAAAGAATTGCAGCTGGAAGTCGATGAAAACCGAAAAAAAAGGAATGAACATCGCGAAACAGTTGTAATTCTGAATGAAAAGCTTCAGAAAGCCTATGTTTCTCAGAATACGGCACGCATGGAGATCCGCCAGATGGAAGAAAAACGGGAAGAATCCAAAGAAGAGCTGACAAGGCTTCAGGAAGAATCTGCCCAGTTAGACGGCGAATTAAAGCAGATCAGCCGGGAAAAAGAACAGATCGAAGAAGCTGTGAAAGAGTCTGAAAAAAGAGAAGCACAGCTGCAGGAACAGATCCTGGGATGGCAGAAAGAACAGGAAGTCCAGAGGGCGGAGCTGGAGCAGCAGAACGCCCGCATTGAAAAGCTGCATCTGGAGCTTGCAAATGCCGGACAGAAAGAAGAATTTGCAGGGCAGAATCTCAAACGTATCGAAAAAGAAATCCGAAATCTAAGGGAAGAAGAAAAAGAGATCGGGCAGAAAAAGCGGGAAAGTCTGGATGTCATTGCAGAAAAAGAAGCACAGATCCGGCAGATTGAAAGCCGCATTGCAGGTACGAAAGACCATGGACGCGATCATGGCAGGCAGCTGCAGAAGCTTCAGGCACAAAAAGAAGAGAAAAGTGCGGCACAGAAAACCTTTTTTACAAGGCGGGAGGAGCTTTCCGGGCAGATCGCAGATCTGGACAAAGAAAACTTCCGGCTTGCATCCATGCAGGAAAAGCTTGAAAGTCAAAAAGAAGAGCGGATCAGTCAGATCTGGGATGAATATCAGGTGACACCTTCGGAAGCTGCTGCGTTCCGGAACGAAAACGGCATGGATCAGAAGCAGACCAGAAAACGGATCGAGGAGATCAAAGCAGCGATCCGCCAGATGGGCAACATCAACGTCAATGCGATCGAAGATTACAAAGAGATGTCACAGCGGCATGGATTTCTTCAGAATCAGCACGATGATCTCATCAAAGCAGAGAAAGCTTTAGAAGAGATCATTCTGGAGCTGGATGAAGGGATGCGGAAGCAGTTCCGGGAGAATTTTGCCAGGATCCAGGTGGAATTTGACAAAGCTTTTCGTGAATTGTTCGGAGGCGGCAAAGGAACGCTGGAGCTTGTGGATGATGAAGATATTCTGGAGGCAGGCATCCGGATCATCTCTCAGCCGCCGGGCAAAAAACTGCAGAATATGATGCAGCTCTCCGGAGGCGAGAAGGCCTTAACGGCGATCGCCCTGCTTTTTGCTATCCAGCACCTCAAACCGTCCCCGTTCTGTCTTTTGGATGAGATCGAGGCGGCACTGGATGAGGCGAATGTCAGCCGCTATGCAAATTATCTGCACAAGTTGACAAAAAATACACAGTTTATTATTATTACACACAGACGCGGAACGATGGCAGCGGCCGACCGGCTGTATGGCATCACGATGCAGGAAAAAGGAATCTCTGCACTGGTATCGGTAAATCTGATCGAAGAGGCACTGGATCAGTGAGAAAGGAAAGAAGATGGGTGAGAAAAAAGGATTTTTTAAGCGCCTGGTAGAAGGACTGACCAAGACAAGAAACAATATCGTTTCCGGTATTGATTCTATTTTCAGCGGATTTTCCGCAATAGATGAGGATTTTTATGAGGAGATCGAAGAAATCCTCATCATGGGAGATCTCGGGATCAATGCGACAACCGCGATCATAGAAGATCTGAAACAGAAGGTGAAAGAGCAGCACATCAAAGAGCCTTCTGCCTGCAAACAGCTTCTGATCGACAGCATCAAAGCCCAGATGAATGTCGGTGAGACGGCGTACGAGTTTGAAAACCGTCAGTCCGTTGTTCTGGTGATCGGAGTCAACGGTGTCGGTAAGACAACCAGCATCGGAAAACTGGCAGGAAAATTAAAAGACCAGGGAAAGAAAGTAATTCTGGCGGCAGCCGATACGTTCCGTGCGGCAGCCGGAGAACAGCTGACCGAATGGGCACACCGTGCAGGAGTGGAGATCATTTCCGGACAGGAAGGATCGGATCCGGCAGCCGTTGTATACGATGCGATCCAGGCATCCAAAGCACGTCATGCAGATGTATTGCTCTGCGATACAGCAGGACGACTTCATAATAAAAAGAATCTTATGGCAGAACTTGGGAAAATCAACCGTGTGATCGACCGGGAATATCCGGAAGCTTACCGTGAGACACTGGTTGTGCTGGACGGTACAACCGGTCAGAATGCACTTGCACAGGCAAGACAATTTTCTGAGATTGCTGATATTACCGGAATCATTCTTACCAAATTGGATGGAACAGCCAAAGGCGGTATCGCCGTTGCCATCCATTCCGAACTTGGTATCCCGGTGAAATATATTGGCGTGGGAGAGAGTATTGACGATCTGCAGAAATTCGATGCAGACGAGTTCGTAAATGCACTTTTTGATGTGAAAGATTCAGAAGAAGAGGAGTAAAGACATGCTTACATTAGACAAATTTGAAGAAGCTTCAGAAATCGTAAAAAAAGCAACACAGGAGACAAAGCTGATCTACAGTAAATATTTCAGTGAGCAGACAGGAAACAAAGTTTATCTGAAACCGGAAAATATGCAGACAACCGGTGCTTATAAAGTAAGAGGTGCTTACTATAAAATCAGCACACTGAGCGAAGAAGAGAGACAGAAAGGTCTGATCACAGCCTCCGCAGGAAACCATGCACAGGGCGTTGCCTATGCAGCAAAAGAGTTTGGTGCAAAGGCAGTGATCGTTATGCCGACGACCACACCGCTGATCAAAGTAAACCGCACCAAGGGCTACGGTGCAGAAGTGGTTCTCTATGGAGATGTCTATGATGAGGCCTGTGCCTATGCACTGGAACTGGCAGAAAAAGAAGGCTATACCTTTATCCATCCGTTCGATGATCCGGCTGTTGCAACCGGTCAGGGAACGATCGCAATGGAGATCATCAAAGAACTGCCGCTGGTTGATTATATCCTTGTTCCGATCGGAGGAGGCGGACTGGCAACCGGTGTCTCCACACTGGCTAAGATGCTCAACCCGAACATCCGCGTGATCGGTGTGGAACCGGCAGGGGCAGCTTGCATGAAAGCTTCCCTTCAGGCAGGAGAAGTTGTGACACTGCCAAATGTCAATACGATCGCAGACGGCACGGCTGTTAAGACACCTGGCAAAAATGTGTTCCCGTATCTGCAGAAAAACCTCGATGATATCATCACCATCGAGGACGATGATCTGATCGTTGCCTTCCTTGATATGGTTGAAAACCACAAGATGATCGTAGAAAACTCCGGACTTCTGACCGTGGCAGCCCTGAAATATCTGGATGTAAAAGACAAAAAAGTGGTATCGATCTTAAGCGGCGGAAACATGGATGTGATCACCATGTCTTCTGTTGTACAGTTAGGTCTGATCCAGAGAGACCGTATCTTTACCGTATCTGTTCTGCTTCCGGACAAAGCAGGAGAGCTGGTTCGTGTGGCAACCGTTATTGCAAATGAACAGGGAAATGTCATCAAACTGGATCACAATCAGTTTGTAAGCACGAACCGCAATGCAGCCGTAGAGCTGAAGATCACACTGGAAGCATTTGGAACGGATCACAAAGAGCGCATCGTCAATGCCCTTAAAGAGCATGGCTATAATCCGAAAGTGATTCGCCCGAATCTTTAAAAGGAGGGGAGCAATATGAAAATAGCAGTAGCGGGAACGGGATATGTAGGGCTTTCCAATGCCCTGCTGCTCTCCCAGCACAATGATGTGTGGGCAGTCGATATCCTGCAAAGCAAGATTGATCTGATCAATAAAGGGAAGTCACCGATCGTAGACAGAGAAATCGAAGAATTTCTGGCAAGAGAGGATCTGCACCTGACAGCAACGACAGATGCAGAAAAAGCTTATAAGGATGCTGATTTTGTTATCATTGCAACCCCGACGAACTACGATCCGAAGAAAAATTATTTCGACACATCTTCGATCGAAACGGTGATCGAACTGATACAGAAGGTGAATCCGGATACCGTGATGGTGATTAAATCAACGGTTCCGGTCGGCTATACAAAAGGAATCCGTGAAAAATACCATACAGACCATATTCTGTTCTCACCGGAATTTTTAAGAGAAGGACATGCACTGTATGATAATCTGTATCCTTCCCGTATTATTGTCGGATCGCCGGAGAATCAGCGTGACAAGGCACATGCATTTGCCGCACTTCTTCAGGAAGGGGCGATCAAGCAGGAGATCCCGACACTCTTTACCGATCTTACGGAAGCTGAGGCAGTCAAATTGTTTGCAAACACCTACCTTGCCATGCGTGTTGCATTTTTCAATGAACTGGATACTTATGCAGAGGTAAGAGGGCTTGACAGTAAACAGATCATTGAAGGAGTAGGACTGGATCCTCGTATCGGCACGCATTATAATAATCCGTCTTTTGGATATGGCGGATATTGTCTTCCAAAGGACACCAAACAGCTGCTTGCAAACTATCATGATGTCCCAAACAATATTGTGGCAGCGATCGTAGAAGCAAACCGTACCAGAAAAGATTTTATTGCAGAGCGCATTATTGAAAAAAATCCAAAGATTGTAGGCGTATACCGCCTGACAATGAAAACCAATTCAGACAACTTCCGCCAGAGCTCGATCCAGGGGGTTATGAAGCGGATCAAGGCGAAGGGGATCGAAGTGGTTGTATATGAGCCGGCAATGAAAGAAGAAACGTTCTTTAACTCCCGAGTGATCCGTGATCTTAAGGAGTTTAAAGAAGTAAGCGATGTGATCCTTGCCAACCGCTGCAGTGATGAGATTGCGGATGTCATGGACAAAGTCTATACAAGAGATCTGTATTTCAGGGACTAAGGAAAAATGAGGAGAGATAAATAATGAAATTAATTATACAGGTGCCATGTTATAACGAGGCACAGACGCTGGAAATTGCACTGAATCATCTGCCAAAACATATCGACGGGATCGATGAGATTGAGTATCTGATCATCAACGACGGGAGCCGTGACGATACCGTCAAGGTTGCGAAAAACTGGGGCGTGAACTATGTAGTCAATTTCCGGACGAACCGCGGACTGGCAAAGGGGTTCATGGCAGGGCTGGATGCCTGCCTGCGAAACGGTGCGGATATCATTGTCAATACTGATGCCGATGATCAGTACTGCGGAGATGACATCGAAAAACTGGTGCGTCCGATCCTGGAGGAAAAGGCAGATATTGTGATCGGTGAACGCCCGATCGATGATACCGAGCATTTTTCACCGCTCAAGAAAAAGCTTCAGCATTTCGGAAGCTGGACCGTGCGTGTGGCATCCAAATCCGATATTCCTGACGCACCGAGCGGTTTCCGTGCTTATAGCCGTGACGCAGCGATGCGTCTGAATGTAACAAATGAATATACCTACACCCTGGAGACGATCATCCAGGCAGGACGCACCAGAATGGCAATGGAGTCGGTGCCGATCCGTACCAATCCGGAGCTTCGTAAATCCAGACTGTTTTCCAGTATGTTTGGTTATGTGAAGCGTTCCATGGTGACGATCGTCCGTTCCTTTATGATGTATAAGCCATTGCGATTTTTCCTCGGGATCGGCAGTGTGCTCTTTCTTTGCGGGGCACTGCTTGGCGTGCGTTTTCTGGTTTACTATGCGACCGGAGCCGGAAACGGACATGTGCAGTCCCTGATCCTTGCAAGTATCCTGATGCTGATGGGCTTCCAGACCGGCGTGATCGGACTGCTGGCAGACATCATTGCGGCAAATCGCAAGATTTTGGAAGATGTACAGTATCATGCACGTAAACTGGATTATGACAGAGAGAAAGAGGAAAAATAAAATGACAATGACGAAACAGGACAGGATTTGTATGATCTCACTGTTTGCGGTAATGCTGGTGCTTATGGGAGTGCCGGCGTTATGTCTGAGTACGAACACCGTTGTGGATGAGCTTGGTACTCTGACCAATACAGCTCTTCTGACCGGAAGAAACTGGGGAACAGGGATTATAAGCAATGGTGGATTTTATTATCGTTATGGAATGGCGTTTGTGTGGCTTCTGCCGTTTCTGATCTTTAAAGATCCAATCATGGTTTACAAAGCCGCATCTTTTGTGAATGCTTTGTTTATGGCAACGACACCGGTGATGGCTTATTATATCAGCAGACGTTACTTAAAGATTGAAAAAGAAAAGGAAGCGGCTCTTCTGGCAGCCGGTTCTACGATCATCAGCAGCGTGATGTTCCAGGGGATCTATCTTCGCGGAGACATGATGCTGATCGTGCTCAACTGGGTTTGTGCACTTCTTATTTTAAATGCAATGTATGCAAAAACCAGAAAAGAGCGGCAGATCTATACGATACTGCTGAGTTTCTGTGCAGTTTATGCCTATGCATGCCACAGCAGAGGAATCGTTATGGTGATCGCGACGGCGATGACGGTATTGCTGATCCCGTTTTTTACAAAGGAAAAAGAGAGAAGACTTCCGTACATCAGCTTTTTTGGCAGCATGGCAGTCTTTCTTGTGATCGACAAGATTCTGGTGCGATATTTTAAACGAACCATATGGGGAAGCAGAGCGGCACATGCGACCGGAATCCCGAAAGAATCTCTGGAACTGCTGACAAAAATAAAAGGTATCAAATCTTATATTCGAATGGCGGTCGGATGGCTGTATAATTCTTTCAGCTCGACTCTTGGACTGGTATGCGTGGGTCTGATCGCCTGCGTGATCATCGTATTTCTGATGTTTCGCCGTTCGAAAAAGGTCACATCGGAAGAAGGCACACTGGCACTGTTTGGATTCTTATCTTATGCAGGAAGCTTTGTTCTCGGAACGGTATTCTTCCTGAAGAGCGTCAAAAAGAACTTTTACAGTTCTTACGGAATCCGCGTGGACCGAATCGTATACGACCGCTATGTCTGCTGTGCATTCGGTGTTCTCTGCATGGTGGCACTTTATGTTCTGGTCTGGAAAAGAGATCTGTTTGGCATTAAGGCAAAACTGCTTTCTGTGGCAGGATGCGGTGTTACCCTGGTACTGTTTGCCAGAATCACTGCCCCATATCTGAACAACCAGAGTTTTGTGCGGAAATATATGGGAATGTTAGTTACCTTTGTTAAGACCAATGCAAAAAGCGTGACATTCAAAGGAGATCATGTATCAAGCGGGGTAATCCTGTTTGGCGTTGTGGCACTGATCCTGTTTTTATTGATCCTGTTTCTGTGTCAGAAAAAGAAAGGATACCAGGCATGTGCCCTGACCTTGCTTGTCTCGGTACTGCTCTTTGGCTACAATGTAACAAACATTACGATTTCCGAAAGCAATACAAGAGAAGCGAGAATTTCTTCCGCCTCAAATCTGATTCTGTCCTTCGGAGATATCTATAAAGAATATTCTTATGTATGGACAGAAAAAACAGCGGCACCGATCAAATCGTATCAGGTGCGTCTGATGGATTATCATCTGATCAGCAAAAATTATCAGGGTTTTGACGAAACAGACAACGTGTTTGTGATTTCAAAACATCTACCGGATGAAAAACAGTTTCAGAACGGTGAGTACTATCTGATCGACAGCGAAGATTACAACAAAAAAGAAGACTTTGTCTATGTCAAAGGAAGCGAACTGAAAGATGCACTGGAGAAGAGAGGTGTTTCTCTGAGTGCTTATACAGGATGACAGACGGGAGGAAAGTATGAAAGAAGTGGTGATCGCCATTACGGCAGCCAGTTACAGCGGAAACAAAGGAGCGGCAGCGATGCTGCAAAGCTCCATCCGTCAGCTTTATGAAAAATGGTGCAGCTTGAAAAATATGGAACACGTTTGAAAATCAATCTGATGTCTGTTTATCCGGAAGAAGATAAAGAACAGATCCCGTGGGATTTTATCCGGATCGTTTCCTGTAAACCGGAACAGCTTTTGTTTATCGCGTTTCCGCTGGCAGTTCTCTATAAAGTATTTCATTTTCTGCCTCCGGTAAAGAGTCTGCTTTTGAAGAATAAAATTCTGCGGGCATATTATGAGACGGATGCCGTTCTGGATGAAGCGGGGATCTCTTTTGTGGACAGCCGCGGATTTGTGATGAATACTTATGGTTTTGTGTGTGCGGCCGTGCCGATGCTGATGGGCACACCGGTTCTGAAATATTCTCAGGCAATGGGAACCTTTCACTCTTTCTGGAATCGTTTTCTGGCAAAATGGATTCTTCCGAAGATGCGGCTGATCTGTGCCAGAGGAAAGGGAACCCTTGACAATCTGAAAGGGATCGGCATTGAGAAGAATGTAAAACTCTGTGCGGACGGAGCGTTTACGATGGCAGATGATCCATATTATCTGAAACAGGTTGAAGCAGAAGCACAGAAGGATGCCTTTTTCAATGATAAAGTGGTTGGACTGTCGATCAGCTCGGTTGTTCGGAAAAAATGTGATAAGCTCGGGATTGATTATCCGAAGATCATGACGGATTTTATTGACCGTCTCAACGAGGATGGATGGAACGTACTGATCATCGCAAACGGTGCGAGAATACACAGCGACAAACCGCGAAACAACGATCTTCCGGTCTGCGATGCGGTCTATGAAAGCGTGAAAAACAAAGAGATGGTCAGATGGTACCACAAAGAAATGACGGCAGAAGAAATCCGTGCGTACATCGGGAAATGCCGTTTTCTGGTTGCTTCCAGATTCCATGCCATGATCGGTGCTCTTCAGCAGAAAGTGCCGGTGCTTCTGGTGGGATGGAGCCATAAATATCAGGAAGTGCTGGATTTTTTTGAGCTTGGGCAGTATGCGATCGATTTTTCCGATCTGACGGCAGAGTCCCTGCAAAAGGAATTTGAGAAATTCATTCAGGAAGAAGAGACGATCCGCGGCAAGCTGGATGAACATTATGAAGAAGTCATGGAAAGTTCCAAGAAAAACATTGTTTATGTTTCTGAGATTGTAGATGAAATAGTAGGAGAATGATCGGTTATGGAAGAAAATACACAGGTAAAAAAAGAAGACGCGGAAATCCTAGAAAACGAACAGAAGGGCGGAAAGAAGAAATGGATGAAATATGCCAAGATCGGATTTTTACTGCTGGTTGCTGTTTTTCTGGTTCGCTATTTTTATAAAAATTATGATTCCTATAAAAATCTGGACGTTGAGATCAACTGGCTGGTATTTACGGGAGCGGTGCTGTTTTATTTCCTTTATAAAGTGACACTGGCTTCTTTATGGCACTATATCACAAAGTTAAATCACTGTTCAATCAAGTATTTCAAGGCAATCACAGCATATCTGTATTCCATTCTCGGAAAATACATTCCGGGAAAAGTTTTTATGCTGCTTGCCCGCGTGCCGGCATACGAAGAAGGAGGAGCACCGATCCGGAAAGTGACGGTCTGCTTTTTCCTTGAGAATATCTGTACGCTTCTCGGAGCTGCATTTTTGTTTTTGGTTTCGCTGTTCTTTTTTCCGAACGACCTGCTCAATGATTACAAATGGCTGACGATCGGTCTGGTGATCCTGTTTTTTATCTGCATCAACCCGAAGATCATCAACTTTTTCCTGAAGATCCTTGAGCGGTTTATTAAGAAAAAAGATCTTTCGATTCCGATCACCTATGGGCAGATGATCAAAGTTGTATTGCTGTTTATCTGCAACTGGCTGGTCGTTGGTGTCGGATTCTATATGCTGGTATGCTCCATCTATCCGGTTCCGACTTCCGAATTTCTCTATGTGGCCGGAATTTACGGACTGTCCTGTATCATCGGAATTCTTGCTGTATTTGCACCGTCCGGTCTTGGCGTAAGGGAAGGTATCATGCTGCTTGGACTTGGTCTTGTTATGCCAAAAGAATATGCTGTGATTATTTCTATTATATCCAGACTGTGGCAGACTGTTGCGGAACTCATTTTGATTGCAATTGCTTTTATTGTAAATAAGATTATGGAATTTCGGAAAAAAAGAAGAAAACAGCTTGATCTGAAATAAAAAAAGAAAAAGCCATCATGTCAAGAAAAAATACTTGACACGGTGGCTTCTTTCGTGTATGATAACCAAGGTGATTGCAGTGGAAAAGATTTTAGAGCAGACATTATTGTATGATTTTTATGGTGAACTGCTTACAGAGCATCAACAGAAAATATACGAGGATGTAGTATTCAACGATATTTCCTGCAGTGAAGTTGCAGAGAATCAGGGAATCAGCAGACAGGGTGTGCACGATCTGATCAAACGGTGCGGACATATCCTGGATGATTACGAGACAAAACTGCATCTGGTTGAGAGATTTGTAAGTCTGAAAGAAAAGGTGGAAGCCATAAGGATGGCGGCAGATGATCCGGAAGAAGTAAGGAAGATTTCGGATGAGCTGCTGAAAGAATTATAAAACCGACTGACGGTGGAGGTTACGATGGCATTTGAAAGTTTATCGGATAAACTGCAGAATATATTTAAAAACCTTCGCGGCAAGGGAAGACTGACAGAGGCAGATGTCAAGACAGCACTGAAAGAAGTAAAGCTTGCTCTTCTGGAAGCGGATGTCAGCTTTAAAGTCGTGAAGCAGTTTATAAAAGCGGTTCAGGAGCGTGCAATCGGTCAGGACGTGATGAACGGACTGAATCCGGGCCAGATGGTTATCAAGATCGTAAATGACGAGCTGGTAAACCTGATGGGATCTGAGACGACTGAGATCGCACTGCGTCCGGCAAGTGAAGTTACTGTGATCATGATGGCAGGTCTTCAGGGAGCCGGAAAAACTACAACAACTGCGAAGCTCGCAGGCAAATTTAAATCAAAAGGCAGAAAGCCGCTTCTGGTAGCGTGTGACGTATATCGTCCGGCAGCTATCACGCAGCTTCAGATAAATGGTGAGAAACAGGGTGTGGAAGTTTTCTCCATGGGAGACAAGCAGAACCCGGTCAATATCGCCAAAGCAGCTGTAGAACATGCAAAGAGTCACGGATTTAATGTCGTGATCCTTGATACAGCAGGACGCCTTCATGTCGATGAAGCGATGATGGAGGAGTTACAGAACATCAAAGAAGCCGTTCATGTTGATCAGACGATCCTGGTGGTGGATGCAATGACCGGACAGGATGCAGTCAATGTGGCAGACAGCTTCAATCAGAAACTTGAGCTTGACGGTGTCATCCTTACAAAGCTGGATGGAGACACCAGAGGCGGTGCGGCACTCTCGATCAAGGCAACCTGCGGCAAACCGATCCTCTATGTTGGTATGGGTGAGAAGCTATCCGATCTGGAACAGTTCTATCCGGAGCGTATGGCATCCAGGATTTTAGGCATGGGCGATGTGATGACGCTCATTGAGAAAGCACAGGCCAATATCGACGAAGACAAAGCCAGAGAAATGGAACAGAAACTGAAAAAAGCACAGTTTGGTTTCGATGATTATCTGGAGAGCATGGCTCAGGTTAAAAATATGGGAGGCATATCCAGTATCTTAAGTATGATGCCGGGTATTGGCAATAAAGCAGCAGATATCGAGGCTGCGGTGGATGAGTCCAAGATGGCACGCATCGAGGCGATCATCCTCTCCATGACACCGAAAGAGCGTTCCAATCCGGATCTGTTAAATCCGTCCAGAAAGAAACGTATCGCAAAAGGTGCAGGTGTGGACATCAGCGAAGTCAACAAACTGGTCAAACAGTTCGAACAGACACGCAAGATGATGAAACAGTTCCCTGGTATGATGGGAGGCAAGGGTGCAAAACGCGGCAGGTTCAAGCTTCCGTTTTAGCACGTAAAGAATGCAGAGAAGCTGCCAAAGGCAGGTTTTCATAGATATTAAAGATATAAAAATACTGAGGAGGTGAAAGTAATGGCAGTAAAGATCAGATTAAGAAGAATGGGAGAAAAGAAAAATCCTTTCTATAGAATCGTTGTAGCTGATTCTCGTTCCCCGAGAGATGGAAGATTCATCGAGGAGATCGGTACCTACAATCCGAACATCGAACCGAGTGAATTCAAGGTAGATGAGGAGCTGGCAAAGAAATGGCTGGCAAATGGTGCACAGCCGACAGAGGTAGTAGGAAAGCTCTTCAAAATCGCCGGTATTGAAAAATAAGAGGTGGCAGGATGAAAGAATTAGTAGAAGTAATCGCTAAGTCACTTGTAGAAAATCCGGAAGAAGTTACCGTTACGGAAAGGCAGTCTGGAAAGACAACGGTTGTTGAACTGAAAGTTGCCCCATCCGATATGGGAAAAGTAATCGGTAAACAGGGCAGAATTGCGAAAGCGATTCGTGCAGTCGTAAAGGCTGCAGCCTCAAAGGAAGACAAGAAAGTTGTAGTGGACATTCTGTAGCTGAAAAGCTGCAGGATGCTGCGTTGAAAACCTCGTGCAGACGAGGTTTTTGTTTTATTCAATTTTACCCGGAGGAGAAACATGGAAGAATTTTTACAGGTCGGAGTGATTACGGCAACACATGGTATTCACGGGGAAGTCAAAGTATTTCCGACAACCGACGATCCGAAACGTTTTAAAAAACTGAAAAAAGTGCTTCTGGATACCGGAAGAGAAAAACTGGAACTGGAAGTGGAAGGTGTCAAGTTTTTCAAAAATATGGTTATCCTGAAGTTTAAAGAATATAATGATATCAATCAGATTGAAAAATACAGAAAGTGTCCGCTGCTTGTGACACGCGAGCATGCAGTAAAACTTAAGAAAAATGAGTATTTTATCGCAGATCTGATCGGACTTAAGGTCTATACCGAGGATGATGCATTTCTTGGCACACTGGATGATGTGATCCAGACCGGAGCAAACGATGTCTATCAGGTAGTGACGGAAGAAGGAAAAGAGATCCTGATTCCGGCGATCCGTCAGTGTATTCTGGAAGTAGATGTGGAAGAAGGCCGCATGAAAGTGCATCTTCTGGAAGGGCTGGTGTAGCATGCATTTTCACGTACTGACACTGTTTCCGGAAATGATCGAGCAGGGAATGAATACCAGTATCATGGGCAGGGCGATCGAACGGGGATATATTTCTCTGAAAGCAACGGACATCCGCGACTATGCTGCGAATAAGCATAATAAAGTGGATGATACACCGTACGGAGGCGGAGCCGGCATGGTCATGCAGGCAGCACCGGTCTATGGAGCCTATGAGGCAGTAAAAGAACAGATCGGTTACCGGCCGAGAGTGATCTATCTGACACCGCAGGGAAGTACTTTTTCACAGCCTATGGCGGAAGAATTTGCAAAAGAGCAGGATCTGGTCTTTCTGTGCGGACATTATGAAGGGATCGATGAGCGTGTCCTGGAAGAGATCGTGACAGACTACGTCTCCATCGGGGACTATGTCCTGACCGGAGGGGAACTTCCGGCAATGGTGATGATGGATGCGATCTCCAGACTGGTTCCCGGTGTGCTTCACAATGAGGCATCTGCTGAATTCGAATCTTTCCAGGGAAATCTTCTGGAGCATCCGCATTACAGCAGACCGGAAGTCTGGCATGAAAAGCGGGTTCCGGAAGTGCTGTTATCCGGACATCATGCCAACATTGAAAAATGGAGAAGAGAACAGTCCGTCATCCGGACGGCAGAAAGAAGACCAGATCTGCTGGAAAAAGCGGATCTGTCAGCAAAAGAAAAAGCTCTGGCAGATCGCTTTCTGGCTGAAAAAAAGCTTGCTTTTACGCAAGAGGTATGATAAAATTATTCACGTTGTGAGAAGAGATGGTCCTCTGCTACCTGGGCGGTATTAAGAACATCTGAAAATATAAGGAGGAACAACAAGATGAACGAAATCATTAAGAACATTGAAGCAGCTGAACTGAAAGCGGAAGTACCTGTATTTAACGTAGGTGATACTGTAAAAGTTTACGCAAAGATCAAAGAGGGTAACCGCGAACGTATCCAGATCTTCGAAGGAACTGTTCTGAAGAAACAGGGTGGAAGCAACAGAGCAACTTTCACAGTAAGAAAGAACTCCAACGGAATCGGCGTTGAAAAGACATGGCCGCTGCACTCCCCGAACGTAGAAAAGATCGAGGTTATCAGAAGAGGTAAAGTAAGAAGAGCGAAACTGAATTACCTGAGAGACCGTGTTGGTAAAAAAGCAAAAGTAAAAGAGTTGGTTAAATAATAGGACGCAGCAGCGTACCGAATGATTCCGCAACAAGCACTGCTTGTTCGGGTCAGCCAGACAGACCAGGGACAAGTACTTAGGTAATTGTCCCTGTTTCTGTATAACCGACTGTGAATTTCAAAAGGCAAAAGGGGAGGATACATGAGCCGCACAGGAAGAAATCGCAGAGAAAGGGATCGAAGAAACAAAGATCGGATTTCACAGGAACAGGCAATACAGGAAAAACACAGCAGAAGGGAAATGAGGAAACAGAAAAAAGAACGGGAAAAGGTCAGAAAGAATCCGATCAAAGCCGGTCTTGGATGGCTGTTTCAGATCATTGTGGTGATCCTGTTTGCATATATTGCTGTTTTCTTTTTCGGTCAGTCCAGAACGAACATCGGACAGGCGATGAACAGTACCTTGTCCGGCGGAGATGTTGTTCTGTTAAATGAGCTGTCCTATCGCTTTTCAGGACCATCCAGGGAGGATGTAATCTCGTTTAAACTGAATGGAAGCGAGGACACGCATTCTTATATAAGACGTGTGATCGGACTGCCGGGTGAGACGATCCAGATCATCGATGGTATGATCTATATTAATGGAAGTGTCTACCTGGAGACGCAGGGATTTCCACAGATGGAAAATGCCGGAATGGCAGCACAGGAGATCACACTTGGTGAAGATGAATATTTTGTGCTTGGTGATAACCGCAATCAGAGTGAAGACAGCCGTTTTGCAGATATGGGAAATGTAAAGCTGGAAGATATTGAAGGGAAAGTCTGGGCTGTTTTATCTCCTTCGGATCACCGGGGACTTGTTAAGTAGAAAGGTAAAAAATATGAATTATCAGTGGTATCCTGGTCATATGACCAAGGCAAGGCGTATGATGCAGGAAGACATCAAACTGATCGATCTTGTCATCGAACTGCTGGATGCACGTGTACCGTTTTCCAGCCGCAATCCGGATATCGATAAGATGGGCAGGGACAAAGCCCGCCTGATTCTTCTGAACAAATCGGATCTTGCGGATGAAAAGAGCAATGAAGCGTGGGTTGCTTTTTTCGAAGCGAAAGGGTATTGCGTCAGAAAGATCAATTCCAGAAGTGGAGCAGGACTTAAATCCATCAATGCAGCCGTTCTGGAAGCATGCCATGAAAAGATCGAGCGAGACAAACGCAAAGGAATCAAGAACCGTCCGGTGCGGGCAATGGTTGTCGGGATTCCGAATGTCGGAAAATCTACGTTTATCAATGCCTATGCCGGAAAAGCATGTGCAAAGACCGGAAATAAGCCGGGTGTTACGAAGGGAAAACAGTGGATCCGCTTAAATAAGGGTCTGGAACTGCTGGATACACCGGGTATTCTCTGGCCGAAATTTGAAGACCAGAGTGTCGGTATGCGACTGGCAATGATCGGTTCCATCAAAGACGAGATCCTCAATACGGATGAGCTTGCACTCAATCTGATCCGTTTCCTGATGGAACATTATCCGGGGAGATTAACGGAACGTTATGGCTGCGAAGAAACCGCTCAGGAAGCACTCACAGTTTACGAGGAGATCGCAAGACGGCGTGGCTGCATCAAAAAAGGTCAGGAACTGGATTATACCAAGACAGGTATGCTTCTGCTGGATGATTTCCGAAGCGGAAAACTTGGCAGGATCACGCTGGAACTTCCGAAGGGAGAGACGGAAGAGCAGTAGACAGTATTTTGTGGGAGGAGAGTATGAAAAAGGGACTTATCGAGGTGCTGTTTTATATCGTACTGGTGTTTGGTGTCAGCTTTTTGCTGACAACTTATGTCGGTCAGCGTACGCGGGTAAATGGAGAGTCGATGTATCCGACGCTGCATGACGATGACAATCTGATCGTTGATAAGGTCAGTTATCGTTTCTCTGATCCCAGACGTTATGATATCATTGTTTTTCCGTATCGCTATAAGGATATGTATTTTATTAAACGGATCATTGGTCTGCCGGGTGAGACGGTGCAGATCTTGGACGGGTATGTGTACATAGACGGTAAAAAACTGGACGAACATTTCTGTGATGAAAAAATCCAGAACGCAGCACTTGCATCCGACCCGATCACACTTGGAGACGATGAATATTTTGTGCTCGGAGACAATCGCAATGCCAGTGAAGACAGTCGTTTTCCGGATGTCGGGAATGTCAGACGCAAAGAGATCATCGGGCGTGCCTGGGTACGCATCTGGCCATTTGAACGGGCGGGATCTTTGTAGAAAAGGAGTTTTTGATGAAAGCAAAAGAGATTATTAACTGGGTTGTATATTTTGTATGCCTGTTAGCAGTTGTATTCGTGATCAATACATTTGTTGTACAGAGGACCATGGTCAGCGGAGATTCTATGTATCCGTATCTGCACAACAAGGATCAGCTGATGATGGATAAATTATCTTATCGTTTCCATGATCCGGAGAGGTTTGATATTGTAGTCTTTCCGGTTGTGCGTGACGGAAAAGAAGAGTACTATATCAAACGTGTGATCGGTCTGCCGGGAGAAACCGTACAGATCATAGATGGCTATGTTTACATCAACGGTGAAAAGCTGGATGAAAATTACGGTGCAGAAGTGATGAATGATGCCGGACGTGCGGCAGAGCCGATCACGCTTGGCGATGATGAGTACTTCGTGCTGGGAGATAACCGCAACCGAAGCGATGACAGCCGCTATGAGAATGTCGAAAATCTCAAAAGAGAAAAGATTGTCGGTCGTGCCTGGGTGCGTATCTGGCCGCTTGATCGTATCTGCGTAGTCAGACACCAGTAGACGAAAAAAGAGAAATGCGTTAGAATAAGAAGTGCCACTTTGTGTGGCACTTTTTTAAATACGAACGAAATGATCAGTCGGACTTTTTAGACAGGATATGCGTTCATGAGCAAGTAGCGAAGCGGATTGTGAATGTCCGCTTTACCGCAGAGAAGCATTCCCCCGCTAAAATATGATTACCGACTGTGGGTTGGAATAAAGGAGAAAATATATGAGCACAGACAGAAAAAGCATCGCACAGATCAAAAAAGAATTTGCAGAGGCAAAAGAAGGTTCCCTAGAAGAACTGTTTGCACAGTATGCTATGGATGAGAGAAGCGGTGTGAAGGCAGTTTTAAACAGTTACCGAAAAAAACAGGAAAAGCTGGCAAAAGAGCGGGTTCGCCTGGAAGAAATGAGAAGTTACGAACATCAGTACGAAAGATATGGCTATGTGTGTGGAATTGATGAGGCAGGACGCGGTCCGCTGGCAGGACCGGTTGTCGCCGGTGCCGTGATCTTGCCAGAAGACTGTGAGATCCTGTGGTTGAATGATTCCAAACAGCTTTCAGAAAAGAAGAGGGAAGCTCTGTACGATGAGATCATGGAAAAAGCACTGGCAGTGTCCGTCGGCATGGCATCACCGGCAAGGATCGATGAAATCAATATCCTGCAGGCAACTTATGAGGCGATGCGTGAGGCAATCGCCGGACTGAAGATCCGGCCGCAGGTTCTCTTAAATGATGCTGTGAAGATCCCACAGGTGGAGATTTCGCAGGTACCGATCATTAAAGGAGATGCAAAAAGCCTGTCGATCGCAGCGGCGAGTGTGATCGCAAAAGTGACCAGGGACCGCCTGATGAAAGATTATGACAAACTGATGCCAGAATATGGATTTGCGAAACACAAAGGCTATGGAAGTGCCGCACATATGGAGGCAATACGCAAATTCGGATCATCCCCGATCCACCGACAGAGCTTTATCAAAAACATCATATGAGTCGGGGGGACAAACAGGTCAAAACTGTTTAAAAGTGCGAAACATGAAAAATCGCATATAACTCATAATACAAAAGAAAATGGGGGTATCAATGACAAGAGGGGGAAACACACGCAAAACTGGGGCAAGATATGAATTACTGGCAGCCGTCCATCTGGAAAAATGTGGTTATCGTATCATAGAGAAAAATTATCGCTGCCGGATCGGGGAGATCGATCTGGTCGCCTGCGACGGGGCGTATCTGGTATTTGTGGAGGTCAAATACCGCAAAAACAACAAGAAGGGCGGTGCGGCAGCGGCCGTATCCACAGCAAAGCAGAAAACGATCAGCCGCGTGGCAGATTATTATATGAAAGTTCACGGGATCCGTGCAGACCAGAGTGTCCGGTTTGATGTCGTGGCATTTGACGGAGAAGAGATGGAACTGATCCGGGATGCGTTTGCCTATGCCGGAAATGTCCGGTTTTGATCGGTATTTAGCAGAGCAATTTGCAGGCATCTATTGGGGTCAAAAGAACTTTTGACACTGGCATTTCAGGAGTTTACAGGAGGAAGATAAATGGGTACTTTTGAAAAAAGAGAAAAAAACGGTGTGACATGGCTTTCCGCTACGCCGTTTGAAAAGATGGAAGGGATCGTGCAGGGATTTTCAACGCGGCTTGGCGGAGTGAGCACAGAGCATCTGTCGAGCATGAACCTGAGTTTTTCGCGTGGCGATCAGGAAGAAAATGTACGTGAAAATTTCAGAAGAATTGCAGATGCGATCGGTTTCACACCGGAAGATCTGGTCTTTTCGGATCAGACGCATACGACCAACATCCGTGTGGTGACAGAAGCAGACCGCGGCAAAGGATTTACAAAACCGCTGGATTATACGGATGTGGACGGACTGATCACAGACGTTCCGGGACTGGTGCTGGCAACGTTTTATGCAGACTGTGTGCCGCTGTATTTTGTAGATCCCATCAGAAAAGCAGTCGGGCTTTCACATTCCGGCTGGCGTGGTACGGTAGGAAGAATGGGTGCGGCAACCATCCGGGCGATGCAAAAACACTACGGAACAGATCCAAAGCATCTGATCTGTGCGATCGGACCATCCATTTGTCAGGATTGTTATGAGGTCAGTGAGGATGTGGCAGAGGCATTCGCAAAAGAATTTCCGGATAATGAAAAAGAAATTTTAAAGAGTAAAGGCAGCGGAAAATATCTGTTAGACCTATGGCGGGCAAATGAGATCGTATTCATGGAAGCCGGTGTGCCAAAGGAGCAGATCGTAACCACAAACCTTTGTACCTGCTGCAATCCGAAGCTGCTTTTTTCGCATCGGGCAAGCCATGGAAAACGCGGAAATCTTGGAGCATTTTTGATGATAAAAGAACAGGGTTAAGAAAATCTTAAGTATTTCCTAAACTCCCCTTCCTTGTATAGGCAGGGGAGTTGTGCTATTTTAGGTGTATGAAATGTAGTAGTACACTTAATACGCAAGGAAGGAGTTGTAAAATTGCTGACATTGAATTATCGGGATACCAAGCCGATTTATATACAGATAAAGTCAGGATTGAAAAAGCTGATGATCACAGGCGCGATCGCCGCAGATGAAAAGCTGCCGTCTGTCCGGGAGTTAGCGGGAACACTTGCCATTAACCCGAATACGATACAACGGGCATACCGGGAGTTAGAGGCAGAGGGATACCTGTATTCCGTCTCCGGAAAAGGAACCTTTGCGGCTAAGGATATCCGGTTAGATGCGACGGGGATGGAAGAACTGTTCTTGCAGTTTGAAGAGATAGCAGAAGAACTGCTTTATTTTTCTGTAACGGCAGAGGAATTAAAAAGCAGGATTGAAAGATTAGAAAAGAGGAGGAAAGAGCAGTGATACAGGTAGAAAATCTGGTAAAAACCTTTGATGGATTCCGGGCATTGGATGGAGCCGATTTCCATGTAAAAAAAGGTGCGATCTACGGACTGGTAGGACCGAATGGAGCAGGAAAATCGACACTCATCCGCCATCTGACAGGGATATATAAGCAGGATGAGGGAAGTGTCTTAATTGATGGAGAACCGGTTTTTGAAAATCCGGCTGCAAAAGAGAAGATTGCCTATATCCCTGATGAGCTGTTCTATTTTGCACAGGCAGATACCATGGAAATGAAAAAGTTCTATGAAGGCATCTATCCGAATTTTGATGCAGGACTGTTTGAAAAAATAAGGGAAGCCTT
>ENA-ORVG01001976-ORVG01001976.1-human-gut-metagenome-genome-assembly--contig:-NODE-1976-length-21695-cov-4.061784_pt1 | contig 21695 bp, 16 predicted proteins | sample MGYA00242091_ERZ509233 | MGnify/ENA primary metagenome ERZ509233 (study PRJEB26280, sample SAMEA2338840) | human gut metagenome | biome: human gut; feature: human-associated habitat; material: faeces... | reverse complement strand
TAATATAATAAAAATAAAACATATTCCAAATATTGCTAACAATGAAATTGTTCCTGATTTTTTAGTTTTTCTAAAATTCATATTTCACCTCCGCAAATATAAATTTGTCGCTCTATTCTTTTCAAAAAGTTTAACACAAAACTATGAATAAATCCACATCATTTCTATTTGGCGGCGTGTATTCCGTTCTCTTTTGCCGCTTCGCTTGCGGCTTTCCGGCGTTCCTCGCTATATGGGGCAGGCAGGAAAAAGCGCAACCGCTTTTCGTCGATTGCGCTTTGGTGGGTGGGAATTGTTCTATGAACTTTTTACAAAATCACTCCTGCTGGAAATGACGCATGAAAACCTCATTCGCCGCTTGCAGGGATTTGTGATACTCCCGGTAAGCGGGGCTACTTTGGCTCCGGCAGTACAGGTTATGCGCATTACAAACAGGCTTTTTACCGTAACTTTGGGGGTTCCGATGGTGGCGGTGGTGGGCGTAGACCTCCGCAGCGGAATAATGGCAACAACAATGGTGGTGATAATTCCGGTTGTGGAATTCTGCTGCTGATTGCGGTTGTTGTGGTAGTTGCGTGGATTATACTGCTTAGTATGTGATAGTGGAGGAGTCAAGAAGCCGTTCCCGATTGAGGATGCACCAAAAATTCAACCAATTTCCCGCCAAAATAAATGATTGCGGTGGCAGACTGTCTTATAAAATGATATAATATTTAGTAATAGGTTGAGCCAAACTAATTCGCACAAAGGCGAAAAGGAGCGCTCCTTTTCCATTCCATGCCAAGGCATGGAATGATAAGCTCCGTTCGCCTGTCGTGAAAATTGAGAACCGCGAACGGAGAATAACAATGTCGAACAAAATTGCCTTTGACGCGCTGTGGGATGAATCCCCGATTGATGTCACCCCGGAAGTAAACTTTATTTGGAGCATCGCCAACAAACTGCGCGGCTCCTATATGCCGGATAAATATGGTGATGTCATTATCCCGATGACGATTCTGCGCCGCTTGGAGTGTGCCTTGGAGCCGACCAAGAAGGCTGTTACCGATATGTTCGCCAAGAATCCGAACTATCCGCCGAAGGCAATGTGCCGCATTTCCGGATATCAGTTCTATAACACCTCGCCCTACACGCTGAAAGAGCTGTGCAACGAGCCGGACAACATTAAATCCAATTTCAAAGTGTACATTCAAGGCTTCTCCGCCGAAGTGCAGGAAATCTTCAATGGACTTGAAATGTTCAGCCATATCGACAAGATGGATAAGGACGGATGTCTGTTCAGCGTGGTACAGGCATTTGCCGACTTGGATTTGGACCCCAATACCTACGACAGTATCAAGATGGGCTATATCTTTGAGCATCTGATTGGCAAGTTCTATCAGAATGTAGACGCAGGTCAGTTTTACACAGGCCGTGACATTATCAAGTGCCTTGTGGCTGTGCTTATCAGCGAAGGCTGTGACGACATTTTCGACGATGGCAAGGTCGTCACGGTCTGCGACCAAGCCTGCGGAACGGGCGGTATGCTTAGCACGGCGTACAGTTTTATCAAGCACTACAATCCCAGCGCCGATGTGCGCTTGTTCGGGCAGGAGTTTATGCCCCAGTCCTACGCTGTCGGTCTGGCAGAGGTGATGATTAAAGGGCAGAATATCGAGAACTTCCGCAATGCCGATACTTTCAAAGAGGATTGTTTCCCCAACATCAAAATGCGCTTTGTGCTGGAAAATCCGCCCTTCGGCACCCCGTGGGCAGGAAAAGACGCCAAGGCCGGGCAGGAGGATGCTGTCCGTAACGAGTTTAAGCGCGGCAAGAAGGGGCGCTGGGGTGCAGGTCTGCCGAGCGGCGGCGATTCCCAGTTGATTTTCATGCAGTCGGCTATTGATAAGATGGACGACAAGGTTGGCCGTGCGGCTATTATCGAGAACAACAGCCCGCTGTTTACAGGCGGTACGGCATCCGGCGAAAGCCAACACGGCATCATCACTTCCGCTTATACCACTATAAAAGCAAACCGCGAACTTGTTCCTGAATTTTTTCAATATTTACTTCACTCCTACGATGCTATGAAAGTGCTTTATAATATGGGGAGCGGCGTTCGACAAGGATTGAATTTTTCTGAACTTTCAAAAATGCCGTTGATTTCTCCTGATATGCTTGAGCAGAAGAAAATAGCAGATTTTCTTGATGCAAAATGTTCCGAAATTGATGCCATCTCTGCTGACATTCAGAAAGAAATCAAAACATTAGAGCAGTACAAGCGTTCCGTCATTACCGAGGCTGTCACCAAGGGGTTGAACCCGGATGCGGAAATGAAGGATAGCGGTGTTCCTTGGATTGGAAAGATGCCTGCGAATTGGACTTGCATTAAAGGAAAATACATCCTCAAATATATGCAGAAACCCGTGAAAACTGATGATGGTGTTATTACCTGTTTCCGCGATGGTGAAGTAACTTTGCGTAGCAATCGCCGGGAAGATGGTTTTACAATGGCAGATAAAGAAATTGGGTATCAGGGCATTGATGCTGGTGACCTTGTTGTGCATGGAATGGATGGATTTGCAGGAGCTATCGGTATTTCTGACTCGCGTGGTAAAGCATCGCCAGTGTTGAATGTTTTGGACTCGTGGCAGAATAAGAAATATATTATGTACTATTTACGAAGCATGGCTTATGGCGATGTCTTTGCTGCACTTGCCACAGGTATCCGTGTGCGCTCCTGTGACCTTCGATGGAATAAGTTATCCGTATTGTTCTATCCTGTGCCGCCACTCGAAGAACAAGCTGAAATTGTCCAATATATAGAAGATACATTAAATAAAGTGAACGGTGTTATTAGCGAAAAGAAGCAACAGCTTACAGTTATTGATTCTTACAAAAAATCACTTATTTATGAATATGTGACAGGCAAAAAGGAGGCTTTATGATGGAAGATTTTGAGGGACAGTTGGACAAACTCCTATCGCGTGCAAAAGAAATTCGCGGACCAGTGGATATGACGAATTTAAGCAGTATTTCTTATTACGAGCGTGAGGCTAATATCTGGATAAATAATGTGGAAATCTTTTATAACAAATACCTAAAGAGTCATGCACTCGGCGACCGTATAAAATCAATTCTCTTTCATCGAAACGGAAAAGCTTTTGGGGACCTTGTTGCGTGCCTAGAAAGCATAAAAGGTGACCGGGAATTTATTGATAAAATGAACGGAATCCAATCTGTGAATGTTCCCAAATATCAAGCAAGGACGCTTCCGGATTATGATGCTTGTAATGAAGATATTTTGGATGCCGGGATAACAAAATCCATCACGCGAACAAAGATAAAGAAGATTTGGTCGAGGAACTGTATCAATCTCTGAAAGCGCTGGGAATTTCTATCTTCTATGATAAGGAATCACTTGAGTGGGGCGACAAGTGGAAGGACAAAATCCTTGATGGAACAAAAAAAGCAGAATTCGCAATTATCGTCATTTCTGAAAACTTCTTTGACCGAGAATGGACAGAAAATGAATTAAATGAGTTCCTTAATCGGCAAAACCGAAATGGACAAAAGCTGATTTTACCGATTCTGCACAATATTACAGCAGAACAGCTAAAAGAAAAGTATCCTTCCGTAGAAGATATACAGGGTATTCCCTCCGACAAGTATAGCTGTGACCAGATAGCGTTACTCTTTGCAAAGCAGCTAATCAAGCGTCTAAAATCTGCTTGAGGAAAAAGAAAGAAGGTAGTTCCGTGAAGATTATCGGAACAGAACGCGACTATCAGCGTTATATCATCGACTATTTAATTGATAATAACGGCTACATAGAGCGCAAATGCAAAACGAATTATGACCGCACTACGGCCATGGACCGCGAACTGCTGTTCCGCTTTCTGGACACGACACAGCCGGACACAATGGCGGCACTGCGGAAAATCTACAACGGGCAGACCGAGGAAACCATCGTTAAATTTATACTCCAGAGCATCGATAACAAGGGTAGCAGCCTTATCGAAACGCTGAAATCCGGCATTGAGATTTCCAATATGCATCTGGACCTGCTGTACAGTAAGCCCGCCACCGATTACAACATCGACCTTGTCGCCAAGTATAATGCCAATATTTTCTCCATCATGGAGGAAGTCTGGATTAACGACAACCAGCGCATCGACCTTGTTGTGTTCCTGAACGGCTTTGCCATTGCGACCTTTGAGCTGAAATGCCAGAGCGCAGGTCAGAACTACCGCATGGCAATCAAGCAGTATTCTGAGGACCGTGACCCGAAGAACCGTCTGTTCCTGTTCAAAGCGGGCGCTTTGGTCAACTTTGCCATGGACCTCGACACCTGCTATATGACCACCAAGCTGGACGGTCTTGGCACACGCTTTATTCCGTTCAACCGTGGGCGCGGCGAGGGTGTAAACACCGGGGAAGGCAACCCTTTGGATGACGGTGTGGACGATTATCCGATGCATTATATGTGGGATGATATTCTGCGCCGCGACAGCCTGATTGAACTGATTACCAAGTTCGTCTTTATCCAGCGTGAGCAGGTCGTGGACGAACTGACAGGGAAAAAGTCTGTCAAGGAAAAGCTGATTTTCCCGCGCTATCATCAGCGCGATGCCGTCCGCCAGCTTTTGGCGGATGCCGAGTACAACGGCACGCAGCTTAATTATTTAATTGAACATTCCGCAGGTTCCGGCAAAACCAACACCATCGCATGGCTGGCGCATCGGCTGGTTTCCCTGCACGATACGCAGAACCATAATGTCTATGACAGCGTTCTGGTCATTACAGACCGTGTTGTGGTGGACCGCCAGCTGCAGGACGCTATCAAGGGTATCGACCATAAGAGCGGCCTTGTCTGCACCATTGATGATAAAAAGACCTCTGCAGACCTTGCCGATGCGCTGAAAGGCAACTATAAAATCATTGTCACCACGATTCAGAAGTTCCTCTATGTGGATTTCTGGAAGCTGGCGCAGAACCAGAACAACAAGACCTTTGCCATTATCATTGACGAAGCCCATTCGTCCACGTCCGGCAAGGATATGATTGCGGTCAAAAATACGCTGGGGCAGAATGATGGTCCCGAAGAAGCCGATGCGCAGGATGCTATCGAAAATGAAATCCAGCGCCACGGCAAGGCACCCAATGTGTCGGTCTTTGCCTTTACTGCCACGCCCAAGCCGATGACGCTGCGCCTGTTTGGTCGTGAAAGCATTGATGCGGACGGAAACCCTGTGTATCAGCCGTTCCACCTGTACAGCATGAAGCAGGCCATCGAGGAGGGGTATATCCTTGATGTGCTGCAAAATTATATCGAATACAAGACCTACTACAAGCTGAACAAGACCATCGAAGATGACCCGGAGATGAAGACGATTGCCGCCAAGCGGCAGATTGCACGCTATATTGATTTGTTTGATGACAATATCAATCAGCGCGTCAATATCATTGTCGAGCATTTCCGTTCCACTGTTATGCAGGAACTCGGCGGGCAGGCAAAAGCAATGGTTATCACGGCATCCCGCGAGGCTGCTGTGAAGTATCGTCAGGCGTTTGAGGATTATGTCACCCGGCATAATTACAAGGATGTAAAAGCGCTAGTGGCGTTCTCCGGCAAAGTGAAAATTGAAAATACCGAATACACCGAGCCGAGTATGAACGGCTTTGCTGAGGATAAGCTGCCGAAGGTGTTTGACGGGGACGAGTATAACGTTCTGCTGGTGGCAAATAAGTATCAGGTCGGTTTCGACCAGCCGAAGCTTTGCGCCATGTATGTGCTGAAAAAGCTGCGTGGTGTAAATGCGGTGCAGACGCTTTCCCGCTTGAACCGTGTATGCCCGCCCTTTGACAAAAAGGTCGTGGTCATGGACTTTGTGAACCATGCAGAGGAAATGGAAGAAGCCTTTGCACCGTTCTACACCACAACGGTGCTGTCCAACACAGCTACGATTGCCCAACTCCGCGAACTGGAAAATAAGATTGACGGTTACAATGTTCTGGATGACCGCGATGTGGATACGGTTGCGAGCATCGTCTACAACCCGAAAGGGAAGCGCACCACAGCCAAAGAGGACCGTCTGGTTTACCAGTGCATCCAGCGTGCTGTGAATGTGCTGAAGAATCAGTTCAACGAGGACCACCAGCGAGCCTTTACCAAGAACTGCCGTGGTTTTGTGCGCCTGTATGAGTTCCTGTCGATGGCATCCAGCTTCGGCGACCCGGAACTGCACAAGAAGTATGTGTTCGTTAATTTGTTGCTGACTTATTTGGTCGTTGGCAACAGCGGCGGCATCAGCTTGAAGGATAAGATTCAAGCTACGAATTTTGTGCAGGAAAGTCAGGGCGATAAGGGCAACAAGCAGCGCCACGCCAGCGCCCCGAACGTAAAGTTGAGCGGGGCCGATGTTGGTCTGACCGTGGATGAAGTAAAGCACCTGTCGGAAATTATTGACGAAGTGAACTCCCGCGCAGGCAAGGGCTATGATAGCAGTGCCATGACGAAAGTTATGCTGCAAATCAAGGACTTGCTGCTGCATTCGGATAAGCTGAAGACCTCTGCCAAGAACAACACCGAGCAGGACTTTGAGTTCAGCTTCTACGACAATACAGATGACGCGCTGATTGAGGGACTTTCCCAGAATCAGGACTTCTTCAGCCTGCTGTTGAGCAATGACGACATCAAGCACCGCGTGCTGGGCGTGTTTTTGCATGAGGTTTACAAGGAACTGCGGGAGCAGTAATTTCACGGAATAAGGCATCTCAAGAGGTAAGAATATGCTAATAGAATTTAGTGTGAAAAACTACCGTTCCTTCCGAGACGAAACAATTCTTTCTATGGAAGCAACCAAGTCAAGCACACTAAAGAGCGCCCTTATTCCATTTGGCGGAATGCCTATTTTGCCAAGCGCTGCTATTTATGGAAAAAACGGTGGGGGAAAAAGTAACGTAATTCGAGCTTTCTGGCTTGCTGTTCAGTTCATTAGAAATGCGCAGAGAACACAGCACGAAAAAGCTCCGATACCTGTGACTCCCTTTGCACTAAATGATTATTCTGCATCTGAGCCGACTAAATTTTCCTTCCTATATACGCTGGATGGAATCAGATACTGGTATTCATTTTCAGCCACAAAGGAAAAAGTGTATACCGAATCATTGTATCATGCACCCAAAGGAGGAAAAACGCTGGTTTTTACCAGAGAGGGACAAGAATTTTCTTTCACAGAAGCGAAAACCCGCAGAAATCTGATTAGCCAAGTCGTAGCAGAAAATCAGTTATTCTTCTCGGTTGCTTGCACAATGAATGATGTGGATTGCGCTAAGTCTATGATGTGGTTCCGGGAAATGATTTATTTCTCAAGAGATTACTCGGATATCCCACGACAGTTACTTGAATACTCCAATGATGCCAATATTTTAAGGGCCATTTCTAATTATGCGAAGGCTGCGGATGTTGGTATCGAAGATATGCGATTCGAAATCAACGGTAAACAAATTGATGAAGAAGCTGCTTCCTCGGAAGAAATCAGAGCTGAGCTGGTGCAATTTATGCGATTGCTTTCAGAGACTTCCAATGATTCGGAAACGAATCTAAAGGCAATATCAATACACCAAGGCAAGGATAAAATCGGAAATTCCAACGTCTATACGATGGAACTTTCCGACGAATCGGACGGCACCAGAAAATTGATGGCACTTGCTCCTGCGATTGAATCTGTGTTGACCAAGGGTGGGCTTTTGCTGGTAGATGGTATAGAAAAAGAACTGCATCCGGCCTTAGTCGAATTTGTCATTGCCAAGTTCCAGAGCAAAAAGACTAACCCCCATGGAGCACAGATTGTTTTTACAACGCACAACACCGATTTGCTGGACATGGAATTGCTCCGAAAAGACCAACTCTATTTCGTGGACAAGAATTGCGAGGGCGTGTCGGAACTATATGGTATCCGTGATTTCTCGGCTCACACAACAGCGAATATCCGCAAAGGATACCTAATTGGAAAATATGGGGCGACCCCAAATATCGAAATTGAAGAGTTGTGATAAAATGCTAGGACCGTGGCAGTCGCAGTTGTGCGATATACAGGGGCGATTATTTGAAAATGCGGGCAAGGCCGGATACAACAGCGCACAATTCATAGTTGACGCTATGTTTTCTTTTGTTGGATTGGAACTATTGGAGATACGGTATGGTTGTTGATGAAGGCAAACAGCAGCAGATTTGCGCAGAACACACCAATTCAAAGTGTGTGGAACCTGATTCTGTGGTAATCGCTGATAAGTCAGCACGCATTGACTTGACAGATTCTCTTACTGGGGTCATAAAAAATTCCTGCGACATTGATGCTGAAAAGGAAAAGTCGCTGAAAGAAAAGTATGGCTTCGGTAATTGAGGAATGGTAATCTTCGGCACTTGTGAGTGATTCTACATAGTCAAGTAACGCCAATTGATATCCAATTACAAAGAAATATTTAGATTGCAGCCGTCCTCACCGTGAGGGCGGCTGCTTTGTTAGCTGATGTTGGTATAATAAAGACGACTGCTTTTGTTTGTATAAACATTCAACACTCACTTTAACAAAAAAATGCAATATAGAAACAGCAAAAAAGTGCATATGTAAGGAATGTTTTGAAAAACTTTCCTTATTGCACTCTACTCTATATACTTTAAAAAAGCGCGTTGCAAAGTAAATCTACTTTGCAACGCGCTTTTTTCTTGCTTTTGTATGTCTTTTTGCGTCCTAAACAGTAAAAAAACAGGTCGTAAACAAGTCGTAAACACAGTAGAATCGCATAACGCGGAGTCAGGGTTGAACTCAGGATATTGTAACAGATGCTGCTGTACATAAAGCTGATGGATTGTTCTTGAGGAATATTTAGAGAAGCTTTTCCCTATTGCACCCTACTCTATATACTCCTAAAAAACGCCCGGTAGGCGTGATGCTTACCGGGCGTTTTGCTTTGCTGTTTTAAGTGTTTGCCAGTGCCGTCTGCAGAGCACAGTAATTTTCCAGTGTCAGCTGCTCGGGGCGGGAACGCTCATCAAGACCGGCGGCCTGCAGGGCGGAGATGACCTGCGCCTTGGGCAGGTGCAGGCCATTGGCGATGGCGTTGGCGGCGGTCTTGCGGCGCTGGGAGAAGGCGGCGCGGATCAGCGCGAAGAAGGCGGCTTCGTCGCCGTTCGGCACGGTTACGGCAGGCTTCTCCCTCACATCCAGGCGGATGACGGCGCTTGTCACCTTGGGGGCGGGGTAAAAGCTGCCGGGTTGGACGCTGAACAACAGCTTCGGCTCGGCGTAATAGGCCACGGCGTAGCTGATTGCACCCGCATCCCGCGTGCCGGGGGCGGCGCAGAGGCGCTGTGCAGCCTCCTTCTGCACCATTACGGTGATGTTCCGGATAGGCAGCTTTTCCTCCAGCAGACGCATCAGAATCGGGCTGGTGATGTAGTACGGCAGGTTGGCACAGACGGCGACGGGCTTGCCGCCGAACTCCTCGGCCAGCAGAGCCTTCAAATCGACCTTCAGCACGTCGTTCAGGACGAGCTTGAAGTTGTCGTAGTCGGCCATCGTCTCTTCCAGCAGCGGCGGCAGACGCTTGTCGACCTCGATGGAGACGACATTGTCCGCACGCTTGCAAAGCTGCTCGGTCAGCACGCCGATGCCGGGGCCGACCTCAAGTGCACCCCAGCCGGGGCCGATACCGGCGGCCTCCGCAATGCGGGGGCAGATGCCGGGGTTGATGATGAAATTCTGGCCGAAGCCCTTGGACAGGGCAAAGTCATACCGTGCGCAGAGGTCACGGATGGTGGACAGGTCAGTCAATGTGGGCACGGCGGACGTCCTTTCCGAGTCAATAAAAATCAGTTCTGCCCGGCCAGTGCCGTGGCCGCGTTGACGGCCTTGCTGATCTGCGGGTCAGTATCAAGTGTGTAATCGTAGTAGGCGTTCTGCTCGTCGACGGAGAGCGCGGCGTCAATGTCGGGGCGCAGGCCCTCCTCATTCCAAGTCTGATCCTCGTTATCGAGCAGCAGGCCCACCGTGATGTAAGCGGCGGAGCCGTCGGAGAAGCTTTGGGCGTCGCTCAGAACGACGCCCTTACCCGCAGTTTTGGTGCCGACGAGCGTCGCACCGGCCATCTTGCGCAGGGCATTGGCGAACAGTTCGGCGCTGCCCGCGGTGGAGCCGTTGACAAGGCAGACAATCGGAACGTTGATCTCGGTCTCATCGGACATGCGCAGCACGGTCACATTGCCGTCCCTGTCCTGTTGCTTGGCGACCTCACCGGAGGGCACACAGTAATCCGCGGCCACAAGGGCGGCGTTCAGGTTCTCGCCGGTGTTGTCGCGCAGGTCAAAGACAAGGCTGTTCGCTCCCTGCTGCAGCAACTCATCCACAGCAGCCTTGAACTCGCTGGCCGTGCCGGAGGTGAAAGCGTCAATGCGGATGTACCCGCAGGTGTCCGCGACCATCTGACGGGTGTAGATGGAGGGTGTTTTGTAGTTGGAGTGGACAAGATTCAGCTGCTGCTCCTGGCGGTCCGGCGTCAGGTAGGTGATCGTGGTGGTCGTACCCTCTTCACCCAGCAGCTTGGAGGTCAGGCGTGCAGTGGAGGTGATGTTGCGCGTCGACTCATCGTTGATAGCGGTGATGAAGCCGCCGACCTGCATCCCGGCCTCTGCGGCAGGCGAGTTGTCATACAGGCGGATGATGCGGGCGTAGCCGGAGGATGTGTCATTGACGACAGCGACGCCGATGCCGGTCAGTGTGCCCTTCTCCACAGACTGCTTCTCGCTGTATTCCTTGGCGGTGTAGTAGACGGCGTACTTGTCGTTGATGCCGTTCATGTAGCCCGCAGCCAAGCGGTCATTCAGGGTGTCCTCGTCGATGGTGAAATACTCCCCTGCGCGGACAAAACGATCAATTTCGGACAGCTTGTTGTACTGGCGCTCCTTGTTTTTGACGCTGGACACTGTGGTGTTGAACATCTTCATGGACACGACCATGGTCAGCGAGAAGGTGACGGCCATTGCAATGATGGCAATGGTGGCCGCCACGCCAAGACTGATTTTTTTGCTCATGGGTCTGATGGCTCCTTACTGTGTTTGCGTTATGCCCCGTAGGCTAGTGAGAAAAATACCGTAGAGAAAAGGCTGAGTATCATCAGAACGGCGACTACAAGGCAGAAAATACGCACGGAGGTTTTGTGCTTCTGCGGCTTCATACAGATTCCCCTTTCGTTATGAGAGGTAGTTCATGACATTGACCAGGACGTTGTTGACCTTCATTTCAAGGTGCAGATGGTTGCCTGTGGAGTTGCCGGTGGAGCCGACATAACCAAGGACCTTGCCCTTTTCCACGGGCTGGCCCACGCTGACAACGGGCGCGCTGTTCATGTGGGCGTACAGCGTCGAATAAGTATTGCCGTTGTCATCCTTGCCGTGGTAGACCTGCACGTAGTAGCCCCAGCTCCAGTGGTAGGCCGCAGCGGTGACGACACCGCCGGAAACGGCGTAGATTTCGGTGCCGCCCGGTGCGGCGTAATCGGTGCCGCGGTGGCCGTTGCCGCCGAAGTAGCAGGAGACGTACTTATAGGTGGCCAGCGGGCGGCCAAAGTCCAGCGAGCACTGGATGGACGCATTGCCGTAAGCCTGGTTGGCGGCGTTCAGCGCGGCGTCCAGCTCGGCAGCGGCCTTATCCACGGCCTTGTTGGCTTCGATCAGGGCTGCCTTGTTGGCCTCGATCTCGGCATCCGCTGCGGAAATGTTGGCGTCGGTCTGGGAGATATTCTGGGCAAGCTCATTCGTCTTGCCGTCCAGCGCGGTCCTTTGGGTCTCCAAATCAGCCTGCGTTGCCTCCAGGTCCGCCTTGGCCTGCTCCAGCTCGGCGCGCTGCTGCTCCAGCTCGGCGTGCTCATTTTCAAGCTGTTGGCAGGTGTCCTCGTCCTTATTAACGATCTGATCCAATGTGGTGGCAAAGGTCAGCAGCTGGTACAGGTTGGTGGCACTGGACAACAGTGCGATGGAGCCGCCGTCATTCAGACGCTGCATCGCACGCATACGATCTTTAAAGTCCGCCCAGCGCTGGTCGTATTCGGCCTGTTTCTGGTCGACCTCCTGCTGCTTCCGGTCAATCTCGCCCTGTTTGTTGACGATTTCCTCATCCAAAGAACCGATCTGCTCGGACAGGTTGCTGATCTGGCTTAAAATCAGTGCCTTCTGCTGCTCAAGCTGCGTTTTGAGAGCCTCAGCGTCGGCCTTGTTGCTCTGCGCGTCCTTGAGCTGCTGGTTGACCTTTTCCTGCTCAGACTGCAGTTCCTGCAGCTTCTGGCGCAGGTCGCTGACGCTGGAGGAGGCGGCCAGCGGCGTCATGACGGTGGAAAGCGTCATGCTCATGGCGACAGCCGCGCTCAGCAGAAGCGAAATCAGCTTTTTGCCGTGTTTTACATGCTTCATGGTCTTATACGTTCCCTTTATCCCCTGTTATACATTCAGATGCTTGCGGATGCTGGTGGCGGTGCCGAGGCCGCAGAGCACGAAGCCCAGCAGCACAAAGCCGCCGACGATGTAGTACCAGACGCTTTCCAGCGGGACAAGCGTGCCGCCGAACATCTGCGAGAGGTTGGACGGATTCTCGGCATACCAGCGGCAGAGTGCATAGTACGCGCCGCAGACGATGCCGGACGCAATGCCAGCCGAAATCAGGCCGGAGGTGACGCCCTCGACAAAGAAAGGAAAGCGGATGAAGCCGTTGGTCGCGCCGACGAGCTTCATAATGCCGATCTCCTTGCGGCGGTTAAAGACGGTGATTTTGATCGTGTTGTTGATGACGACGATGGAGACGATGGCCAGCACCGCGACCAGTCCGTAGCAGGCGTAGTTGATGACCTTCTGCAGGGACGTGAAGGTATCCGCCATAGCCAGCGGGGCCTTGACGCTGTAAACGCCGTCGATCTGCATGAGCTGGGCGGAGACTTCCTCAATGTTGTCGGGGTCGTCCACAGTCACGCGGTAGTTGGGAGTGAACGGGTTGTCATTGGCAAAGACCTGCTGCAGGTTTGTGTAATCCTTCAGCATATCGCTGTAGGTCGCCAGAACGTCCTCCGGCGACATATAGGTCACGCTCACAACGTGGGGTGTGTTGCGGATGGCCGCGTCGGCGGCGGCAATCTGCTCGTCGGTGGCGACCTCGCTCTCGCCGGTGCCGCCCATGTAGACGACGGTCAAGTTCTGGTTGCCGATGTATTCGACCATGTGGTCAATGTTGACGCCCAGCAGCGAGGCTGCGCCGATCAGCAACATGCAGACGGTCAGCACGCCCATGGAGGCAAAGGTCATCAGCCGGTTGGCGCGCAGATTGTGCAGGCCCTGGCCGACTAAGTAGATAAAACTGGAAAAACGCATGGTACCCCTCTTACTTACAAATCAGTCCTCGTCGTACTCATAGTCGTCCGCTTCGCGCTCGGCCATGGCGGCAGCGTAGCAGCGCGCGGCAGAAGGGTCAGCGGTGTCGGAGGCTACCATGCCGTTGGCCAGCGTGATGACGCGGTTGCCGTACTTGCGGGCCAGCTTGTGGACGAGCTCGTGCTCATGGGTGACGACGACAACGGTGATGTTGACCTTGTTGATGGCCTCAAACAGCTGCATGATGTCCATCGACATTTCAGGGTCGATGTTGCCGGTGGGCTCGTCCGCGATGATGAGCTTGGGGCCGTGGGCCAGCGCGCGGGCAACGGCCACACGCTGCTGCTCACCGCCGGAGAGTTCATCCGGCAGGCGGTCCATTTTGTCCTCCAGACCGACAAGGGAGAGTGCAAACGGTACGCGGTCCTTGATCTTTTTGGTCGAGATGTTCGTCACGCGCATGGCGAAGGCGACATTCTCATAGACGGTCATGGTGGGGATCAGGCGGAAATCCTGGAACACAACGCCCATCTGGCGGCGCAGGTAGGGCACCTTGCGGCGCTTGATGCGCGTTAAATCCTGCCCATTGATAAAGACCTTGCCCTCGGTGGGCTTCTCCTCCATCTGGATGAGCTTTAAAAACGTGGATTTGCCCGCGCCGGAATGGCCGAGGATAAAGACGAACTCGCCCTCGTCAATATGGATGTTGATGTCCTCCAGCGCGACGTTCTCATCGTTGTGGGTCTCGTAGGTTTTATATACATGTTCAAAATCGATCATTCGGGGTTCTCCTGCCGTGGTGTGGTTTTGCTGTTATGGTTACAGTCATACATATAATAGAATACCATGTCAGACCCCTGCGGTCAAGGTGCTTTGCGGTTATAAAAAGCAGGAAAATGGCGCTGCCTTGCGGTGCAGCGCCATTTGTGAAAGTTTTTTTAAAATCAATATTTGGCCGGGTTGGCGGACAGATATTTCTTGACCATCAGCGCCACCTTAAAGACGATGGCATCATCGAAATTGCGCAGGTCAAGGCCGGTCAGCTTGCGGATCTTCTCAAGGCGGTAGACCAGCGTGTTGCGGTGAACGAACAGACCGCGGCTCGTCTCGGAGACGTTCAGGTTGTTCTCAAAGAAGCGCTGGATCGTGAACAGCGTCTCGGCATCGAGGGAGTCGATGCTCTCCTGCTTGAACACCTCGCGCAGGAATGCCTCGCAGAGCGTCGTAGGCAGCTGGTAGATCAGGCGCGCAATGCCCAGATGGTCATAGCTGATGACCTGACGCTCGGTGTCAAACACCTTGCCGACCTCCATGGCAATCTGGGCTTCCTTAAAGCTGGAGGCCAGGTCCTTGATGTTGCCGATGGGCGTACCGATGCCGACGACGGCCTTGATGTAATGGTCGCCCTGCAGCGTATCGACGATGGAGGCAGCCAGCTTTTCCATATCGCGGGTGTTGTTGTCGGGCTTGATCTCCTTGACCAGGACGGTGTCGGTCTCGCTGATGTTAAAGACGAAGTCCTTCTGTTTGTCCGGGAAAAGACCGCTGACGACGTCGTAGGCGGAAATATCATTGCCGGAGGTCACGCGGATCAGCAGTACGACGCGCTGCACGTCAGAGACAAAGTGCAGCTCCCGCGCCTTGGCGTAGATGTCGCCGGGCAGGATGTTGTCGAGCACGACGTTCTTGATGAAGTTCGTCTTGTCGAATTTTTCGTCGTGGTACTGCTTGATGCTCTGCAGGCTGATGGAGAGCATGGCGGCGAACTGCTCGGCGGTAGTGTCAGTGCCCTCGACAAAGACGGCGTAGTCATTGTGCTTGGCGTTGGAGAACTGATGGTAGGCATACCCATCGCGCACGAAAGCATCCCCGGCCGTCTGGCGGACAGCGGCCACGCCCTCGCGCACCTCACCGATCTGCCCCAGCTCAGAGCAGGAAATGACGGTGCCGGTCTCATCAATCACGCCGACGACACGATCCACTGCGTCCTTCATCTGGTAGACCACGTTCTGGAATACCCTGTTTGCCATAATAAGTGACTCCCCTTCTAGCTGTTATTTAGACAGTCTGCACCGGTGTGCAGTGCGGGCTATGCGTGTTTGGCAAAATTGCCGTTTGGTAATCTGCCCGAAAACCAAAACATCATAATGTATATTTTACACAATCCGCTTGGCTTTTGCAACATATTTTCACGAAAATCGAAAGATTTTCTTGTACATTTTTTAAATCAGCACAAAAAATGTACCTGCCGGTGTTTTCCCGGCAGGTACAACGTCCGTCATTTTGACGATTTTTCCTCTTTTGTCTGGTTCATGGCACCGGTGCCGCCCTCGACGACGCCGCGGCGCTGGAATACATAGGTGATGCTGCGGAAGAAAATCTTTACATCATTCCAGAACGTCACATGGGCGGCGTACTCACCGTCGTAGCGGGCTTTGACGTCAATCGGCAGCTCGTCGCGCCCGTTGACCTGCGCTAAGCCGGTCAGGCCCGGGCGGATGTCGTTGGCGCGGACCTTGTCGCGCGCCTCGATCAGGTCATACTGGTTGTACAGTGCGGGGCGCGGGCCGATGACGCTCATCTGCCCTGCCAGTATGTTGTAGATCTGCGGCAGCTCGTCCAGGCTCGTCTTGCGCAGAAAGGCACCGCTCCCGGTAATGTAGCTGTCCGCATCTTTCAAAAGGTGCGTGGGAACGTCGTGTGGGGTGTCGCCGCGCATCGTGCGGAACTTCAGGATGTTAAAGTGCATTTTGCCCTTGCCGACGCGGCGCTGCTTGAAAAAAACCGGCCCCGGGGAATCGAGCTTGATCCACAGCGCGACCAGCCCCATCGGAATTGCAAGAATGATCGTGGCTGCCAGCGAAAGGATAATGTCCAGCAGGCGCTTGCCGTAACGCTCGTACATAAATCAGCCCTCCTCGGCGGGATGCTCTGTCCCCCGGAGCTTCTGCGCAATCTCCTCCCGGGAGAAAAGCGCAGTGTTGCCGGTGGCGGCCACAACGGTGTGGTCGGCGCGCACGCGGCGGTTGGGGTGGTAGGTCGGGACCATCTCCTGCAGAACGTCGACGACCTCGTCGCTGTTGTGCCGGGCAGAGTCCTTGAGCCGCTGCAGGTCGGTGTAGAATTTTTCCAGATCGATCTGCATGGGCGGCGCGATGAAGATTTTGTTGTGGGCGGTTTTGGCCATCTTGTCCTGCTCGGAGTCCATGAGCAGTTCCTCGTACAGCTTTTCGCCGGGGCGCAGACCAGTGACCTTGACCTGCATATTTACGCCCGGCTCGTAGCCGTAGAAGCGTATCAGGCGGTTGGCCAGATCCATGATCTTGACCGGCTCGCCCATGTCCAGCACGTAGATGCTGCCGCCCTTCGCCAGACCGCCGGCCTGCAGAACGAGCTGCGCAGCCTCGGTGATGGTCATAAAGTAGCGGACAATATCGGGATGCGTGATAGTCACAGGGCCGCCGCGCTTGATCTGCTCCTCAAACAGCGGGATGACGCTGCCGTGGCTGCCCAGCACGTTGCCGAAGCGCACCGCAACGCAGGTCATCGACGTGGCCTGGGAGAAGGTCTGGATCAGCATCTCGCACAGACGCTTGGTGCAGCCCATGACGTTCGTCGGGTTGACAGCCTTGTCTGTAGAGAGCTGGACGAACCGCTCCACGCCGTGCTCGGCGGCGGAGGTCAGCAGGTTCTTGGTGCCAAAGACGTTGTTCTTGACGGCCTCGGCGGGGCTGATCTCCATCAGCGGCACATGCTTGTGCGCCGCCGCGTGAAAGACGACGGACGGTTGATAGGTGTCGAACACCTCGTCCAGACGTGCTTTATCGCGGATGGAGCCGATGAGGGTGATAACAGGAGCCTCGGGGCCGTACTTGTTTTTCAGCTCGGTTTCCAGCTCATAGGCGCAGTTCTCGTAGATGTCAAAAATCAGCAGACGGCGGGGCTGGTAGCGCATGATCTGACGGCAAAGCTCGCTGCCGATGGAGCCGCCGCCGCCCGTGACGAGAACGATCTTGTCATGCAGGTACTCGGAGATCTGGGCATTGTTCAGCTGGATCTCGTCGCGGGAGAGGAAGTCCGCCGTGTTCAGCTCACGGAAGCCCGCCGCCACAGGATTGCCGTTCTCGTCAACAGCCTGCGGGTCACTGATCATCCGCACGCGGCAGTGGGTGGAGTTGCAAAGGTTGATGATCTCGCTCAAACGGTCACCCTTGACCGTCGTGATAGCGATGACGATCTCGAGAATATGATATTTGCGCACCAGTTCCGGTATGTCGGAGATCGTGCCGCGCACCGGTACGCCCTGCACGCGCAGGCCCTTCTTGGTCAGGTCGTCGTCAACGATGCAGACCGGGTTGCCGAAGCTCTGATTTTTCGTCTTGCAGAGGTTGACGGCCCACGCACCGGCGTTGCCGGCGCCGACAATGAGCAATGGCGTGTTGTCCTCCGGCTTGTTGGCCTTGGCGTTGCGCATCGTCAGGACCAGCCGCCACAGGAAGCGCACGCCCGCTATGGCCGCCGTGTTGAATACCGCGCCGAAGATCAGCACCGCGCCGGAGATCGGGCGGCTGTGGTAGATCAGATCGAACAGCATGATGATGCCCGTCGCCAGCCCGGAAAGACAGGTCAGGCGTGCAAGGTCGCGCATACCGGCGTACTCCCACATGATCTCATACAGTCCACCGAACCAGAACACGATCATATAAATGGGCAGGACGTATAAGAGCATCGGGGCCATGGCGCGCAGTATCTCCACGCGGCGGTAGGCATCGCCGCTGTCAAAGCGCAGCATGACGGCCAACCAGTAGCAAAGTACAATGAGCCCGCAGTCCAGCAGCATCAGTGCGATGCGGCGCGGAAGCCCGTTTATCAGTTGTTTTGATACCTGTTGCATCGATTCCATCCTTACTATACGTTCTTCTATCTGAAAACGGGCGCAATACGGCCCGGCAAAATTGTCATATATGCTATTATAACACAAAAAGGCCCCATTTGTCCTACTTTTGGGCAGACAAATGGGGCTAATGTTGTATAAAAATCGTGGTAAATTTTTGGTAAAACGGACGAAAGCGATTTACTCGACGGTCACGCTCTTGGCCAGATTGCGCGGCTTATCGACATCCAATCCCTTGGCGCAGCTGACGTAGTAGGCCAGCAGCTGCAGCGGAATGACCGACAGGCTCGTGGCAAAGTGCGGGTCGGTCTTGGGCACGTAGACCGTGAAGCCCGCAGTGTCCTCGATGCTGTAATTTCCGTAGGTGGTCAGGCCCATCAGGAAGGCACCGCGGCTCTTGACCTCGACCATGTTGGAAACGCTCTTTTCAAACAGGTCCGGCTGGGTCAGGATGCCGACGACCAGCGTTCCCTTCTCGACCAGAGAAATCGGCCCGTGCTTCATCTCGCCCGCGGCGAACGCCTCGGAGTGGATGTAGCTGATCTCCTTAAATTTCAAACTGCCCTCGAGCGCGACGGCGTAATCGAGGCCGCGGCCAATGAAGAAGGCATCCTTGGCGTTTGCGTACTTGCTGGCAAACCACTGGATACGCTCCTTGTCGGCCAGGGTCTTTTCGATCTTCTCGGGCAGAGCCTCCAGCTCGGTGACGAGATGCTCATACTGACCGTCCGCCAGCGTGCCGCGCACACGGGCAAACTCGGTAGCCAGCAGGTAGCAGGCCGCCAGCTGGGTGCTGTAGGCTTTGGTGGTGGCGACGGAGATTTCCGGGCCGGCCCAGGTGTACATTGTGGCGTCGGCCTCACGGGCAATGCTGGAGCCGACGACGTTCACAATGCCGATGGTGCGCACACCGCGCTCCTTGCACAGGCGCAGGGCGGCCAGCGTGTCGGCGGTCTCACCGCTCTGGCTGATGACCATAGCGAGTGCGTCCTTTTCGAGCACGGGATTGCGGTAACGGAACTCGCTGGCGACATCGACCTCGACGGGGATGCGGGCCAGGCTCTCAAACACATAGCGCGCGGCCATGCCGACATGGTAGGCGGAGCCGCAGCCGATGATGTAGAGACGATGGACATTCCTGATGGCCTCCTCGTCAAGGGCCAGCTCGGACAGGTCGATCTGGCCGTCCTTGAGGCGCGGGGAGATCGTATCGCGGACAGCGGCAGGCTGCTCGTAGATCTCCTTCATCATGAAGTGCTCGTAGCCGCCCTTCTCCGCGGCCTCGGCATCCCACTCAATGGTGGTGGACTCGCGGGTGATGGGTTCCTTGTCGATGTTGAAGAACTCGATGGAGTCGGGGGTCAGGCGGGCAATCTCGAGATTGTCAATGTAGTAAACCGTGCGGGTGTACTTGAGCAGCGCAGGAACGTCGGAGGCAATGATGGCACCGTCCTCGCACTTGCCGACGATGAGCGGGCTGTCCTTACGCACTGCGTAGATGACGCCGGGCTCGTCGGCAAAGAGCACGCCCAGCGCGTAGGAGCCGCGGACATGCAGCATCATGCGGGTGATGGCGTCCAGCGCGTTGCCTGCGGACTCGACCATGTAATAGTAGTCAAGTAGTTGGGCAACGACCTCGGTGTCGGTCTGGGAGACGAAGCTGAAGCCCTTGTTGATCAGACGCTCCTTGATCTCCTGATAGTTTTCAATGATGCCGTTGTGTACGACGGCAATCTTCTGGTCACGGGAATAATGCGGGTGTGCGTTGACGACGGACGGCTCGCCATGGGTCGCCCAGCGGGTATGGCCGATGCCGCAGCTGCCGGGCACGGCGCTGCCGCCGTCGGTCATCTCGCTCAGGACCTTTAGGCGGCCCTTGGCCTTGACGACCTCGATCTTGCCGGCGGCGTTCTGCACCGCCATACCGGCAGAGTCATAGCCGCGGTATTCCAGCTTGGCCAGGCCGTCCAGCAGAATGGGGGGGGCCTGTGCCGCGCCGGTAAAGCCTATGATTCCACACATAACAGGTATCCTCCCTTTGTTACAGCGTTGAAACTATACTTTCCATTTTATTGGATTAGAGCAAAATACTTTTACAGTATATGCCATTTGGGTACAAATGTCTATAGCTTTACGCAGATTTTGTACAGGTGTGCGCTGTATAAAGACAAAGCGGGCAGCCGTCAAGGGCTACGGCTGCCCGCTGCGCGCATTCTCCCTTTCCGGTTTCTTACACCATATAAGAACGAATCAAAAGTTATCGCGCATTTATTAGCATAGCACATTCCCGGAAGAATAGCAAGCGCAATATGCAAGCAAGAGAACATTTTGCGCGTTTTGCAAAAGAATCTAAAGTGCGTGATGCAATTACTTTCGGAAATTAGTCACGGACCCGACGCGCTACGACGACATAGCGCCCGTTAGCGGACGAATACTCGCAGGTAGAGAGGGTCAGCAGCTGCTCACCGTAGGCAGGGCGGATGCCGCTGTCCACGTCGCTGCGGGAGATGACCTGGTCCACATAGCGGTTGTAGGTGTCCTCGTCCATGTCGATGTACTGGTTGTAGATAAACGAGGTGTCGTTGACGACATCGATGGTGAACGCACCGAACACCTCATACTTGGCGTCCCCGTAGACGGTGTCAAACTCAATGAAGGGGTGCTCCTGATAGTAGTCGGCCTTGCGGTACTCGGTCAGGCAGCCGAAGATCGTGCCGGTTTTCATATTGTGGCCGTAGATGATCAGGTTGTCGCTCTCGGCGTTGACCCCGAGCGTCGTTTGCTCGTCCAGGTACGGTACGCCGTAGACGCTGTAGGCTTTGTTGAAGTCATGACGCAGATAGAAGTCTTTGTTGTCCGGCGCGTACATAACCGGAAAATCCAGATTGGTGCCGTCGATGGAGATCCAGCCGATAAAGTCGCTGTTCTTGTCGCGCAGGGCAGCAAACCTGGCACCGTTGGGGTTGACATTCTCCCCTGCAGGGGCCGGGGTCGCCGCGGTATTGATCATCGACTGCAGGTCAGCAAACTCGCTCTCGGTCTTGCGGTCATCGAGGAACCGCTTGACCAGCAGGCCGCCGCTGATGAGGAAAATCGCGGCGAAAACGATCATCGCGAGGGTGTACAACAGATTACCGCGCTTTTTTTTGCACTTCGCGGTCTCGCGCCGGCGATAGTCCTCGTCGTTGTCCTGGTCGTAGAAGGCCGCAGGTTCCTGCGGAGAAACCTTCGGCAGCTCGGTGACTGTATAGGATGCCTTTACCTGAACGGAAGGGGCCTGCGGCAGCGGTGCATCGCTGCGGTGAATCTTTGCCATGATGGATTCTCCTGTAACACAATACTATCTTTAAGCAATACCGCACAATTCCCGCCTTACGGCTTAAGCACCGCTCCGGCGGCTGCGGC
>ENA-ORVG01001973-ORVG01001973.1-human-gut-metagenome-genome-assembly--contig:-NODE-1973-length-21727-cov-5.193752_pt1 | contig 21727 bp, 17 predicted proteins | sample MGYA00242091_ERZ509233 | MGnify/ENA primary metagenome ERZ509233 (study PRJEB26280, sample SAMEA2338840) | human gut metagenome | biome: human gut; feature: human-associated habitat; material: faeces... | reverse complement strand
GGAAGTCGGAAGTCTCGGCGGCTAAACGGACGCAGTATTACTGTCCGTTCTTAACTCCGCCGAGCCTTCCTCCACTTTTGAGTCGGGTGTTCCCCCGAACCCCCGTGGTCTTTAACGGCTGCTATAATCTCGGGCGGTAGCCCGCAAAAGGCTCCCCATCAGGGGAGCTGGCCGAGCTTGCGAGGCCTGAAGGGTCCCGACGGGCCTTACGTCACCACCCGTTCCCGGGCAACCGCCCGTCAACTGCAAAGGGGCGGGCTGCCGCCCTCCCTCGCCCCTCTCGTGCACAACGATTCACGGCAGTCCGTAGGGGCCGGGCATGCCCGGCCCGCGGCTTTGCTATGCCCACCGTCAACGGGCTGAACCCTTCCGGCCTGCTTCGCGGCCACCTCCCCTGATGGGGAGGCTTCTCTCGCGGGCTTCGCCCGCGCAAAAGGCTCCCCTCACAGGGGAGCTGGCCGAGCCCGCGAGGCCTGAGGGGCTTTGACGGGCCTTGCCCGATCTCCCGCCCCCCTTACAACTCTTACCATCCTACCCCCACCGCAAGGAGCCACCCATGCAGGATCTGCGCAAAATCTTCCGTTATGCCCGCCCGTACCGGCGCGATCTGTTCGCGGCGGTGGGGCTGATCTTTATTGAATGTATCTTTGAAATGGTCATCCCCGTCCTGATGTCCACCCTCGTGGATGACGGTGTGCCCACCCATAACATGGCCGTCATCTTCCGGCAGGGCGGGCTGATGATTTTGTGCGCGGTGCTTGCGCTTATCACGGGGCTGCTGTATGCGCGGTACGCGGCGCGGTTCGCAAACGGGTTCGCGGCAGAGCTGCGCATGGCGGAGTATGCCGCCGTGCAGAAATTCGACTTCGCCAACCTCGACCGCTTCTCCGATGCGTCCCTCGTCACCCGCATGACCACCGACGTCACGGTCATGCTCAACGCCGTCAACGCCGGTCTGCGTCCGCTGGTGCGCAGCCCGGTCATGCTCTGCATGGGGCTGGCGATGGCCTGCGTGCTCAGCCCGCGGCTGACGATTGTATTCCTCGTCACAACGCCGATTCTGGCCGCCGTCCTCGCCTGGATCGTCACAAAGGTCGGTCCGCTCTATGGCCGCCAGCAGAGCGCCGTGGATCACCTGAATGGCCGCATCCAAGAGTCCCTGACCGCCATCCGCGCCATCAAAGCGTTCGTCCGCGGCGACTACGAGAACGCCCAGTTCGACACCGTCAACACGGAATTGAGCGATGCTTCGACAGAAACATTCCGCTATGCCGTCCTCAACCTGCCTGCGTTCCAGACCGTCATGTATACGGCCATCGTCTGCATCCTTTGGTTCGGCGGCAAGTATATCCTCGTCGGCACGATGTCCGTCGGCCAGCTGACGGCGTTTTTGAGCTATGTTTTGCAGGTGCTCAACTCGGTCATGATGTTCTCCGGCGTCTTTCTGCAGATGTCCCGCTCGCTGGCCAGCGCCCGCCGCATCCGTGAGGTCCTGACCGAGACGCCCGACCTTGCAAACGCCGCCGCGCCGGTGGACACCATCCCCGACGGCCAAATCGACTTTGACCACGTCAGCTTCAAATACAACGCCAAGGCGGAGAAAAATGCCCTCTCCGACATCACGCTCCACATCCCGGCAGGTGCGACGGTGGGCATCATCGGCGGCACGGGCGCGGCCAAAACGACGCTCGTCCAGCTCATTCCGCGCCTGTACGACGCCACCGAGGGCACGGTCCGGGTCGGCGGGCGCGACGTCCGCGGCTACGACGTGAACGCCCTGCGGGACGCCGTCGGCATCGTGCTGCAAAAGAACCTGCTGTTCTCCGGCACGATCCGCGACAACCTGAAATGGGGCAATCCCGACGCGACGGACGACGACCTCTGGGCCGCCTGCCGCGCCGCCCGTGCGGACGAATTTTTATCCCGGATGCCCGACGGCCTTGACACCGACCTGGGCCAGGGCGGGTGCAACGTCTCGGGCGTGCAGAAGCAGCGCCTCTGCATTGCGCGGACGCTGCTCAAGCACCCGAAGGTGCTGATTTTCGACGACTCCACCAGTGCCGTGGACACGGCGACGGAGTCGGGCATCCGCCATGCGCTGGCCGGACTGGGCAGCGTGACCAAGCTCATCATTGCCCAGCGCATCACGTCGGTGCAGAGCGCCGACCTCATCGTCATTCTGGACGACGGGCGGCTGCATGCCGTGGGCACGCATGACGAGCTGCTGGCAAAAGATACGATCTATCAGGAAATTTACCATTCCCAGATGAAAGGGGGCGACGCAGATGGCGAAGCCATTCGGCGGTAAGCGCCCGCAGGACCTGCGGCACACGCTGCGCCGCTTCATGGACTATCTGGGCCGCCACAAAATCATGTTCGGCGTCGTCGGCCTGCTGGCGGCGGTCAGTGCGCTGGCCGCGCTGCTGGGCACCTACATGATCCGCCCCATCGTCAACGGCGTGCTGGAAAACGGCAGTGCCGCCTATCTGGCCGGCGTCGTGGCGCTGACCGCGGGCATCTACATCGTCGGCGCACTGTCTACCTTGGGCTACACCCAGCTCATGGTCCGTGCCGCGCAGAAGATTTTGCAGGACATTCGCCGCGACCTGTTCGCACATCTGCAGACGCTGCCGCTGCACTACTTTGACACGAACCGCAAGGGCGATCTGATGAGCCTGTTCACGAACGACGTGGACACGATCTCGGACGCGCTGAACAACAGCTTTGCGGTGGTCATCCAGACCTTTATTCAGGTCGCAGGCACGCTGCTTTTGCTGTTCATCCTCAACTGGCGGCTCTCGCTGCTGGTGGTCGTTGGCTATATTGCCATGTTCTGGTATATCAACTACTCGACACAGCGCAGCCGCGCCTTTTATGCGCGCCAGCAGGCCAGCCTCGGTGAGCTGGACGCCTACATGGAGGAGATGATCGCCGGGCAGAAGGTCGTCAAGGTGTTCAACCACCAGCAGGCCGACATGGCCGCCTTTGCCGCCCGCAATGAAAAGCTGCGCGAGGCCGGCACCGGCGCGCAGAGCTACGCCGCCACGATGATTCCCGCCGTCGTCAGCATCGGCTACCTGAACTACGCGGTCATTGCGGTGGTCGGCGGCCTCATGGTCATGTGGGGCTGGTCCGACCTCGGCAGCCTGGCCAGCTATCTGGTCTTTGTACGCCAGACGACGCTGCCCATCAACCAGCTGACCCAGCAGGGCAACTTCCTGCTGGCGGCGCTGGCGGGTGCGGAGCGTATCTTCACGGTCATGGAGGAAAAGCCGGAGATCGACGAGGGCACGGTGGAGCTGGTCAGCGTGCGGGAAAACAGCGACGGTACGCTGACCGAGTGCGCCGGGAGCACGGGTCGCTGGGCCTGGTGTGACCGCCGCCGTCCCGACGTTCCGCTCGAGCCGCTGCACGGCGACGTGCGGTTCCACGACGTCAGCTTTGGCTACACGCCGGACCGGATGATTCTGCAGAACCTCTCGCTCTACGCCAAGCCGGGGCAAAAAATTGCCTTTGTCGGCTCCACGGGCGCGGGCAAGACCACGATTACCAACCTCATCAACCGCTTTTATGAGGTGTCGGGCGGGTCCATCACCTACGACGGCATGGATGTGCGGCTCATCAAGAAAAACGACCTGCGCCGCTCGCTGGGCGTCGTCTTGCAGGACACCCACCTGTTCACCGGCACGGTGGCGGACAACATCCGCTTCGGCAAGCTGGACGCGACACAGGCAGAAATTGAAAAGGCGGCCAAAATTGCGAACGCCGACTCCTTCATCCGCCGCCTGCCGCAGGGGTACAACACGATGGTGACGAGCGACGGCGCAAACCTGAGCCAGGGACAGCGCCAGCTGCTGGCCATCGCCCGCGCCGCCGTCGCCGACCCGCCGGTGCTGATTCTGGACGAGGCCACGTCGAGCATCGACACCCGCACCGAGGCGCTGATCCAGAAGGGCATGGACGGCCTGATGGAGGGCCGCACGGTGTTTGTCATCGCGCATCGGCTTTCCACGGTGCGCAACGCGGACGCCATCATCGTGCTGGAGCATGGCCATATCATCGAGCGCGGCACCCACGACGAGCTGCTGGCCAAAAAGGGCGAGTATTACCAGCTGTATCACGGGATGTTTGAGCTGGCGTAAGCAGCCGCGGGCGGATATGGGATCCGCCCTACGTTATAACGCGCGAACGCGCGTTCCCCTGCAGGGGCGCATTCTATATGCGCCCGCCATGCCGTGCCCGGAAAAACGGAACCTCCCCCGGAGAGATCTGTGAAAGGTAAACCCTGCGAAAGGAGCATTTACAAATGGAAAAGATCAGGAAGAATTTCGGCTTCGGCTGTATGCGCCTGCCCATGATCGGCGAGGACGTCGATATGGAGCAGACGAAACAGATGGTGGACTGCTTTTTGGAGCAGGGCTTCAATTATTTTGACACGGCCCACGGCTACCTTCAGGGCAAGAGCGAGCTGGCACTGAAGGAGTGCCTGACCAGCCGTTACCCGCGGGAGGACTATGTCCTGACCGACAAGCTGAGCGGGTCCTATTTTGAAAAGGAAGAGGACATCCGCCCGCTCTTTGAGAGCCAGCTTGCAGCCTGCGGCGTGGATTACTTTGACTTTTATTTAATGCACTCCCAGAGCACGACAAACTACCAGCACTACAGGGACTGCCGTGCCTATGAGACGGCCTTCGCCCTCAAGGCCGAGGGCAAGGTCCGCCATGTGGGCATCTCGTTCCATGACCGCGCCGCCGTGCTGGAGCAGATTCTGACCGACTATCCGGCCATCGAGGTCGTGCAGATCCAGTTCAATTATCTGGACTATGACGACGTGGCCGTCCAGAGCCGCAAGTGCTATGAGGTCTGCCGCAGACATGGCAAGCCCGTGCTGGTCATGGAGCCGGTCAAGGGCGGCAGCCTTGTCAACCTGCCCGACGACGCAAAAGCCGTGCTGGACGCCCTGCACGGCGGCAGCCCCGCCAGCTATGCCATCCGGTTTGCCGCGGGCTTCCCCGGTATGCTGATGGTGCTGTCCGGCATGAGCAGCATGGAGCAGATGCAGGACAACCTGAGCTACATGAAGGACTTTACGCCGCTGAACGATGCCGAGCGTACCGCCGTTTCCAAGGTGGTGGAGATCTTCCGCAAGCAGGATCTGATCCCCTGCACGTCCTGCCGCTACTGCACCGACGGCTGCCCGAAGCATATCTCCATCCCCGACCTGTTCGCCATCATGAACACGAAGCACACCCACCACGACTGGAACGCGGACTACTACTATGAGGATGTCCACACCGGGCCCGGCTCTCGCGCCTCGGACTGCATCCGCTGCGGCCAGTGCGAGCGCGTCTGCCCCCAGCACCTGCCCATCAGACAGCTGCTGCAGGATGTGGCGAAGGAGTTTGAGAAGGGGTAAAACAACATATCAGAAACAACGCCGTCTTCATTCGGAATTCTCCCGAATGAAGGCGGCGTTTGTTAATATGGCAAATGTATGTTGCACAACAGTATCATAAGACTGCAACATATAAACAAAAAAGGTCACTTGCAATCGCAAGTGACCTTGGTGCGCCGGAAGAGACTCGAACTCCCGACCTTCTGATTCGTAGTCAGACACTCTATCCAGCTGAGCTACCGGCGCATATTCTCTTGGCGTTCTCGCCGGAGAACGTGTTTTATTATAGCGCCCGCCGCCCGGAAAGTCAAGCGTTTTTTTCAAAAAACTCAAAAAATTCTGCAAATGGGCATCTTTCACGAAAATCCGCAGCCTGCGGGGCGGGTTTTCAGCTCTTTGCCGTTGTCTGAAAACGAACATCGAATTGACAAATACTTTGCAACATTTTATAATATAGAATAGATTTCGGATTACGAACGATGGTGTTTGCAACCGCAGCCGCCATCGGCTTTTTTATTCTCCATTCTGTCCGCCTATTGCGTACAAGCGTGTACGCACGGTACAGAGCGTTAAACGAATAAACCGAAATCGCCCCCAATTTGTATTCCATTAAGAAACGGAGTGGCACAAAACCATGGCGAAGTACATCGTCAAGCGCGTGGCAATGGGCATTTTCAGCGTGTTCATCGTCGCGACCCTTACCTTTTTCATCATGAACCTGGTCCCCGGCGGCCCGTTCGTGGCGGAAAAGTCCATCAGCAAAGCAGCCCAGCAGGCCCTGGCCGAAAAATACGGCCTCGATAAGCCCCTCGGCGTGCAGTACCTTAATTATATGAACAGCCTGATCCATGGCGATATGGGCCTGAGCCTGAAACAGCGCGGCCGTACCGTCAACCAGATCATCTTCTCCAAGCTGCCGGTCTCGGCCCGCACCGCCGGTCTGGCTGTGCTCGTCGCGCTCTGCGTCGGCATTCCGCTGGGCTGTCTGTCCGCGTATAACCGAGGGAAGTGGGCCGATAATCTGATCATCGTGTTTGCCACCTGCGGCATCGCCATCCCGAGCTTTATCTCAAGCGTTGTGCTTTTGTACACCTTCGGCATGAACCTGAAGCTCCTGCCCACCGTCGGCCTGAATGAACCGGCGGCCTACATCATGCCCGTGACGGCGCTGGCGATTTATCCCACCGCCTACATCACCCGCCTGATGCGCTCCAGCCTGCTGGACGTCATGGGTCAGGACTACATGCGCACCGCCCGCGCCAAGGGTGTTTCCAGTGTGAAGATCCTCTTCAAGCACGCGCTGCGCAACGCGATCCTGCCTGTCATCACTTATGTCGGCCCCATGCTGGCAGGCCTGATGACCGGTTCTTTCGTCGTGGAGAAGATCTTCTCCATCCCGGGTCTGGGCCGCGACTTCGTGTCCGCCATCACGAACCGTGACTACATGATGATCATGGGCACTACGATCCTGCTGGCGACCCTCGTCATCGTTGCGAACGTCGTTGTTGACATCCTGTATAAGATCATCGACCCGCGCATCAAGCTGAAGTAAGGAGGAGCAGACACATGGAAAATCTGAAAAAGAATCCGTTGAGCCTGCAACTCAACGTTGAGGACTTTGCCCCCGCGTCCAACGACGAGAAGAAAAGCCTTGTCGTCATGCGCGAGAGCGTCAACTTCTGGAAGGACGGCATGCGCCGTCTGCGCAAAAACAAGATCGCCATGGTCAGCCTGGTCGTCATCCTGCTGATCGCCTTCATGGCCTATGTTCTGCCCAGCTTCTGGCCCTACAGCTATGAGCAGCAGATCAAGGGCAGCAACAACCTGGCTCCGTTTGAATATTCTGCCGCCGAGCAGAAGCTCATCGACCAAGGCGAGAACGTATTCCCCCACATTCTGGGCACCGACCGTATGGGCCGTGACTTTGCCGTGCGTGTCATGATGGGCACCCGCGTCTCCCTGTCCGTCGGCCTGCTGGCCTCTGTGCTGGTCCTGCTCATCGGCGCGACCTACGGCGCCATCTCCGCGTTTGCGGGCGGCTGGATCGATAACATCATGATGCGTATTACCGATATTCTCTACACCATCCCCGACATCCTGCTCATCATCCTGCTGGCCATGGCCATCAAGGAACCGCTGGAGAGCCTGGCCACCAAGCCCGGCTTCGGCTGGATGCAGAAGCTCGGCCCCAACATGGTGTCCATCTTCATCATCTTCGCCCTGCTGTACTGGGTCGGCATGGCGCGTATCGTCCGCTCCCAGGTCCTGACGCTGAAGGAGAGCGAGTACGTCACCGCTGCCCGCGCGCTGGGTGCCTCCGGCGGGCGCATCATCAAGAAGCACCTGCTGACCAACTGCATGGGCACCCTGATCGTCACCACCACCCTGCAGATCCCGTCCTCCATCTTCACCGAGAGCTACCTGAGCTTCCTCGGCCTCGGCGTTGCAGCCCCCATGCCGTCCCTCGGCTCGCTGGCGACTGACGCCGTCAAGGGCATGAACACCTACCCGGTGCTGCTGATCGCCCCCGCGCTGATGATCAGCATCATGATCCTGGTTTTCAACCTGTTCGGCGACGGTCTGCGCGATGCGTTTGACCCGAAGCTCAAGAGCTAAAGAGGGAAGGAGGAGCAACATGAGCGAAAAAATTCTTGAAATCAAGGACGAACGCCTGTCCTTCTTCACCCCCGCGGGCGAGGTCAAGGCGCTGAACGGCGTGTCCTTCAGCATGAACCAGGGCGACGTGCTGGGCATCGTCGGCGAGTCCGGCTCCGGCAAGTCTGTCACGGCCTACTCCATCATGGGCCTGACCGCCTACCCCGGACGTCTGGTCGGCGGCACGGTGTGGTTCAACGGCCACCAGATCGACAAAATGACCGAGAAGGAGTTCCGCAAAATTCGCGGCAACGAGGTCTCCATCATCTTCCAGGACCCCATGACGAGCCTGAACCCGGTGTACACCATCGGCAACCAGATCGTCGAAGTCATCCTGCTGCACACCAAAAAGACCAAGCAGGAAGCCTGGGCCCGCGCTAAGGAGCTGCTGGAGCTGGTCGGCATCAACGAGCCGGACCGCCGCCTGAAGCAGTACCCGCACGAGCTGTCCGGCGGTATGCGCCAGCGCGTTATGATCGCCATTGCGCTGGCCTGTGAGCCGAAGCTGCTGATCGCCGACGAGCCGACCACCGCGCTGGACGTGACGATCCAGGCACAGATCCTGGAGCTGATGAACGACCTGCGCCACAAGCTGGGCATGTCCATCATCATGATCACCCACGACCTGGGCGTTGTGGCCCAGATGTGCGAGAAGATCGCCGTCATGTACGCCGGTCACATCGTCGAGTACGGCACGACGGACGAAATTTTCTACAACCCCCAGCATGAGTACACGAAGGGCCTTATCAACTCCATCCCGAAGCTGAACGCCGAGGAAAAGGAGCGCCTGGTGCCCATCGAGGGTCAGCCCGTTGACCTGCTGAACCCGCCCGCAGGCTGCCCGTTTGCGCCGCGCTGCAAGAGCTGCATGAAGGTCTGCCTGAACAAGATGCCGCCCAGAACCGAATTGAGCGACACCCACTACACCTATTGCTGGCTGCGCCAGAAGGAAGAATTTGAGAAGGGGGGCAAAGCCTGATGAGCGAGAATCTCGTTGAAGTAAAGCATCTGCAGCAGTATTTCCCCGCCGGCGGCATGGGCAAGAACAAGCAGTACGTTCAGGCCGTGGACGACGTGAGCTTTGCCATCCGCAAGGGCGAGACGCTGGGCCTGGTCGGTGAGTCCGGCTGCGGCAAGACCACGACGGGCCGCACCCTGCTGCGCCTGTATGAGCCTACCGACGGCACCATCATCTACGACGGCAAGGTCCTGTTTGACAAAAAGGAAAAGATCGCCGTTGATATGCTGCCCTACCGCCGCCGTATGCAGATCGTGTTCCAGGATCCCTACGCGAGCCTGGACCCCCGCATGACCATCGGCGACATCGTCGGCGAGGGCATCGACATCCACCACCTGTGCGCCAACGCTAAGGAGCGCCATGACAAGATCATCTCCCTGCTCGAGCGCGTCGGCCTGAACAGTGAGCACGCCAACCGCTACCCGCACGAGTTCTCCGGCGGTCAGCGCCAGCGCGTCGGCATCGCCCGCGCCCTGGCTGTGGACCCCGAGTTCATCGTCTGTGACGAGCCGGTCTCCGCGCTGGACGTTTCGATCCAGGCGCAGGTCGTCAACATGTTTGAGGACCTGCAGCAGGAGATGGGGCTGACCTACCTGTTCATCGCCCACGACCTGAGCGTTGTCAAGCACATCTCCAACCGCATCGGCGTTATGTATCTGGGCAAGCTGGTGGAGCTGGCCGACAGCTTTGAGCTGATCGCCCACAGCGTCCACCCCTACACCCGCAGCCTGATCTCGGCCATTCCCGTGGCGGACCCCGTCACGGCCCGCCAGAGCCACCGTATCGTGCTGCAGGGCGATGTGCCCAGCCCGCTGAATCCGCCGAGCGGCTGCCGTTTCCGCACCCGCTGCCCCTACGCCGACGAGCGCTGCGCCGCCGAGGTGCCGGAGTTCAAGGAGGTGAGCAGCGGCCACTGGGCAGCGTGCCACCATCTGGACAAAGTAAAGTAATGTAGGGGGGCGCTGCCGGGCGCGGCGGACGCTGTTTGTCCGCCCCTCGACTCCACCCGACATATAAACTCATACTTATACAGGGCGGCTCACCGCAGCCGCCTTGTGCTTGACCCCAAAATGTGCGTGCAAGGCAAACATTCATCCACAGAACATAGAATTGTGCGCGGTAGAAATACAAAAGGACTTTCTATCAAAACAGTTACAAAAGTTACAGACCACTTGAAATTTCGGATTCAGAGTGGTAAAGTATAAATATTCATTCCGTTGGGGGCTTGTCTCCCGGGGGGATTGGGTATAAAGTATATTACATTTGGAGGGAATATTCATGAAGATGAAGAACATTGCTGCCGTGGCTATGGCCGGCTGCATGGCTGCTTCTCTGGCTGCGTGCGGCGGCTCTGCAAGCTCCGCTGCCAGCAGCGCTGCATCCACTGAGGCTGCGACCAGCGAAGCCGCCGAGGCTACCGGCACTTCCGCCAACGGTTTCACCGTCCAGCTCGGACCTAACCCCGAGACCCTGGACCCCGCGCTGAACAGCGCTATCGACGGTGCCAACACCATCATCACCACCTTTGAGCCGCTGCTGCTCATCGACGAGAACAACGAGGTTGTTCCCGGCCAGGCAGATCTGCCCGAGGTCTCCGAGGACGGCCTGACCTGGACCTTCACCATGAAGGACGGCCTGAAGTGGAGCGACGGCTCCGACCTGACTGCGAAGGACTTTGAGTACTCCTTCAAGCGTCTGGCCTGCCCCGACACCGCCGCCCCCTACGCCGAGACGGTTGTCGGCATGATCGACGGCTACGAGGATGCCATCGGCAACCCCGATGCGGACGGCAACACCACCACCGATCCTGACTGGGACGCCCTGAACGTTCACGCCAGCGAGGATGGCAAGACTCTGACCGTCCAGCTGGCCTATCCCTGCTCCTACTTCGATAAGCTCTGCGCCTTCGCGGCTATGAGCCCCGTGCAGCAGGCTACTGTTGAGGCCAACGGCGATGCCTGGTGCACGCAGCCTGACACCTTCGTCTGCAACGGCCCCTACATGATCACCGATTGGATCCCCTCCGAGCGTATTGTTCTGTCCAAGAACCCGAACTATAAAGGCGGCTGGGATTCCTCCAAGATCGTTTCCGACACTATCACCCTGCTCCTGCTCGAGGACTCCAGCGCTGCTTACACCGCCTACAACAGCGGTGAGGCACAGCTCATCAAGGACGTCCCCACCGATGAGATCCCCAGCCTGACCAAGGCTGAGGACGGCGGCGACTTCTACGTTGACACCATCCTGGGCACCTACTACATCTCCCTGAACGACCAGAAGGAGCCGTTCACGGATGCCAAGGTCCGCAAGGCTCTGAGCCTGGCCATTGACCGTGACTACGTTGCCAACACCATCATGCAGGGCACCTACGAGCCCGCTTACAACTTCGTCGGCCCCGGCATCGTCGATGAGAACGGCATGTTCTACGACAACGCCAACGGCGGCGAGCGCTACATCAGCGACGACTACGACGCCAACCTCGAGGAGGCCAAGCAGCTGATGGCCGAGGCCGGTTACCCGAACGGCGAGGGCTTCCCCACCATCGAGTACAGCGCCAACGACGCCGGCTACCACATCCCCGTTGCTGAGTACGTCCAGCAGGCCTGGGGCGAGCTGGGCATCACCGTCAACATCAACAAGGTCGAGTGGGCCAGCTTCCTGCCGATGCGCCGCGCCGGTGACTACGATGTCAGCCGTAACGGCTGGGTCATGGACTACAACGACCCCTCCAACATGCTGGAGCTGTTCACCACCAACAACGGCAACAACGACGGCAAGTACGCCAACCCCGAGTTCGATGCCGCCATCGACGCCTCCAAGGTCGCCGATAAGAGCGTCCACTTCCAGAAGCTGCACGAGGCCGAGGACATCCTGATGAAGGATGCCGCTGCGATCCCCGTTGCTTACTACACCGACTTCTGGCTGCAGAGCCCCTCTCTGAAGGGCACCTGGCACAGCCCCTACGGCTACTGGTACCTGCAGTACGGGTATATTGAGGAGTAATTTCCTTTATAAATGAAAAGGCACGTCCTGCGTTGGACGTGCCTTTTTCTGTGTCTGGCTTCCCCCTTGGGGAAGCTGTCAGCGGCCCCGCCCGCTGACTGATGAGGGAAAAGCTTACCATTGTCGCCCGCAAGCGGGTTGCCACGGCAAACTTTGCCCCTCATCCGGCCCTGCGGGGCCACCTTCCCCCACAGGGGAAGGCTTGGGACTCACGCCCCCAGCGTTGCCGCCATGACCGCCTTGATCGTGTGCATGCGGTTCTCGGCCTCCTGGAACACGATGGACTGCGGGCTGTTAAAGACATCGTCGGTCACTTCCATGGCGTCGCGGTCAAACTTTTCGCCCATCTCCCTGCCGACGGCGGTCTTGTGGTCGTGGTAGGCGGGCAGGCAGTGCATGAACACGGCGGTGCCCTTGGCCTTCGCCATCAGCTCGGCGTTGACCTGATAGGGGGACAGGGCGTTGATGCGCTCCTCCCAGACCTCGACAGGCTCACCCATGCTGACCCAGACGTCGGTGTAGACGACATCCGCACCGGCCACGGCGTCGGTGTCCTCGCTCAGCGTGATGCTGCCGCCGCTGACGCGGGCGAACTCTTTGCACTTTTCCACCAGCGCGGGGTCCGGCCAGTAGGCTTTGGGGGCACAGGCCACAAAATGCAGGCCCATCTTGGCGCAGCCGATCATCAGGCTGTTGCCCATGTTGTAGCGGGCGTCGCCCATGTAGGCGAATTTCAGCCCCTGCAGCTTGCCGAAATGCTCACGCAGCGTTAAAAAATCGGCCAGGATCTGGGTGGGATGGTACTCATTCGTCAGGCCGTTCCAGACGGGCACGCTGGCGTATTTGGCCAGCTCCTCAACGATGGCCTGGCCGTAGCCGCGGTACTCGATGCCCTCAAACATGCCGGACAGCACCTGCGCGGTGTCCGCGATGGACTCTTTCTTGCCGATCTGGCTGCCCGTTGGGTCCAGATAGGTCGTGCCCATGCCAAGGTCGTGCGCGGCGACCTCGAACGAGCAGCGGGTGCGGGTGGAGGTTTTCTCAAAGATCAGCGCCACATTCTTGCCGCGCAGCGTGTCGTGCGGAATGCCCGCCCTTTTCTTGGCCTTCAGCTCGGCTGCCAGATCCAGCAGATAACCGATTTCCGCGGGGGTAAAGTCCAACAGCGTCAAAAAATCATGCCCTACGAGGTCCATAGTAAAGCTCCTTTTAAATATACGGTTTATTTGTATAAATATACATACATTATAGCACGTTTGGGGATGATATGCAAGTGCGGGTTTTTGTGGTATAATTAAAAAGGTATAATTAAAAAAATCCCCGGGGCTTGCCGCGATTGCCCATTTGCCGTTGAACGGCTTTGTAGGGGCTGGGCATGCCCGGCCCGGAGGTGCAGGGCGGGCGGTAGTCCATGGAAAAGCCGCGGGCCGGACATGTCCGGCCCCTACAAAAGCAAATATTGAATAGAGGAGTACCACTATGTTAGACATTCGTTTTGTCCGTGAAAACCCGGACGCTGTCAAGGAAAACATCAGGAAAAAGTTCCAGGACGCCAAGCTGCCCCTCGTCGATGAGGTCATCGCGCTTGACGCCGAGTACCGCGCCGCCATCGGTGAGGCCAGCGACCTGCGCGCAAACCGCAACAAGCTGTCCAAGCAGATCGGCGCGCTGATGGGCCAGGCCAAGAAAGACCCCTCCAAGGCTGCCGAGGCCGAGGAAATCAAGAAGCAGGTCACGGCCCAGGCTGACCGCCTGAAGGAGCTGGAGGCCAAGGAGACCGAGCTGCAGGCCAAGATCCAGGAGATCATGTACACGATCCCCCAGATGATCGACCCCAGCGTGCCCATCGGCCCCGACGACAGCCATAACGTCGAGGTCCAGCGCTTCGGCGAGCCCGTTGTGCCCGACTACCCGATCCCGTACCACGTGGACATCATGGAGAGCTTCGACGGCATCGACCTTGACGCCGCAGGCCGCGTCTCCGGCAACGGCTTCTACTACCTGCTGGGCGACATTGCCCGCCTGCATGAGGCTGTGCTGGCCTACGCCCGCGATTTTATGATCGACAAGGGCTTTACCTATGTCATCCCCCCGTTCATGATGCACGGCGACGTGGTCAAGGGCGTTATGTCCTTCCCTGAAATGGACGCTATGATGTACAAAATCGAGGGCGAGGACCTCTACCTGATCGGCACGTCCGAGCACACGATGATTGGCCGCTTCATCGACCAGACGCTGGACGGTGCCAAGCTGCCCCTGACCCTGACCAGCTACAGCCCCTGCTTCCGCAAGGAGAAGGGCGCCCACGGCATCGAGGAGCGCGGCATCTACCGCATCCATCAGTTCGAGAAGCAGGAGATGATCGTCGTCTGCAAGCCCGAGGACAGCATGGACTGGTACGACAAGCTGTGGAAGAACTCCGTCGAGCTGTTCCGCTCCATGGAGATCCCCGTCCGCCAGCTGGAGTGCTGCTCCGGCGATCTGGCCGATCTGAAGGTCAAGAGCTGCGACATCGAGGCGTGGAGCCCGCGCCAGCAGAAGTACTTCGAGGTCTGCTCCTGCTCCAACCTGGGCGACGCCCAGGCCCGCCGCCTGCGCATCCGCTTTAAGGATGAGAACGGCAAGACCCAGCTGGCCCACACGCTGAACAACACCTGCGTGGCCCCGCCGCGTATGCTGATCGCCTTCCTGGAGAACCACCTGCAGGCCGACGGCACCGTGACCATCCCCGAAGTCCTGCGCCCCTACATGGGCGGCAAGGCCGTGCTGACCCCGAAGAAGTAACTTGGCAGGAATGCCTTCCCCCGAGGGGGAAGGTGGCCGAGGCCCCGCCCGAGGCCGGATGAGGGGAAAGCTGCCGTGGCCGCCCATAACCGGGTAACTGCCGTAAGTTCGCCCCTCATCAGTCCGCTTTGCGGACAGCTTCAGTCTCCGCGCTAAGAGCCGCCTTCGGCGGTTGCGCTCCGACACGCGCCTGCGGGCGCAGCCCCTCGTGGGAAGCCTTTAGAGTTTTCCCCCGCATTGCACCCGCAATGCGGGATTTTTTTGCATTTTTGCATTTTTGAAAAAAATCGCCTAAAGTCAACACCCAAACGGATAATTCAGCAAAGCGCACAAAGGCGGTAGCGGAAAGCGGGCAAAGTGGCGAGGAAAACTGTGCAACTTGCACAACGCGAATAGACCGATAAAACAGACGCTTGAAAAACTGGGCATCTGTTCTATCAGTCTCTTTCGCTCACATTGCGGCTAGGTAAAGTTTGTTTTTCTGTTGGTGAGCGTCTTTTGGGTATCGCCGCGCCAGCGCGGTGATACTCTGTTTTTTTGGTTGCTCTCCACCAGAAAAACTAATAAGGTGTCTCCGACGGATTTAAACGCGCCTAATGCCATGCGCAATGCGTCCGCGTTCGCGGAACTTACGATTAAGGAGGACAGCGGTAAACCGCTGTCTTTTTTAAATTTTAAAGAAATTATAAATTCTATGTTTATCGCTCAAGTTTATTTGTTCTAACTGTTCTCTAAACAGGTCGTTACTACATCTACCGTTGAACATTTCGCGCGGGTAGCCGTTTATGAAGTGTTGCGCTTGTGTGGCGTGGTACTGTGTTTTGTGTTTCATGCTCTGACCCTTGGGGAAATGGCGGCGCAGTAATTTATTGTTGTTTTCATTACTGCCGCGCTCGTATGGGTGTCCGGGATGGCAGTAGAACGCGGGAACGCACAGCGCATCAAAGGCGTTTTGATTAGCAAATTCTGAACCGTTGTCTAGGGTGATGGTGAAGAAAATTTTGTTAAAGTCATCTCCGAATGTTTGCTTTAGCTGTTGCATTGCTTTTGTAGTGGCATCGGCAGTTTTATCTTCTACCTTGATTACTATTTCTTCTCTAGTCTGGCGTTCTGTCATTACTAGGCAAGATTCGTTTCTACCCTCGGATGTTCCTATAATGCTATCTATTTCCCAATGTCCAAAGCTGTCGCGGGTCAATATAACTTTTGAGCGGCGGTCAATACTGCGATGGTTTAAACTCTTTGAACGCATAGTTGATTGTACTTGTTTTTTGCGCTTTTTGCGGTGTCCTACTGGAAGATTTTTATAGGTTGTATGAGGGATAAGACCCTCGGCAATGTAGCGGTACATGGTTTGCTTGGTGACCTTTACACCGTAGGTGTTGCCGACTTTTTCTATTGCGGCGTAGGGGCTATATCCCATTGATATACACTCGGCTATTGCATTTACATAGTTGTGATTATTGCCGATTTTCAGACCGTTACTGTGCGAAGTATACTGGTATTCTGCATATCTTTGGGCGGTGCTAGCATCGTAGGTATAATAGAAAATATAAGTTGCACCGTCTAATTGCTGTACTTTTCCCTTTTTCAATTCTCTACTGATGGAAGATTGAGAACAACCTATTTCTTTTGCAATTTCTCTTTGAGAATGTCCAGCTTTATACAGAGCTTGTATTGCTATTCTATCATCTGGTCTAAAATGTCGTCCTTTTGGTCGTGGTTCTACATACATCCTTTTTGTTCTCCTCTCGGTTGGTTCTACTAAAATTTTATTTTTTTTGGTATAAAAGTAAAGGTCGGGGTAGTATTTTTTCGCGGAACAGGCTTGCTCCGCTGCGCCTGATCCGCAAAAAAATCTCCACCCCTACCCTTGACTTTTACACCAAAAAAGCGCCGTGCTAGCACGGCGCAAGGAACGATATGCAACTAAAGGGCAAACAAGATATAGCGATAACCGCAACTAGGGGAACTTCTCGCACTCTCTTGCCATGCAATGTTGGCAACAAGGCAAAGTAGTGCGGACGGCGCTAAAGCAAATAGAGAGAAAAATAGCAGCTGCCGTAAAGCTCTACTCTTGCCTTCGCGCGATAAAAGTTTCTACTATGGAAAAGTTGCACCCGCGCAGGCGCTGCAATTAACTCGGTCGGGGCCGTCGTTCTCACAAGATACAAGGTCTGCACAGTTTTTACAAATCTATAAGATAAAGCAAACGGGCAAGCGCAAGCAGGGCGGGGGCAATAGCCCCGCGCCCCGCTTTTGCGCTTGCCGCTTTTTACTTTTTCACCGTGGTTTGCATACGGCGTTTAGCTTTTGCAGTAGGATTTGTAGTTACTTCCAGACCGAGAGGACCGGCAGGGGCTTGATTATTGATGATTTCGGCATCCGTTAGAATGTCGCCATCTTCAAATTTTTTCTTGAGGTTGTCCACGATTGCTAAAGTATCGTAGGCGTGGTAATCTTCATCATGGACGAACCACAGACCACGGCGAAGCGGTTTAATCATTTCGGCGTTGGTTGCGTTCTCCATTTCCCAAGCGTCGTAACTGCTCCACAGCTGGAAACGCCATACTTTCTTACACTGAATTACAGTATGGGTAACATCACGCATCAGCTTATCTACATGCTGGAAACGTTGGGCTGAACCGTAAATGCTAATATAGCTATGCCGGCACGTTAGCAGGGTGTTGAGGAAATAGGCGTTAAAGTTATCTTTAAAACTGCGGCTGTTCATCTGCACCGACAGTTCATCCATTGCGACGATTGTAACGGTTAAGGTGTCGTTTGCATCGTCAATACTGCGGTTGATTTTGGCGGCATTGACTACTTGCGCGAGACTGTCTAAGTGTTCGTAGGGAATCGACAGGTCTACATTTGACAGCACCTTAATTTTCTGTGTGACAAACTTTTTACGGCGTTCACACCATACGATTTTATCATCATACCGATTATACAGGCCAATCACCTTATGAACGAGAGACAAGGTTTTACCGGAGCCGAAGTAACCGCAGTAAATATCGAGCGCACCAACAGGGCACTTATTCCAGCCCTTATGCAGAATATACCAGTACAAATCTTTAATGCAGTAATAGATATTTTTAACAGGGTGGAACACGATGCAACGCACAATGCGGGAAAGTGCCAGCGCGAAGCAGAACGCGATAATGAGCAAGTACACCATTAGAATTTACCTCGTCCAAACGTATGTACAAAATCCTTAATCATGCCGAACACGAACAGGAACAGGGTCAGCGCAACGAGGATAGAGAGCAACCACGGAAACAGTTCACCGAGGTTTTGCGGGGCGGTGGTGCTGATGCCGAAGAACGTCAGCAGGTCGTAAAATAAAGATGCCATATTTTCACCTCAAAAAATGTAGCCTTTAACAGCAAGCAGGAAAAAGAGCAGAAGAACGAAAACGGCAGTAGCAAGAGTTAAGACTTCACTTGTACTATAATCATCAAACGGCTTTTCAAATGCGCTAGGCTCGGCAGTTTCTGCGGTAGCCTGTTGAGTAAGTATTTCAAGCTGGTTTGAAATGCCCGAAATCTGAGCCGTGTAGTCGAGGGCAGAGTCTTGTGCAGGTACTTCATCGCCTGCACCATTGGAGCCGTCAGAGGGCGCGACAGCCGCCGTCAGAGCGTCCACGGATTCTTGCAGCTTATCCAGCTTGTCATAAAGAGTAGGGTCGTAGGTCTGAACGCCTTGCACCTGTGTTACCGGGTGTTCTTCCGCAGCAGGAACATCTTGCGATAATCCTGCTGCATCCTCGGGAGCAGTGTATTCTTCTGCACTGGCCCGGATGGTAAAGAGCAGGGAGAGCAGCACCAGCAGCGCGATAACAGCCAAGCAGAATTTGTTGAAATTATCCTTTAACATGAGCGTACCTCAAAACAGCAGTTGTTTTACAATCCAGATAACCAGCGTTGCGAACAGATACCAGATTGCAAAGTCGAAGATGCTAAACGAAGCACCATAGAAGTTGATTTTTAAGGAGAGCAATTCTCCAATTTTCTGCATAAATTCCATAAACATAGGCGGTCACTCCGTTAAAACTTTAATGATAGCCGAAACAACGATACACAAACACAGCATCACGATATAAACGGAATAGCTTGCGGGCAAGATAGCGAAAATACCGCCGATGGTGTCGGCGAGAAATTTTAACACGCCTGCCAAACCAGAAAATACTTCTTCCCATCCTTGTTTTACCTCGTCTATAATGCTGGGCAGTTTGCCGCCGTACTCGTTGAAAGCGTCTTTCATGTCGTCGCCAGATTGTGCGGTTTCGGCGGTGCTGAAATCTCCGTTTAGTACATCGTCACGACCAACGCCACCGGGGGCAGCATCTGCGAACACAGGAACAGCAGAGCATACCATACAGCAGAGCAGAGCCAGCAGGACTATTACTTTTTTCATGGTATCACCTACCTGTAATAAATTTGATGATGCGGATAACAGTAACGACAACCACACCGGCACACAGCGCGAGAATACCGCTATTAGGCATCCACGGGAACAGCTTAAACAGCAGAGACAGCAGCCAGAGGATGAAGCCGAAGATACTGGTTAAGAGTTTCCACAGACCTTTTAGAATGGTTTCGACTATGTCTTTTAAGAAGTCAGTCAACCACTTAAAGGGATTCCAGCCGGAATCACTACTACCAGAGTTACCGCCGCCAGAATCGCCGCCCGGCGTGGGTACTGTACCGCCACCGGGGGTAGGTGTTGCGGTAGGTATAGGCGGTTCTGTGGGCGAGGGTGTTTCCGTAGGTTCAGGACTGGGCGAGGGTGTAGGTTCTTCTACGATTGTACCACCGTCCTCATAATCGGTGATTTTGTCGTTTTTCAGTTTTAAGGTTACATCTTTAGCAGTGTTGAAGTCACTACCGTCTGCCTTGCAGAACTCGAAAATGTACTCACCTGTTGCGTTAAACAGGAAGTTGTTTATGGTGCTGTGCCAGTTGGAACTATTCACGCCGGTTAGGGTTTGGCTTGCTTCATCCCACGACCAGACACGCCAGTATACACCATCCGGCACGGATACGGTATACTGTCCGTTGGCTATGGGTATCTGTGTAGTAGAAATATACTTCTTGTTGTCTACCCACGGTAATTTAGTTTCAGTGTCTACTTCGGTTTTCTTCAAAGCGTAGTAGGCATCATAGCGGCGATTGTTGAGGATGTAATAGTGAAGTGTCCAGTCTGCCGCATCGGTGTCGGACGGATGGCGACCAACGCCACCGCCGCGAGTTGCACCGCCGCCCGGTGTCCACGTAGGGGCGGGAGCGGGAGACGGTGACGGCGTAGGTGTCGGGGAGGTTTCGTATGTGATGTAGTAATAATTGTTAGTTACTGTATCGTAGGTGTAGTATTGCTTGGTTTCGTTGTTGTAGATGATGGGGTTTGTGCTGATATTGGTAACGGTTTCGTTTTTCTCGTTGATTGTAGTGTACTGGGGGTAGATGTAAGTTAAGTTGGTACTGTTGTCGGTGTAGATGTTGCCGTTCCAAGTGTTGTTGTTGATGGTGATGTTGGTTTGCTTGTTGATTGTGGCAATCGAACCAATGTCCGTTACTGTGATTGTAGGAGCAGGGAAATCTATAGAAACACTATAATATGAGGGGAAAGATGACGAACTATTACTAAGCTGATAATACGTTTCAAGATAAAAATTAAAGAAGTAGCGTTGCCCTTTAACAATGTACACCTTACCAGACTTGAAATTTTGCGATTCACCATTTTTCATGCTGTCATAAAAGCGTGACGGCAAAGAAGGTTTGCTATATGTAAAATCATAAGACATCTGCACCATGCCAGCGTAATTATCGTCAGAAAAAGTATTATCGTAATAGTTCTTTGACAATATCTCAACTGAACAAGGAGCATCCGTTACCTGATAGTAACCGGTATAAGGAGCATCAAAATAGTATGAAACGCATCCGCTAGGGTAGTTGGTAGCGTTATCTGTTGCATAAAAGCCTGTGAAATTGTATATAGACGAAACAGAGTAAGTACCATTGGAATATGAACCGATAGGAGACCCATACAAAAAAGTTCCGCCGAACTTAGTGGAGAACCCATTTAACAACATTTTAAAGGTGAGCGTTGGAAAACCGTCTGCACCAATAGTTGGCGTACCGTTGTCGTCGTTATAGCCGGGTAGGTCTTTGCGGCCAATGCCGGAGGGGGCTTTTTCGGCTGGAATTAAGTGACCATTGTTGAACGAAAAATTCAGAATTGCGTTTGCATCAGCTGCATCAAGAATTTGCTGGTCACCAACCGAAAAGAGTTTTAATCCACCCGGAGCATTTAAATATGCCCATTTTCCGCATTTACTGCATTTATAAAAATCCGAATGTGCAGCAAGAAGTCTGCGCTCCTGTTTTGTAACAGAGCCACCACAGGCAGGGCAAACGATGGCGTTATCAGCGAAAGCCGCAAAAGGCATCATTGACAAAACCAAAAATACAGTTAAAATTATAGATACAAAACGCTTTTTCATAGACACCACCGAAAGGAGAAGTTGTGAATGACGGAACAGAACAGAGAACGGCTAAAGATTGTAATATGGGTAGTTTTGGGAATGTTGGGAACAATGATTTTCTGGCCTGTTGGACTTATCGCCAACATAAGCCTGATTGCATGGCTACTATTTAAAATCTTCCACTAAACCCGCCGCCGCTGGCGGCTTTTTTATTTTCTGGGAATGTAGAACGCTTGCGCGTACATTTGCGAAAGTCTGCCGCAAGCAATCCGGGAACAGAAGCGGCGAATTGCAATAAGACGATAGTTTTTAATCATATATAAAACCCCCGAGGGTAGAAACAAAAAAATGGGGCTGTTGCACATCCTCTAAAAAAGAAAGACCG
>ENA-ORVG01001964-ORVG01001964.1-human-gut-metagenome-genome-assembly--contig:-NODE-1964-length-21805-cov-4.185839_pt1 | contig 21805 bp, 15 predicted proteins | sample MGYA00242091_ERZ509233 | MGnify/ENA primary metagenome ERZ509233 (study PRJEB26280, sample SAMEA2338840) | human gut metagenome | biome: human gut; feature: human-associated habitat; material: faeces... | reverse complement strand
CGCAAGCAAGCGAACCTGGAGAGAAAAGGGGACTTATGTGAAGAAAAACTGGCAGTTATATCTTTTTTTCTTAATGCCAGGACTTTTACTGACAATCATTTTTAAGTATCTTCCGATGGGAGGGCTTTTGATTGCGTTTGAAGATTATAATGTAATCAAGGGAGTACTTGGAAGTCCATGGGTTGGACTTGAATATTTCAGGCGGTTTTTATCTTCACCGGATTTTATGAACTACCTGCTGAATACACTAAAATTGAGTATTTATGGACTGCTGTGGGGCTTTCCGGTTCCGATCATTCTGGCATTGCTTTTAAATCGTATCCGCAGAACCGGAGTTAAGAAGAAAGTACAGCTTCTGGTCTATATGCCGAACTTTATATCTGTAATTGTACTTTGTGGTATGGTACGTATGCTGCTTTCTCCGGTTGGACCTCTGAATAAGCTTTTAGGAATTAGTACAAACTGGATGACAATGCCATCTGCTTTCCGCACCATTTACATAGCAAGTGGAATCTGGCAGACAGCAGGCTGGGCCTCTATTATGTACACGGCTGCTTTATCCAATGCAAGCAAAGAACTGGAAGAAGCAGCTATTATGGATGGCGCAAATCTTCTGCAGCAGATCTGGTATGTGGAGCTTCCTGCAATCAAGAATATTATTGTAATTCAGTTTATTCTGCAGGCTGGAAATATTATGAGTATTGGATTCGAGAAAGCCTATGCATTACAGACAGATATGAACCTGCCGGCATCAGAAATTTTATCAACATATGTATACCGTATTGGTCTTTTGAACGACGATTATGGTTATTCGACGGCTGTTGGTCTGTTTAATTCAGTAGTAAATGTAATTCTGTTAGTTTTTGTAAACTGGGTGGTAAAGAAGCTGAACGACGGAGAAGGATTATAGGAGGAAGCGAAGATGGAGAAAATAAAGAAAAAATATTCGAAGACAGACTGTCTTATCCTTGGAATTGGATTCCTGATTCTTGGACTGTTTGTACTTTCTATTGCAATTCCAATCGTGTATGTAGTGCTTGCCTCTTTTATGGATCCTACAGTTTTGAATAATCAGGGACTGAGTTTTCATATTAAGGACTGGACTTTGGATGCATATCGCAGAGTACTGGAAAATGAGATGATCTGGCGTGGATTCCTGAATTCTTTTCTGTATTCACTTGCATTTACAGCTATTTCTGTTTTTATAACATTGCTGGCAGCGTATCCATTGTCCAAGAAGGAATTTGTGGGAAGAAAACTTTTTAATCTTATTTTCCTGATCACAATGTTCTTTGGCGGTGGAATGATCCCGACTTTTATTTTAATCAATCAGCTGCATATGGTAAATACAGTCTGGGCAGTTTTGATTCCTGGAGCATTTAATGTATGGAATATGATCCTTGCAAGAACATACTACCAGTCAATCCCGGCAGAATTAAGAGAAGCCTCTGCAATTGATGGAGCCAATGAGATCCAGCATTTCTTCAAAATCATGATGCCGGTATGTAAGCCGATCATTGCAGTACTTGCACTGTGGTCATTCGTAGGAATGTGGAACAGCTATTTTGATGCAATGATTTATCTGAATGATGCAAATCTTCAGCCTCTGCAGTTAGTACTTCGTTCCATTCTGGTACAGAATACTCCGCAGCCAGGTATGATTGCAGATATTCAGAGTACTGCTGAAATGGCAAAGGTAGCGGAACAGCTGAAATATGCAACCATTGTAGTATCAAGCTTACCGCTTTTAGTAATGTACCCATTCTTCCAGAAGTATTTTGATCAGGGAATTATGGTCGGATCAGTAAAAGGCTGATAAGAAAGGAACGATACAGATATGAAGAAAAACAGAGTAAAAGGTTTACTTGCACTTGGACTTTCTTTGACGATGATGATAAGTACGGCAGGGTGTGGAAAAGAGCAGCAGCTTAATGCGGAGATCAACCCGGACACACCAGTATCTGAGGTACAGTTTCCATTAAAGGAAACAGAGGAGCTTTCTTTTATTACAAGTGCACCGGCTACTTCCACACAGGATCCCAATGAAAGAGTGATTTTCCAGCGACTGGAAGAACAGACAAATGTTCATATTGACTGGACCTGTTTTGTATCAGATCAGTTTTCCGATAAAAAGAATCTGGCCCTGGCTCAGTTTGGAAATCTGCCGGATGGTCTGTTTAATGCAGGTATGAGTGATTATGACCTGCTGCGTTATGCCAAGCAGGGAATTATTATTCCATTGGAAAATCTGATTGACAAATATATGCCGAATCTTCAGGCTGTGTTTGAAAAATACCCAGAGTACAGGACTATGTGCACAGCACCGGATGGACATATCTATTCTTTCCCGTGGATTGAACAGCTTGGTGCAGGAAAAGAAGCAATTCAGGCGATTGGAGATATTCCATATATTAATAAAAAATGGCTTGACTACCTTGGACTTGAGATTCCTACAACAACAGACGAACTGGAACAGGTACTGATTCAGTTCCGCGATCATGCAGAAGAACTGGAGAAAGAATTTTCCATTGAAGGTGATGTAATTCCAATGTCCTTTATTATCAATAACGGAGATCAGGATCCTGCGATTTTAATAAATGGATTTGGAGAGGGTTACGGAGACACAGGAGATCATTTTGCGGTAACAGATGAAGGAAAAGTAATTTATACAACTGTTCAGGAAGGCTACAAGGAAGGAATTGAATGGCTTCATAAACTGGTGACAGAAGACCTTGTAGATCCGGAAGCCTTTACACAGGAGTGGTCTACTTATGTTGCAAAAGGAAAGAATCACCGTTACGGACTCTGCTTCACATGGGATATTGCGAATATAGATAACAATACAGATTATGTGATGCTTCCCGCACTGACCGGGCCGGATGGCATGAGAAATATTACCAGACAGAACAACAGTGAAACCAGTGGATTTGACCGTGGAAGATGTGTTCTTACATCCAGCTGTCGTAATACAGCACTTGCTGCTGCATGGATTGATCAGATGTATGCACCCCTCCAGTCTCCGCAGAATAACTGGGGTACTTATGGCGAAGAGGATTCCTTTAACATTTTTGAACTGTCTACAAACAAAGACGGCGGCGAAATGTTAAAACATATGGATCTGGGAGAGCAGTCTCCAGTGGAAGTGCGTGAGGCGCAATCTGTAAATGGCCCTCTGGCTGTGCTGAATGAATATTATGATGTATATGTGACACAGCCGGAAGATGCGAAATGGCGTCTGGATAATATGCATGAGACCTATGTACAGGATATGAATAGCAAATATGTTTATCCAAATGTATTTATGAGTATTGATGATACAAACAAAGTATCACAGTATGATACCGATATTAAAAAATATGCAGAACAGAAGAAAGCTGACTGGATCCTGAATGGAGGAATAGAGGAAGAATGGGATTCCTACCTGGAAAAAATGGAGAAGTACGGACTTTCTGATTATCTTTCAATCAAACAGAAATATTTTGATCAGTATCAGGAATCCTTAAGCGCGGAAAAGTAACAAAAGATGTAAGAACTGAACAACGACTTTGACAGGAGATTTTTCATGAGCGAAATGTTAGAAAAGGCAAGAAAATATGAATTTACACAGGGACAGCAGATTAAAGCGGAAGACAGACCGGCTTTTCATATAACTCCTTATGTTGGATGGATGAATGATCCCAATGGATTTTCCTGCTATAAGGGAGAATACCATTTGTTTTATCAGTACAATCCATATAACACACATTGGGACAGCATGCACTGGGGGCATGTGGTAAGTAAGGATCTGCTGCATTGGGACTATCTCCCGGCAGCATTGGCACCAGACCAGGATTACGATAAAGTGGGCTGCTTTTCCGGAAGTGCCATAGAGCTGGAGGACGGCAGACAGCTGCTTATGTATACAGCTGTGGACCGGGAAATACTGGAGGACGGAACCGCAAGGGACGTTCAGACACAGGCGGTGGCTGTGGGAGATGGAAAGGATTACGTGAAGTATGACAAAAATCCGGTCCTGACCTTTAAAGATCTGCCGGAAGGCGCAAGCAAAGCAGATTTCCGTGACCCAAAAATCTGGAAAGAAAAAGATGGAAACTTTTATTGTGTTATAGGAAGTCGTCCTGCTGATGGAAGCGGACAAATTCTTCTTTACAGAAGTAAAAATGGTTTTGAATGGGAATTTGTAAGTACTTTGGCAGAGAATAAAAATCGCTATGGAAAGATGTGGGAATGTCCGGATTTCTTTGAACTGGACGGTAAATATGTGCTTCTGACAAGCCCACAGGACATGATTCCGGAAGGAATGGAATATCATAATGGAAATGGAACATTATGTATCATAGGAGATCTGGATTCTGAGACACATACTTTGAAGGAACAGTCTTATCAGAGTGTGGATTATGGAATTGACTGTTATGCAATGCAGACATTGCTTGCTCCAGATGGAAGAAGAATTATGATTGCCTGGATGCAGAACTGGGATACTCTTGCTTATCGCAGAAATGAATCTAAATGGTTTGCACAAATGAGCCTTCCGAGAGAAGTGTCTGTGAAAAACGGAAGATTGTATCAGGTTCCGGTCAGAGAACTGGATTCCATGCGTGCAAATAAAGTCGAGTACAGGGATGTTGTGATTAAAGACACCAGAATCACACTTGACCAGATTGAAGGACGTACCGTAGATCTGGAGCTTGTAATACGACCGGTAGATAAAGATAAGCTTTATAAAAAATTCGAACTCTGTTTTGCAGAGAATGAAAAATATCATTCCACTTTACGATTCCGTCCAGATGAATCAGTTTTGAAAATCGACAGAAGCTTCTCCGGAAGCGAACGTGCAGTGGTTCATCAGAGAGAATGTCTGGTAAATGGTGACTGTAATGAATTGAAATTGCGAGTGATTCTGGATAGATTCAGCGCGGAAATATTTATCAATGACGGAGAACAGGTTATGTCTGCTGTTATTCTTACAGAGCAGGATGCAAAGGGAATTTCTTTTGCTGTGAATGGTGCTGCCAGAATTGATGTAGTGAAATATGATCTGGCATAAAAGTCGTATAAGGCGGTTATGAATAGGTATTGTTTACAGCAGTGAGTTCAGTTCATGGCGTTGCGTCTGACTGGGCTGAATGCCAAATATATGAATCAGGAGATGCATATGAAAAAATATGATGTAACGGCACTAGGCGAATTATTGATTGATTTTACTGAAAACGGAAAAAGCAGTCAGGGAAATCCACTTTTTGAAGCAAATCCCGGAGGAGCACCTTGTAATGTACTTGCAATGCTGGCGAAGCTGGGACATAAAACAGCGTTTATCGGGAAAGTGGGAAATGATTTCTTCGGAGAACAGTTGAGGGCTGCAATAAAAGAAGTTGGAATTGATGACACTGGATTATGTACAGACGAAAAGATACATACAACCCTTGCTATGGTACATACATATCCCGATGGAGACAGGGATTTCTCTTTTTACCGTAATCCGGGTGCAGACATGATGCTGAATAAAGCTGAAATTTGTGAAGATATTCTCAAAAATACGAAAATTTTTCATTTTGGTACATTGTCTATGACACATGAAGGGGTGCGGGAGGCAACGAAAGAAGCAATTCATATTGCAGAAGAAGCTGGCGCTATTATTTCATTTGATCCCAACTTACGTCCACCGCTCTGGGAGTCTATGGAAGAGGCGAGAAAGCAGGTATTATATGGTCTTGGTCATTGTCAGATACTGAAAATTTCAGATAATGAAATTCAGTGGCTGACAGGAGAAGAAGATTATAGTGATGGCGTAAACTGGATTAGAGAACGTTATCAGATTCCGCTGATTCTTGTGTCTATGGGAAGAGAAGGAAGTCGTGCTTATTATAATGAAATGATGGTGGAAGTAAAGCCGTTTTTACAGGATAATACCATCGAGACAACCGGAGCAGGAGATACATTCTGCGGCTGTGTATTGCACTATGTCTGTGAACATGGAATTAATGGACTAAAAGAGGAAAATCTGGCTGAAATGTTAACGTTTGCCAATGCAGCTGCCTCAATTATCACAACAAGAAAAGGCGCACTGAGAGTAATGCCGGAAGAAAAAGAAATAAAGCTATTAATATAAAATATTCAAAAGAATAGGAATACAACAAAGGGACTTCTTCGGAGGTCCCTTTTAAAATGGGAAAATGTTAATAAAACTTTTTCTTGCTAAATTGTAAAAGTTTGCTAGAATAGTTGTAACAAACACAGTCAGAAAGAACGTTCACAAACGAGGTGACCGCTATGATTACACTGAATGATTATTTATATTCCGGAGATACGGTTTTAAAAATTTTACAGAAATATACAGAGGATCTGCGTAAGGAAGCGAAGAAGAACCATAACGAAGTCGATTTGGTGCACAGCAACTTTCTGCTCCAGATCACGGAACTTCTGGAGCATAATGATTTCCTTACGGCCCAGTCCCAGAAGATCCGGGAATTTTACAAATATATGGCCCATGAATATCCATTTCTTGCCTTTACATTTAAAGGCAGGATTAAGTCATTGATCCGGGCAGAAGAGAAATTTAATGGATATGTAGTGGAATATATTTACGATTATTACCGGGAAAATGGTACCTATCCGTCGGTTGCAGAGCTGAAAAATAAGCTGAGCTGCTTTCGTGATTTTATTGCTTACCGGATTGTGGTCTGTATGCCAAGATGTCACTTGAAGCCAGGGGAAGAACAGGAGCAGGCGTCTATCCGCTATCTTTATGAGATCGCAAATGTGCTGCCAGGATTTCTGGAAGAGAGAGGCTTTACAGCAGAATCGGCTCAGGGAGTGAAATTGAGTACTTCTGATCAACTAAATGATGATGTAAAGCCTTATTACAGAGATTATATTTGTGGTACCAGTGAATATGGGTATCAGTCTTTACATATTACATTTTATGATAACAGCTCCAGATCCTACATGGAGGTACAGCTCCGTACCCAGAAAATGGATGACATTGCAGAAATCGGTCCGGCCAATCACCTGGGCTATGAGAAACGCCAGCAGGACGAGCGTGCCAGAAGAGATGTGATCCCGGAAGGGGAATGTGTTTACTTTGATGAGGCTTATGAACGGGGAATGAAGCTGCTTTCCCTGGAATTAGCAGATCTTGATGTGAATATGTTTTCTGCGGTAAATAACAGTCTGATCAACGATGGCTGTGGATTGTTCCGAGGCAGATTGATTCTGCCTTATGAGCATTTGTCCAGATTTCAGAATGATGTGATTGATTGAGAAAAAAGTAAGTGGAGCAATAAAGATGTTAAAGAAAAAGATGTTAATTGCTTTAGGGGTGGCAGCAGTATTGAGTGTGAGCTGTGTAAGTGTGACTGTCTGGGCTGAGGAAAACGCAGAAGAGCAGACAGAGGAAGCAGAGGACAGTTCTAATTCTGAAGGAGAGGAAGATGCTGATTTAGAAGAGTCTGACAATCCGGAGATTGAAGAGGGATACACTACAGAACTAGAAGGCTGCACAAAGGTGGTTTCCTGGTGCAAAAATGGAGACAATAATATTTACGGACAGTTCTATTATCCGGAAGATTTTGACGAAACAAAGACTTATCCAGTAATCATTATGAGCCACGGAATCGGTTCTACTTCCCAGATGGTAGAGCGTGCAAAATGGCCGGAAAAGGCGGCTCAGGATGGATATGTGGTTTATACATTTGACTTCTGCGGCGGTTCCCTTAACGGAAACAGTGACGTAGATTTCATGGATATGACAGTGATGACTGAGAAAGAAGATTTAAGTGCTGTTATGGACTTTGTGAAAACAAAGGATTATGTGGATCAGGATCATCTTTTCCTTCTGGGACAGAGCCAGGGAGGACTTGTAAGTGCTCTGACTGCTGCAGACAGAAAAGATGATGTGGCTGCTATGATCCTGATTTATCCGGCGTTTTGTATTGCGGATAATGCCCGGGAAATGTATGATTCCGCATATGATATTCCGGAAGACAGAGCTGAGATGCCGGTAGGAACTGTGGGTTCTGAGTATGTGAAAACAGTTTATGATCTGGATGTTTATGGCACTATCAGCGCATATGACGGAGACGTGATGATCATTCACGGAATCAATGACAGCCTGGTGCCATACAGCTATTCTGAAAAGGCAATTGAGGAAGCGTATACAGGGGAAGGTTCTGTTCTGATTCCCATTTATGGAAAAAAATCTACCCATGGTTTCGAGATGAACTTTGAAGAGGGAAGAGACTATGCGGAGACAGTTGGATTGGAATTTTTGGATGTGCATTTGAAAGAGGAAGAATAAAGGTTTAGGAAACCAAAAAGTGAAAAAAACATGTAGGGCGTATTTATAGATCGTTATGAATTAAAGGCATTGCAAGGATATTATACCGCGTACTAAAAGTTAGATTTTAATGTCTGACTTTTGGGCGGCATGTTCTACAATGCCTTTTTTTATTTAAGTATATATTTTATAAAAATAATATTGTATAAAATAAATACAAATGGTATAATATTAACGAGGAATGATTCTTAAAAAATATAAACTCCTTGCAGTACATTATATTTTATGTTACGCTGAATTCACATCTCAGGAACTCTATGTACTATTCGTAGGCGGTTCAGCTCATGAACAGCAGTCTATTCATTGCCATTCGGTGAAGTATTCCTGTGAAATAAGCGTAATAAAGAAGGTGGTGAAACTTGGGTGTAAAAGACCAGGGACTACAGGAGTATCTGAAAGATAACGAACGCTTTGCAGATTTTGTGAATGGTACCTTATTTGCAGGAAAGCAGATTGTGGATCCATGTTATCTTAAGGAAGTACAAAGGAAGAAGAGAGTATCATATAAACAGTCGATTATGGCAAAAAATATACAAAAGAAAAACAGTTCTGAAAAATACGGCGAAGAGGAAATTGCCAGGGAAAAAGGTGTTTTTGAAGAGGGAGAATTCGGGGATGACAGCGCGAAGCTCATGTATCTGGAAAGAGAGCGCGATTTCCTTCGTCTCCACGATAAGCCAGGCTGTAGATTTTTGTTGGCATGTGAAGTTGAATCTGGGGCAAATTATGAGATGCCTGTGAGATGTTTTACATATGACAGCATAGAATATACAGATCAGCTAAAAGAGTGGAAAAGAAAATCCCAGCAAATGTTTTGGGGAAGAGGAAAACGTGGGAAAAAACGGCGCCGAATCCGTCGTCCATTGCTTCCGGTATTTCATCAGGTATTATACCTGGGAGAGAAAAGGTGGAAGAGTAAGTTAAAATTACAGGAAATGATGGACATCCCGGAAAATGTGATGAGTTTTTCAGACAGGCTTCCTGATTATGATATTTGTATGATAGATATTCATGAACAGAATCCTGAGTTGTTTCACACGGAATGGAAAGATATTTTCCAGCTTATGAAGCACAGCCGTAAAAAAGACGAATTGAGAAAATACGTAGAAGAGAGTACCGAAGAAATACGAAAGCTAAGTCAAGAAACCAGATGGCTTCTGGCGATATTACTGGAGCAATATGAATTTGTTGATGAAGAGGTTGTGGAGGTGAAGGATATGTGTAAGGCATGGGATGGCGCAATGCAAATGTATGCAGATGAAGCGAGAGCAGCAACGCGGAAAGAAATGAAGAAAGAGATGAAAAAAGAAATGAGAAGACAGGCCAGAGAAAAAGATCGCAGGACCGTTTTTAACATGTTTTCTCGGGGGTATTCACAGAAAGAAATTGCGGCAATTTCCGAGCTGCCGCTTAAAAAAGTACAGAAAATGTGTGAAGGGTTTATCGAGAATACAACAATGGCAGTACATACTTCTTGATTTGGATTAGAAATTACAGAATAGTAGCTGAGAAAGTTTAACGAGAAAAGGCATTGCAAGGAATTATATGGCGTCTGTAAACGATTTGATTTTGGAGTCAAACGTTAGGGAGAGGCTATATCCTGCAATGCCTTTTAAAATCCTTCAAATTTATATGAAAACTGCTAGAGCGTGTTTGAAAAATCATTCCCGCAATCTGCACGCCCCACTTTGCGGCATATTTTGCCCGAATTCAGTTGCCGCAGCCCGCTACAGCACCCTCATCCGGACAAAATCTTCCACAAATTGTGGCGCACATCTTGCAGAAAGCCTTTTTCAAACACGCTTTAGAGAAAGAATAGAGATTCCTCTGCTATTTTTATGATGTTGAATGAAAGATAGAAAAGAGGAAATTTTTTGAAAAGAAAACATGCCCTGAAAGGGATTTTATTTATTCTCCCTAGCTTTGCAGGAGTCTGTGTATTCTGGCTGCTTCCTTATGTGGATGTGATCCGCAGATCTTTTTTTGGAGCTTTAAATGGAGTGTTTACTGGATTTATGAATTATCAGATGATATTTTCCAATCAGGCATTTCTTCTTGCTGGGAAAAATACCTTGCGGTTTTTCGGAATCTGTATTCCGTTACTGGTGGTTTTGTCACTGGCAACTGCTGTCCTGTTAAACGGACTTGGGGAAAATCAGAAGCAGCTGATGAAAACAGCATTTCTGCTTCCAATGGCTATTCCAGTTGCTTCTGTGGCAATTATATGGAAAGTACTCTTTAATGGACAGGGACTTTTGAACCATTTTCTGGAAATGCTGTCGTTGAAAAGTATAGACTGGTTGAATACAAAGGCTTCCTTCTGGGTGCTGGTGATCAGTTATATTTGGAGAAATCTAGGGTATGACATTGTACTGTGGCTGGCAGGCCTTTCCACAATCCCGGAATCTCTTTATGAGGCAGCAAAGGTGGATGGAGCAGGTGCCTGGAAATGCTTTACCAGAATTACCTGGCCCAATCTTTTGCCCTCTCTTTTTACCATTGTAGTTCTGTCGCTGCTGAATGGATTCAAAGTATTCCGGGAGGCTTATCTGGTCGCAGGAGATTATCCACAGGAGAACATGTATCTTCTACAGCATCTGTTCAATAACTGGTACAGAGACCTGGCCATGGATAAGATGGCGGCTGCGGCAGTGGTTACCGGAATTGCGATCATGGTACTGGTACTTTTACTGCAAAAAGCATGGGAAAGAGAGGAGTAAGAAGTGAAAAAGATAACTTGTTTTTTTCTTGTACTTTTAGCTTTGATTTTTATATTTCCCATTTTATTTCTGGCAGTTGGTTCTCTTATGGGAAAAAATGAGCTTACGGATCTGCTGTTTCCAGTGCTGCAGGAGGGGGCGAAAGGATATGCTTCCTGGAAGCTGTTTCCGGAATATCCGACTCTGAAACATTATGTGGAAGTATTGCTGGATTCACCGGAATTTTTCGTGATGTTCTGGAACTCGGTGAAGATTACCGCTGGTGCCCTCGCTGGCGGGCTTCTGGTTGGAATGCCTGCTGCCTGGGGATTTGCCAAATTTGATTTTCCCGGGAAAAATATATTGTTTACTTTGTATATTGCGCTGATGATGATGCCGTTTCAGGTTATGCTTCTCGGCAATTATCTGGTGCTGGATAAAATTGGGCTTCTTGACTCGCTTTTGGGGATTATTTTCCCAGCGGTTTTTTCTACATTCCCCATATTTATTATGTACCGCTTTTTCAAAGGGATTCCACAGGCGTTTCTGGAAGCGGCAAGACTTGACGGTGCAGGTGAGCTTAGACTGTTTTTTATAGTTGCCATCCCCTTGGGCTCACCTGGCGTCATTTCTGCCATCGTACTTGGCTTTCTGGAATACTGGAATCTGATCGAACAGCCGATGGTATTTTTGAAAACAAAAGAATTGTGGCCATTGTCTTTGTACCTGCCTAATATTGAGTTGGAGCAGGCAGGTTTTGCATTTGCGGCCTCTGTGGTGGCGCTGGCCCCGGCAGTTCTGGTATTTTTGTCCGGACAGGACTATCTGGAGCAGGGAATTGTCTCTACGGCGGTAAAAGAATAAAAAGAGAAACAACTGGAAAGTGACGATAAAAAAACGACAGTTTGATAAAATATATTGTCAATGGAATTTAAAAGAAATAGTTAGAATGCAGAGTGTTTTACAAATATGTTCAGGAACAGAATGGGAGTTTGACATGAAGAAAAAATTAATTCAGGCAACTTGCCTGTTTTTTGTAATGATGCTGATTTTTACCATATTGTCAAGAGTTTCGGATTCTGTAAATGTGATACAGATCCAGACTAAGAACCCGGTAAATCAGATGATCACTCATGAGGTGAAAGGCTCTGGAAAAGTGGAGGGTAGTCAGGAAGTGGCGGTGTTTGTACTGGAAAATCTGCAGGTGGAGCAGGTGATGGTACATGCAGGGCAGACTGTGAAAAAAGGGGATATTTTGTTGAAGCTATCCCAGAACAGTATTCAGGCGGCTTTGAAGAATCTGGACGATAAAGTAAAAACTCTGGAAGGACAGGAAAAGGATCTGGAAAGCCAGAAAAAGGTGAACAGCCAGAAGCGTGCAGCGGAGCAGGCATGGGCTGGAAACTCTTACGATCTGGCTGTGCAAAGCGGAAATGTTTCTGTGGATAATGCAAGAGCGGAAGTTCAGATAGCCCAACAGCGGATTGACGAATTTTATCGGGAAAAAGAGGCGAAGACTTCCGGAGACGATTTAAGTGGATTTACAGATGGAGAGGAAGGGTTTAATGATGGTGAGACCATTGCAACACAGGAGGACGATTCCGTCACAGAAACTGCTCTTCAGGATGATCTGCGAGCCAAACAGGAAGCATTAAATGAAGTGATCGCGGGAAGAAATCAGACTTTGGCAAGTGCCGGAAAAGCAGTGTCTGATGCCAGTACGCCGGAGGCTTCAGACAGTACCTTGGAGAACTTACAAAGAGAACTGGAAAATGCCAGAGCAGATATGGAAAAGGTCACAGTGCTTCAAAGTACAGAAGGAGTGATTTCGTCTCCTTCTGACGGTGTGATCAAAAGTCTGTCTGTGCAAACCGGAGACCTTACAGGACAGACTGCAGCAGTAGTTTTATATTCAGCCGATGGTGCTCTGCGAATGACTGGTACCATCTCAAAAGAAGATATAAAATATGTATCTGCCGGTGCAGATGTGAAAATCACAGATAATAACAATAATGATATTTCTGGCGCAACAGTGGAAAATATAACAGAAAATAAGGAGGATAATGATATTCGTGACCTGTCCATCATAATGCCGGCGGACAGTCTGTCCATCGGTCAGAGCGGAGATTTTTCCATATCAAAAGATGCTGGACCTTATTCCTGCTGCGTTCCGCTTTCGGCGCTGTACTCGGAGGAGGGAAAGGTCTATGTGTATGTTACAGACACAGAAAATACAGTGCTTGGAACGGTAATGGTTGCAAGAAAAGTGGAAGTTACTGTGCAGGATAAAAACCAGACAACTGCTGCATTGGGTGAGGGAATCCTTTCTACGGATCAGGCTGTGATCGTCCAGGCAGACAGGGAACTGAAGGATGGAAGCAGGGTGAGAATTTCTGAAAATTAGCATGGAAAGTAAAAAGAAGAATTATTTTTTTAAATATATGAGAATAATTATGACAGCATTGCTGGCCTCCTTTTTATTTTATTCTGGAATGAAAGATTATGTGAAGGTGGGAAAAACAGATACAGCGGTGGTTGAACTGTATGGAAATTATCCCACAGTAAACCAGGCGAAGCAGATCTGGGAAAATTATCAAAGTGGTGATGAGATTAAAGATTTCTGTTTTGTGTGGAATGGAGGAGTTCAGGTGGTTACGAATTCAGAGGATTTCAGACAGACAAATGCCCGGGTGACAGGCGCTGTGGGAATGGCTGCCTTGTACGACCGACAGGCCGCTTTATTAGAAGAGAATGATGAAACCGGATGCGTGATCGATAAAGACACAGCCCTGGAGCTTTTCGGCAGTGAAAATTGTGCGGGAAGTCAGTTGACTGTGGGAGAGGAGATTTACGAAGTGCGAGGCGTGGTATCCTGGAATCAGCATATGATCCTTATCCGTCCGTTGCAAAAAAATCTGGTTTGTACTCAGGTTCTGCTCCGAGGGAAAAAAGGTCAGAATCTGGAGGGGATTGCATCTGATTTTCTCATGGGAAACGGACTGTCTGGAATATTAGTGGATGACAGCTGGCTGGATGTGATTTTGCCTTGGTTTCCAGTGGCTTTTCTTGTAATGCTTATAAGAACTGTTTCCAGGTGGCTGTATGAGATAGAGCGCGGAACCTGGGAAAATGGAATTCAAAGAAATAGAGAAAAGAAAATTGATTTTAGAAAATGCAGTTGCTTCGTTATTAGAATTTTACTGTGGGGAATCGGCCTCTTTTTTTGCGTAAGGCTTTTATCCCATATTCCCCAGAGCTGGCTGCCGGACAAATGGTCAGATTTCTCTTTCTGGTCTGCAAAGCTCCGGAAAACAATGGAAGCTTTCCGCTGGTACATCGTGTTCCCGAAAACTATGGCGCAGGCGGAGCGGCTGATGAGCGGAATTGGCTGTATTATAAAATGTGGGGCAGCAGCACTGCTTATAGGGGCGGTGTAGGCTGTCTTTTTTTCTTTTTTGCCAAAAGAATTTTACAGATGAAGAAATATTTTGGTACATTTTTTTCGAGACTTTTCTTTAAAGTGTTTGCCAGACTGGAGCGCAGGTATTATAATAGACTTTAAGACCCTGAATAGGGAAAGAAGATTTACAGTCGCTGTTTACTGGGAAAAAAGAACCAGCTGCCAGAAGAAAAGGCAGGACAGCGGCGAGTTTGTTACTGTTCATTGGCAAGGTTCGCGAAGCGTATTGCTGTGAACGGAGTGAACAGCAACATGAGTTTTTATGAGATAAGGAGAGATTGAATGAGTAAGATTGCCATTGTAACGGACAGTAACAGCGGCATTACACAGGAGGAAGGACGCAGAGTGTCTGTTATTCCTATGCCTTTTTTTATTAATGAAAAAATGTATCTGGAAGGAATTACTTTGAGCCAGGAAGAATTTTATAAGTGGCTGAAAGAAGATGCTTCCATTTCCACTTCCCAGCCAAGTCCGGGAGAGACTATGGGGTTGTGGGATAATCTTTTGAAGGAATATGATGAGATCGTACAGATTCCCATGTCAAGCGGACTTAGCGCTACCTGCGCCACTGCTATGGGACTTGCCCAGGAGTATGAGGGCAGGGTGCATGTGGTTGATAATCAGCGAATTTCTGTAACCCAGCGTCAGTCTGTGGAGGATGCAATCGCCCTCCGCGATGCAGGTAAGAACGGAGCTGAAATTAAGAAGATCCTGGAAGAAGAGAAATTCAATTCCAGTATTTATATCACTTTGGAAACCCTGAAATATCTGAAAAAGGGCGGCAGAATCACACCTGCTGCAGCTGCAATCGGTACCGTTTTGAATTTGAAGCCGGTACTGCAGATCCAGGGTGAGAAGCTGGATGCTTTTGCCAAGGTAAGAGGCAAGAAGCAGGCCAGACGTACTATGCTGAAGGCTATGAAGGCAGATTTTGAGGGACGTTTTGCATCGTTTGTCCAGAATGGAGAAATGTGTCTTCAGGCTGCTTACACAGGTAATCCAGAAGAGGCAGAAGAGTGGAAGCAGGAGATGCAGGAAATCTTTCCTGGTATGGAAATCCATATGGATCCGCTGTCACTTAGTGTGGCATGCCATATTGGATATGGTTCTCTTGCAATCGCATGTTCTAAGAAAGTAACTGCATAGAAGCTAAGAAATGGCTATAGTTTTTAAACATTAGTTTTGGATGTCACCTATAGATAGTAATTGAAAAGAATTGATTTTTTTAGAAAAGATTCCGAAATAGAATATATATTTTCGGAACGAATTCAGAAGAAAACAGAAGTATTCTCTCTGAGAAGAAAATTTAGGAGGATTTATGAAAAAACTTACAGACTACATGGCAGAAGAGCTTTCTGCAGCATTTGAAAAAGCAGGATACGATTCATCCTACGGTAAAGTAGGCGTTTCCAACCGTCCTGACCTTTGCGAATACCAGTGCAATGGTGCCATGGCGGGAGCTAAGGCTTATAAGAAAGCACCATTTATGATCGCAGATGACGTAGTGGGCAATCTGGCAGATTCCAAAGTATTTTCCATGAAAGAAATGGTAAAGCCCGGATTTATCAACCTGAAAGTCAGCGAAGAGTTTCTTGCAGATTATCTGAAAGAGATGGAGAAGGATGAGAAGCTTGGTGCAGACACAGCCAAAGAGCCGAAGACCATCGTAATCGATTACGGCGGACCGAATGTTGCCAAACCTCTTCATGTAGGTCATCTCCGTTCTGCAATTATTGGTGAAAGTATTAAGAGAATCGGTCGTTTCGTAGGCCATAAGGTGATCGGTGATGTTCATCTTGGTGACTGGGGACTTCAGATGGGACTGATCATTACAGAGCTGAAGCACAGACAGCCGGAGCTTGTATATTTTGATGACAGCTATACAGGTGAATATCCTGCAGAGGCACCTTTTACTATCAGTGAGCTTGAGGAGATTTATCCATGTGCAAGCGGCAAATCCAAGGAGGATGAGGCATACCGTCAGGAAGCACTGGAGGCAACTCATCTTCTTCAGCAGGGTAAGCCGGGGTACATGGCTCTCTGGAACCACATTATGAGTGTTTCTGTTACAGACCTTAAGAGAAACTATGCGAATCTGAACGTATCCTTTGATCTGTGGAAAAAAGAGTCTGATGCGCAGCCTTACATTCCGGACATGGTAGAGATGATGAAGGAAAAAGGCTTTGCATATGAGGATCAGGGAGCGCTTGTTGTAGACGTTAAAGAGGAGACCGATACCAAGGAAATCCCGCCATGTATGCTTCTGAAATCAGATGGAGCATCTCTTTATACTACTACAGACCTTGCCACAATTGTAGAGCGTATGAAGCTGTTCCAGCCAGATGAGATCCTTTACGTTGTTGACAAACGTCAGGAGCTTCATTTTATCCAGGTCTTCCGCTGCGCAAGAAAGACCGGTCTTGTGAAAGAAGACACAAGGCTTTCCTTCCTTGGCTTCGGTACTATGAATGGAAAAGATGGCAAACCGTTCAAAACAAGAGAGGGCGGTGTTATGCGCCTTGAGAACCTGATTGCCGATATTGATGAGGAAATGTTCACAAAGATCGTAGAGAACAGAAGTGTCCGTGATAAAGATGCAAGAGATACTGCTAAGATTGTAGGTCTGGCAGCAATTAAATATGGCGATCTTTCCAATCAGGCTACCAAGGATTATATTTTTGATGTAGACCGCTTCACCTCTTTCGAGGGAAATACAGGTCCGTACATCCTTTATACAATCGTTCGTATCAAATCCATCCTGAACCGTTATGTGGAAGCAGGCGGAAACCTTGAAGCAGGTGAGATACTTCCGGCATCTAACGGCAGCGAGAAGAACCTGATGCTTCAGCTCAGTGGATTTGGAAGCATGATCGAGAGTGCATTTGAGGAAAAAGCTCCGCATAAAATCTGTGCATATATTTATGAGGTTTCCAATGCATTCAACAGCTTTTATCATGAGACCAAGATCCTCAGTGAAGAGAATCAGGCGCAGAAGGAATCCTATATCCGTCTTCTGCAGCTGACCAAGAGAGTGCTTGAGACAAGTATTGATCTTCTTGGATTCGAGGCACCGGATAAGATGTAATAAAAGAATAAGCAGATTATGAGGGCATGGTCTGTGGTATGGAGCTGTGGCACTTTCTGGAAAAACTGGAAGTGAGCAGCTCCCTTTTTCTTTACGCAAGCGACGTGACCAGGTTCATGCCTGCATGAGACGCTGACGGCTGCTGTGATAAGAGGTAAAGCTTACATAGTGTGTTTTGTCTCATTTTTGTATCGTTATGCTTTAAGGCAGAAAGGAAATGTCAGATGAAAGCGAAACATCATACAAATTTTCTGCCGGACAGGGTGTTTTCCTATTTTCAGAAAGAATGGAAAGTGCTTCTGGCAGTGACTATATCCGGTTTGATCTATAATATCGGCCTTCTGGCAGGTCCCTGGTTTGAGGGGAAAATGACCGGCTGCCTGGTGGATATCCTGAAAGGGGCTGACCAGTTTTCAGATATGCTGGTTCTGGTGCTGGGCTATGTGACCGCCATTGCAATTGTCCAGACTGCCAGATATATCAAGAGGTTTTATGTGCGGCGTTTTGCCAACAATGTAAATCGCAGAATGAAAGAAATCCTGTATGCTAGTCTGGTGCGGAAAAGTCGTGCAAGCCTTCGGGAAGAGGGGGAGGGAAGCATTATGACCAAGGCAATACTGGATGTGGATGACTGCGTAGAGGGAATGCGTAAATTCACTACGGAGATTTTTGATACAGGAGTTGCCCTGGCTGCTTATGCAGGAATGCTTTTGTGGTATGATTTCAGGCTTGCCTTGCTTTGCATGATTTTCCCGCCGGTTTCTTATATGACGGCGGAAAAAATGAAAAAAATGATCCAGATAACCGGAACTGCATACAAAGAGCAGTCTGGACATTTAAGTACAGCGACTCTGGATCGGGCGGAAAATGCTGTTACATACCGTGTTTTTGGATGTGAAGAGGATCGCCGCAAGGCATATGAAGAAAATCTTACCGCTTATGAAAAGTCAGCAGTAAAAGCGAATATCTGGAATTCCATCATGCCGCCTTTGTACCGGATCATTTCCATGACCGGGGTACTGTTTATCCTGTATTTTGGACAGAAAAATGTTCTGGGAACAGGCTGGAGCACATGGACGATTGCATCTTTTACTACTTTCCTGGCATGTTTTGTGAAGCTGTCCGTGAAGTCATCCAGTGCAGCGAAGCTGTTTAATGCAGTGCACAAGGCGCAGATTTCCTGGAAGCGTATTAAGCCGCTTTTGACAAAGCAGGAAGAAATTCCAAAGAGTGAGAAAAATGTGTCTGGAATTCTGGAAAATGGGAAAGTGGAAAAGATCGAAAATGTGTCTGCTAAACATGCAGAAGAAACATTGTCGCAGAAGGAACTATCTCAGCTAGAGATAGCCCAGTCAGAAATTCGTTACAGGAACGTAAAACAATTGCAGGTCCGTCATCTGAATTTTGCTTATCCGGATGGGAAACAGATTCTGAAGGATATTTCCTTCAAGGCTGAAAAAGGGCAGATGATCGGAATTACCGGACCAGTGGCCTGCGGAAAGTCTACTTTGGGAAAAGTATTTTTGTGCGAGTATCCATATGAAGGTCAGATTCTTGTGGATGGCAAAGAGCTTCAGAATATGCCCCAATCCTGGCAGACGAATATCATAGGCTATCTTGGTCATGATCCGGAGCTGTTTAACGACAGCGTGGAAAACAATGTGCTTATGGGTGAACAGAAAAAGACAGAGGATTTCCTGAAAATGGTTTGCATGGCAGAAGAAGTAAATGAGATGGATGATGGTTTACAGACTCTGGTAGGAAATGGTGGCGTACGTCTTTCGGGCGGACAGGGAAAACGTCTGGCTCTTGCAAGAACTCTTTGCCACAAAAAGCCAGTTCTGGTTCTGGATGATCCTTTTTCGGCTTTGGATAAGAGCACCGAGAGACAGATTTTTGCCAATTTGAAAGCACAGGCGAAAGAGAATATTGTGCTGCTGATTTCCCACCGTCTGTATCTGTTTCCGCAGATGAATCAGATCATCTGGATGGAAGATGGAAAAACAGTGGTGGGTACGCATGAAGAATTACTTGTGAAGGTACCGGAGTATAAGAAATTATTTACTGAGGAAGGAGGTGCAGAGAGTGAAGACAGACAGAAATAAGAACAACGTGAAATCAGAAGAAAATATGATTTTGGAAAAGAGCAGAAGGTCAGATGCAAATGTTTTTCCGGTAGAAAACAAGGGAAAAGGGAAAATTGCAAAAGCGAAAAAAAGACAGGTAAAAGGTGTGATCTGGAAAACAGTTCTGCAGCAGAAATGGCTGTCTATGGGTATTGTCTTTGCTGTAGCAGGCGCAGTGGTAACGGCTCTTATCCCGCCGCTGATCCTGGCAAAAATCGTAGATACAGTCACAGCGGGAAAAGCCGTGACATTCTGGGTGATTTTCCTTTATTTTGCAATGCTTGCACTTACCGGATTCATGGAATCTGCCAGGGAAGGTCTGCTTACCGTATTTGGGCAGAAAATCACACATGCACTTAGAAGCAGCCTTATGGAAAAATTCATATGCCTTACTTCTGACAAACTGACAGGGCTGGAACCTGGAACTCTGGCTTCACGCTTTGTTGGTGATGTAGATACTGTGGAAAATCTTTTTACCTCAGGGATCATCAGTATGTTTGCTGACGCCTGCAAGATTATCAGTATTCTGGTGGTGATCTGGTTTGAAAATAAGGGTCTCGCTGTGGTGCTTCTTGTAATACTGCCATTTCTTTTCTGGTTTACCAGACATGTGCAGAAAAACATGCTGGCAGCCCAGATCGAAAACCGTAAGGCTGTGGGAAGAGCCTCTGGACATGTGCCGGAAACCCTTCATAATATCCGTACCATCCATTGCCTTGGCAGGGAAAAATATATGGAAGAGCGTTACGACACTTACATCGGTGAAAGTTACCAGGCAATGGAGAGAACCAATTTTTATGATGCAGTATATTCACCGGTGATCTTGATTTTAAATGCAGTCGTGGTTGCAGCTGTGATGCTGCTTTCAGCATCTGGAAATAAGATGGTGCTCACGTTTTTTGGAATGTCTGCGGGAACTGCAGTGGCTGTGATCAACTATATTTCACAGATTTTTTCGCCGGTGGAAAGTCTTGGAATGGAGATTCAGACCATCCAGTCCGCGGTAGCTGGAATCCATAGGATTAATGAATTCTTTGGGCTGGAGGAGAAAGAAAATGGCGCACAGGAGAATGGAGATACCGAGAAAACCTGGAATAATCCGGCAACAAAAATAGAAGAAAACAGAAATGAAAAGATTAGCCGAAAGGAAGCGATGGCTGATATGGAAGAAAGGCACAGACTGGGAGCTTCTGGCAGTAATAGTTTTCCGTTTGTAGAATTCCGGAATGTAACCTTCGGCTATGATGAGCATGTGGTGCTGGAACATCTGAATTTCAAGGTGATGGATACCGATCAGGTGACTCTACTCGGACGAACTGGTGCAGGAAAGAGTACGATATTGAAGCTGCTTCTTGGACTTTATGAGCCGGATCAGGGACAGGTACTGCTCCACGGCATTCCGGCAACGGCTGTGAGGGCTGGAGAACGACGGAAACTCTTTGGATACGTAGAGCAGACTTTTCACATGGTGCCGGGAACCGTACGCGACCAGATTACATTATATGATGACCGGATCTCTGAGCGTCAGGTAAAGGCTGTTGCAGAGCTTACAGGTTTAAAAGAGGCGATTGAGAGTCTGGAAAATGGTTACGATACTTATTGCACCCCGGAGATTTTTTCCCAGGGACAGTGGCAGCTGCTATCCATCGCCAGGGCAGCAGTGGCAGAGCCCAAACTGCTTCTTCTGGATGAGATCACTGCAAACCTGGATGCGGAGACAGAGAAAGCTGTTCTGGCTGCATTGAAACGTGTGGCAAAGGATCGTACCGTTATTTCCATTTCACACAGAACGTCCGCAGAACTGGGAAAGACGATTCAGATTTAATTTGAGATTGTGAAAAGCACTTATAAAATTTTTATAAAGTGCTTTTCACAGTGGACTTTAAATGTTATAATTCTAATTACATTCTTAAATGTCTGATTCGAAGCTTTTTCAATCGCGCTTCGGAATAGCGGACATTTCATAATCACTAATTTTTTATCTTATTTATATTTATCATTTGCCGGAGATCGCCGACAGTATTCACTTAATTTATGCAGACAACGAGCTAGAGCCTGTTTGAAAAATCATTCCCGCAATCTGCACGCCCCACTTTGCGG
>ENA-ORVG01001962-ORVG01001962.1-human-gut-metagenome-genome-assembly--contig:-NODE-1962-length-21823-cov-5.324054_pt1 | contig 21823 bp, 19 predicted proteins | sample MGYA00242091_ERZ509233 | MGnify/ENA primary metagenome ERZ509233 (study PRJEB26280, sample SAMEA2338840) | human gut metagenome | biome: human gut; feature: human-associated habitat; material: faeces... | reverse complement strand
CTGTAACCGGCTGATCCGTAGTCAGCTACTCTATTCAGTTGAGCTACGCGGCCATGTCCTTTTTGTTTGACGGGTGCAAAGGTATGGAGTTTGTACGAAACTTCCAAATATTTCTGCGATTTTTTCAATAAAAATTATTCCATAAACCGGCTTCCAAATATCTGCCAGCCCAATGTGAGGCCCAAATTCCAGTTCTTACTCGGTGAACTATAATGATTTAGGTAGGCACATATTGAGCCGAAAGGAAGTTTGACAACCAGGTCTAATTCTCCCATATATTCGAATTGTGAAAACACTTTTCCGTAGCTTGCCTTGTTACTTTCTTCGCGAATGGGGAAAATCGGTGCGAATCCATACATGCCCAATCTTACTTGCAGCACACTATTGAACATGTAAATCGGACATACACCTGCTCCCACAAACTGGTTGGCCCGAAATGCTTCGTTGTAGGTGATTCTGCTGTGAGCCGTAGGCGCAAATTCTCCGGCCTGCATCATGGTAGCCCGATAATTGTGGCTGAAGTTGCGAGAGGAATAATAGGCCTTCAGGTAGGTACCCAATGAGAAATGTGAACTCAGTGTATGATATTTCTCCAGTTCATAGGCGATTTGCAGCCATGACTGGATGTATTTGTAGTTTTCGGTGTAAGCCGGGTTTTCATTTCCGGGATAGTATCGTTCTACACCCGTATAGATGTGTGCAGCAAGTCGTTCGCGGCGTCCGGAGGTGGCAAACTGCCGGCTGTTGAGTGTATTCCCGTCTAATGCGACAGAACCTCCGAAAATGGAATATTTGCTGACATCACGTACATCTGAAGTAAAATCGATGACGTTGGTCTGGAAATACTGATCCTCCAGCTGGCCTACCCCGATACCAAATTCGGCTTTCTGGCGGCTCAGGAAAGGCATGGAGACAAATAGCTTCACAAACTCTTCTTTTTGCTTGTTGAAAATGGGAGTATTTCCTTTGCTCAAGAGTTTTTCCTGCTTCAGGTAGTCGAACGTAGACAAGGAAGCCACCAGCCGGTATGAGGTTGGCAGACGGGTTGGCAAATCAATGCGTCCCGCAAGTTGCAGGTTATTGTAGATTTGTCCTAACTGTCCGTCCAGCGAGAATTCCTTGGAGAAGTTGTTCAGGTTGTGATAAGTGGCTCCTACATACACCTGATTTGCTCCATTTGAGCCTACGTTACCTCCTACTCTCAGAGAGAGGTCATCCTTCATACGTACCTTCAAATCCAGGTTAAAATCATTTTCGTAAGGATTGTAGACTGCATGAGGAATAATTTCGGAGATCATGTTGTCGGACGACATCAGGCGGAAATATCCCTTCCGAAGCTCTTCCAGGGAGAATGTCCCGTCTTCTTCGCTGTGAAACTCCTTGCGGATGTATTTTTTCTGCTGGTCGTTTGCTCCGTGTATGATGATATTGCGGAAACGGAATTCAGGCATTTTCTTTTTGAAAGCCATGCGTTCCTTTTCCAGCAGACGATAGTCCATGCGGCGGGGAATCCGGTTCTTAATGGAATCCATCAGTTCCATGGTACGCTCATAGCCGATGTCATGAAGTTCATCAAAACGATTGAAGTCCATCAGGCTCACATCATCGTATTTAAAGGTCATGAGAATACCTGTAGAATCAGGTACGGAATAGTCCGTTTTCTGCATGATCATGCTTTCCAGCTGCCCGATAATGTCCCCCTCCTGCGGTTTTCCGGGATTGGAACTTACCACGCTACCGATAATAATGTCCGGATGAAAGTTCTCCGTCATTACATTGACCGGGAAATTGTTGTATATCCCTCCGTCATACGCCAGCACGGAATCAATCTCAATGGGCTTGAACATGCCCGGAAAACTCATGGAGGCACGCACGGCATCTCCCAAATCACCTTCCTTGAAAATAATCGGACATTTGTTATACACATCGGAGGCTACGCAGCGGAATGGCACGAACAGCTTGTCAAAATTCCCTCGGCAGAGCGCTGTAGCCTGCCCGAACAGCTCCACGAACGCTAAGTTCATCTGTAGCGGGTCGACCACGCTTGAAGGCAGAAACTGTGTCTTTACTTTATGCAGCGGGTTTTTCAGTGATACGCGAATATTGATAAATTCCGGTGTGGGCGGATTCCGCTTGAAATAATAGATGTATTTTTCCTGTATCCCTCCGGAATACCATCGTTTGAAATCTTCCGATTTGATAAGCTTTTCCATGTCGTCCGGCGAATAGCCCATGGCATAGAGCGATCCGATGATGGCTCCCATAGAAGTTCCTGTGATATAGTCGATGGGAATGTTGTTCTCCTCCAGTGCACGGATGATACCGATGTGCGTAAGGCCCTTGGCTCCACCCCCACTGAGCACCAGTCCCACTTTTTGGGCCGATACGGTAGAGAAAAACAGACAAAAAAGAACTACAAAAATGTGGTGGATATATCTCATATATAAATTGTCTAAGTTGTTGTACCCCAAATATAGTGATAAAAATAGACTGGGCACGCGAAATCTCATTTTTTTTCCCACTTCGCAGATTATTTCAAAATCTTTTCAGAATCATGTCAGAACTTTGTCACAGCCAAAAGAAAAAAAGAACATTGATTTATGAAGAAAATTGTATTTTGGGCCATGATGACACTAGGTGTTGTCAGCCTGCAGAGCTGTGATAAAGACGATGACGACCGTTTGCAAGTATCGGCAAACCTCCAAGAAGCTTTTGATACCCGATATCCGAACGTATCAAGAGTGGACTGGGAACAGAAAGGTCAGTTCTATGAAGCTGAATTCGTGGATAACGGATATGAGAACAAGGCATGGTTTACTCCTGACGGTGCATGGGTAATGACAGAATACGACTTACGTTTCACACAATTACCGCAAGCTGTACAAGATGCTTTCAAAGCGGGTGCATACGCTTCGTGGAAAGTGGATGATGTGGATAAGATTGAGAAAACCGACGACAGTGTGACTTACGTGATAGAAGTAGAATCGGGCGAAAAGGAATACGAGCTTACTTATCTGGAAGACGGTACACTGATTCGTGAGGATACTGAATGGGGTGAACATACTCCGGTTGCTCCCGGACAGACTTCGGAAGTGAAAGATTTGGTAAAGGCCAAATACCCTCAGGCTGTGATTCTGGACATTGAAGAAGAAAAAGGAGGTATTGAAGTGGAAATCCGCGACGGCGGTCGTCAGAAGGAAGTATATTACGCATTGAACAACGGAACCCTTTCATGGGTACACACCATGTACGAAGTGGAACGGCGTGAATTCACCACCCTCCCCGAGAGTGTACAGCAGGTTTTTACTGAATTGTCAGGAAGCGGAATGGTAATTGATGACGTGGATTTCTTTGAAACAGCAACAGGAAATTACTACCGTGTAGAAGTGGAAGACCGGGGTACCGACAAGTACGTTTACGTGGCAGAAAATGGGGAGATGCTTCAGATGAAACTTAAAAATTATGCTTAAAAACATAAAATATTAGACTTTTCTGAACTTTTTAGGGAAATAAACCGTATATTTGCAACGGATTTCCCAGATTCACGTGGCCGGGCAGTCCTGCTGTTCCGGCCACAGAAGTAATGTTCCGGGCAGGAAATCACTGTAAGGACACAGTACCGGATAGTATTAACTAAAATCAAATTACATGCTCAAAAATGTAAAGTGGTTTTTTGTTGTATTAGTATTCAGTTCCTTCATTTCTCTGTCATTTGACAAGAGAAAGACTCCCACCGAGAAACTTCCGCTTGGGGCTCAGGCTCCGGAGTTAGTGCTCGGAAAAGAAAAGCAGCCGCTCAGCCTGCAAGCCGCTAAAGGCAATTACATCCTGCTGAGCTTTTGGGCCAGTTACGACGCCGCATCGCGTACACGCAATGCCAGATTGCACAATGTGGTTTCGGACGACGCCCGTGTTGAGATGATTTCCATTTCGTTCGACCGCTACCAGTCGGTATTCAACGCTGCGGTTCGTCAGGACGGTATCAGCGATAACGTCTATCAGGAAATGGAAGGTGAAAATTCGGAGATATTCAAGTCGTACGACCTGAAGCACGGATTCATCAATTACCTGGTGAACGACCGTGGAGCCATTGTGGCAAAGAATGTAACTCCCTCCGAACTGGCATTGCTTCTGCATCAGGCAGAAAATTGATGCCCGCCCTTTGAAGAAGATGACTTTGGATACAACAAAAAGCAAAGAGATTTCAAATCAGACAGGTTCTGTACAGATTTGAAATCTCTTTTTTTATGCGGTCACGGCAGGACTCTGCCGTGATTTCTTTAGCATTTAATTTTCAGCTCATCCAGTATGCGGCGCATCTGCTCGTAAGTAGTGATGCGGGTAGGAACCAGCGGCAGGCGCAGACGGTTTTCAATCATTCCCATCATGCTGAGCATGGCTTTCACTCCGGCAGGGTTACCGTCGACGAACAGCAGCTTGAACAGTTCGGTAAACTGGTGATGGATGGTCAGTGCATTGTTGTAGTCGCCGGCCAGTGCCAGACGCGTCATGCGGCTGAATTCACGTGGAAAGGCATTTCCGATAACGGAGATAACGCCCACGGCTCCCAAGGTAATCAGCGGGAAGGTAATACCGTCGTCGCCCGAGATTACGTCGAAATTCTCCGGTTTGTTCTTGATGATATCGTCCATCTGTGTAATGTTGCCCGATGCTTCCTTGATAGCCACGATGTTCTTGAAGTCGCGTGCCAGACGCAAGGTTGTTTCGGCCGTCATGTTCACACCGGTACGTCCCGGCACATTGTAGAGTACTACCGGAAGATCAGTAGCTTCGGCAATAGCTTTATAGTGCTGGTAAATGCCTTCCTGCGAAGGTTTATTATAATAAGGAACGGCCACCAGTACGGCATCCACTCCTGTGAAGTCCTCATTTTTCAGCGTGTTGAGCACCGTCTGCGTGCAGTTGCTGCTGATGCCCAGCAAAATTGGCACACGACCGTTGACGCGTTCTATCACCACTTTCTTGATTTGTCTTTTTTCTTCCTCAGTCAGTGTCGGTGTTTCCGCAGTGGTACCCAGTACACAGAGAAAATCCACTCCATTTTGTACCTGATATTCAACGAGTCGTACCAGCGCGTTATAATCCACGCTACCGTCGCTCTTGAAGGGAGTAATCAGAGCTACCCCCATTCCTTTCAGTCTTCTTACTATCATAAATGAAATATAATCACTTTAACAAGTGTACAAAAGTACGAATATTTTCAATTTAACCTATAGATTTAATCGTTTTTTTGCCTTTTATAAATAATTTGTAAAGGACTGGCACTTTATTCGCCAATCATTCCGAGAAACTCCTCTTCGTTTACGATGCGGATGCCCAGTTTTTCTGCTTTTTCCAGCTTGCTGGGGCCCATGTTCTCTCCGGCCAGGATGAAGCTTGTTTTCTTGGAGATGCTGCCCACGTTCTTTCCGCCATGCTTTTCGATGAGTGCCTTGTATTCGTCGCGCGAATGGCGGGCAAATACGCCACTGATGACGATGGACTGGCCTTGCAGCTTGTCGGTCTGTCCGGCTGTCTCTTCCTCGCTGATGGCCATCTGTACTCCGGCTTCACGCAGGCGTTCGATGAGCTGTAGATTCTTTTCGCTGTGGAAATAACGCAGGATGCTCTGTGCAATCTTTTCGCCGATTTCGTCCACGTGAATCAAATCGTCCAGCGTAGCCGATTTCAGGTCGTCGATGGAGCGGAACGCACGTGCCACTTTCTTGGCTACAGTTTCGCCCACAAAGCGGATGCCCAGTGCAAAGATGACACGCTCGTAAGGAACGGTCTTCGATTTCTCTACTCCCTGTATGATGTTCTCGGCCGATTTTTCTCCCATGCGGTTCAGGCGGCAGATGTCTGCTGCTTGCAGCGTGTAGAGGTCGGCCACGTCGTGAATTAGTCCCTCCTGATAGAACTGGTCGACGGTTTCCGGTCCCAGTCCTTCGATGTTCATGGCACGGCGGCTGATGAAATGCTCGATGCGGCCCTTTATCTGTGTAGGGCAACCGTCTTCGTTTGTACAGTAATGTGCGGCTTCGTCCTCGTAGCGTACCAGTCGGCTGCCGCATTCCGGACAGTGTGTGATGAAAGTTACCTTTTCGCTTCCTTCCGGACGTGCGTCCTTGTCCACTCCCGTAATCTTTGGAATAATCTCGCCGCCCTTTTCCACGTACACCATATCGCCCAAATGCAGGTCGAGAGACTCGATGATGTCGGCATTGTGTAGAGAAGCACGTTTCACCACCGTACCCGAAAGCTGAACCGGTTCCAGATTGGCTACGGGGGTTACTGCTCCCGTACGTCCCACCTGATATGTCACCTTCAGCAGTTTGGTGCAAGCCTGTTCCGCCTGAAATTTATAAGCGATGGCCCAGCGTGGCGACTTGGCCGTGAAGCCCAGGTTGCGTTGCTGGCGCTGTGAGTTTACCTTCAGCACAATGCCGTCGGTAGCCACCGGCAGGTTTTTGCGCTCCAAGTCCCAGTAGTTGATAAAGTCGAATACTTCCTCCAGCGTACGGGCCTTGCGCATGTGCGACGACACCTTGAAACCCCAGCGTGCCGCTTCCTGCAAGTTCTCATAATGCCCGTCGTGCGGCAGTTCCTCGCCCAACAGATAATATAGGTAGGCATCCAGCTTGCGCGAAGCCACTACTGCCGAGTTCTGCGACTTGAGTGTACCCGAAGCCGCATTGCGCGGATTGGCAAAAAGCGGTTCCTCACGCTGCTCGCGTTCGCGGTTCAGTTCCTCGAACACCGTCCATGGCATCAGAATCTCACCGCGTATTTCAAACCGGCGGGGATAGCCTTCGCCCGACAGACGCAGCGGAATGGAACGGATGGTCTTCACGTTGTCCGTCACGTCGTCGCCCCGTACACCGTCACCACGCGTCACCGCCTGCACCAGTCGTCCGTCTTCGTAGGTCAGCGAGATAGACGTACCGTCGAACTTCAGCTCGCAGCAGATTTCGAAGTCCTCGTTCAGTGCTTTCCGCACACGTTCGTAGAACTCCCGCACCTCTGTCTCGGAATACGTGTTGCCCAGTGAGAGCATGGGATACCTGTGTTCTACCTGGCGGAACTCCTTGTTCAGGTCGCTGCCCACACGCACGCTCGGCGAGTTCTCGTCGTAGTGTTCAGGGTGTTTCGCTTCCAAATCCTGCAGCTCGCGCATGAGCCGGTCGAATTCCTGGTCGCTGATGGTTGGTGCATTGAGAATGTAGTAGTTATGATTATGCGTGTGTAACTCTTCACGCAGCTGGTCGATTCTTTCTATTTCTGTCATGACATTAAAGCGTAATGTTTCATGCAAAAGTAGCAAAAATATTCGTACTTTTGCAAAAAACAATCGCAGACAAATGAGAATAGACATTATAACCGTATTGCCGGAAATGATTGAAGGATTCTTCAATTACTCCATCATGAGCCGTGCTCAGAAGAAAGGAATTGCCGAGATTCACATCCATAACCTGCGCGATTACGCGTACGACCGTTACCGTAAGGTGGACGATTATCCGTTCGGTGGATGTGCTGGCATGGTGATGAAGATTGAGCCGATTGACCGGTGTATCTCTGCACTGAAGGCGGAACGTCATTACGACGAGGTGATTTTCACGACGCCCGACGGCGAGCAGTTCAACCAGAAGATGGCCAACACGCTGTCGCTGTCGCAGAACCTGATTATTCTGTGCGGACACTTCAAGGGCATCGACTACCGCATCCGCGAGCATTTCATCACGAAGGAAATCAGTATCGGCGACTATGTGCTGACGGGCGGTGAGCTGGCGGCAGCGGTGATTGCCGATTCGATTGTCCGCATCATTCCGGGAGTGATTTCCGATGAGCAGTCGGCTTTGTCCGATTCGTTCCAGGACAACCTGCTGGCTCCTCCGGTGTACACGCGTCCGGCAGAATACAACGGCTGGAAGGTGCCCGACATTTTGCTGTCCGGCCATGAAGCGAAGATTCGTGAATGGGAGTTCCAGCAGTCGCTTGAACGGACCCAGCGTTTGCGTCCGGATTTGCTGGAAGGGAAATAAAATAAAGTATTTGATATTTCGGACGTAATGTACAGGAGAGTGCATTACGTCCGAAATGCTTATATGCATGTCGGAAAGTCTTATTCCATCTCTTCTTTTGTTTGCCTTAGGTCTTTTGACGTGAATAGCACGAATTGTTGCCTTTTTTCTTTCTTGTGTTTATTCTTCTATCGCAGGATAAATTATATCTAATTTATTCTTTATAAAGAGAATAGAATGGTTATCGAAGGGAATTATGAAGAATGTTTCATATATTTGTATATGAACATTGTTTTACTATATCGTTAGTGAGAAACCTGGAAAGTAATGTATTAACCTATCTAAATAAGTATGGAAAAGAAAGAATTGGAAAACCTGTTAATGAGATTCTCTCATTTAGGAGTCACTCATTCAAGAAATGGTGCATTGCTGATTGGAAAAGCTCCTCATATTGCCGAGTATGCCTGGCTTAATGTTATGTACCCATGTGTCACGGAAACAGAAGTTTGCGATTTGGAGAAGAGATTGGGAGTCGCTATACCTAAAGTCTACAAGGATTTTCTGATGAATGTATCCAATGGCTTTGATATAATGAATTGCACATTGGCATTGCATGGTTGCAGGACATCCTATGACAGAAGCGATTTGGATTCATGGTATCCGTTTAATCTTGAAGATGTCCAAAAGTATGAACGGCCTAAGAATGCCACACCAGAAATGTTCTTTTTGGGTACTTATGAATATGACGGCTCAAAACTCTATCTCAATACATCGGATAATAAGATATACTATTGCGACCGCTATGATGCGACGCCGCTTAAATCATGGGATTCGCTATCGGCAATGCTGACTTCTGAGATAGAAAGAATATTTGGTTTGTTTGATGCGGATGGGCGAATATTCAGTAGAATGGCTCCTACAATCCCAGTTGTAATATAGATGAAGGTTTATTTACAAGATTAATACGAAGAATTTAATTTAAGGGGATAAAGCTTTTAACCAGTTAATGCTAAATATATGGAAAAAAGGGATTTTATTAAGCAAGGTGAGTGGCTTTGTGCTCCCGGAGGTCTTGCGTACGACTTTATTCCTGAAAATAATAAAATAGGAGACTATAAATTGTCTATGGTCCAATTTAAATTGTTTTGTGATTATGACGGACATCCCAGAAAGCGAAATCACTGTAAAGTAGATAATGCCTATAGTTTTTTCCCAATGACAATCAAAGATAAGAGAGTGCTGCAAAGAAGTATTAAAGATAATCCTGAAGAATATGCCTCATTTGTCAAACTCTTAGAAAAGCCCCAAGAAATGAAAGGATGGGAAGTGTTAAACTACGAAATTTTTTCTGACACAAAAATGAAGGCAATTCAAGATCTGGAAAGAATAAAAAATGATTTACCACCTAAATTCACATTTCCGGAGCTGATGAAAGTGGCAGCGGATCATGGGTGTGTGATTGACCTGTCTAATTTTCTAAAAGACACTGTTATGGTTGAACACTATATTCGCATAACACTTAATCATACTTATGGAGATTGTGCTGGGAATAGAGTTTTATTTCATAATTTTGATTTTGAAATAAAAAGATAATTTTGATATTCAAGCTGTTAAAAAAGAAGTGATCCTTAAAAAATAAGAATTCCAATAATTGCAACCTCAATCTGGAACAACAAATTAAAGACATAAATATGAGTTATAATGAAATCTTCTCAATAATCAGGGTTGGTACATACGAACAGTACGAAAAGAGTATTGCCGGGGTGGTAGATATTGATTGCTGTAATAAGTATAAACAAAATCTGCTGCAAGAGGCTATTGCCGCCTGCAAGAATGACATAGCAAAAGATTTGATAAATAGGAATATAGACTTAAATCATCGGGATTCAAATGGGCAAACGCCTTTGCATTACTGTGCCCAATACCTCAATATTGAGATAGCAAGGTTGCTGTTAAGCAAAAATGCGGATATTAATGTTGAGGATGCCTACGGCAATAATCCCTTGTGGACTGCGGTATTTAATGCAAGAGGTGACTATCGAATGGTAGAACTATTCATCGAGTACAATGCAAATATTCACCATTTAAATAAAGCAGGTCGGTCTTCATTGGATTTCGCCAAACAAATTGATGACACGAAACTCGTACAAATCTTGTCCAAATAAACTTATATCATAACGTTAGTAAGATGAAGCAACAAAGAGACACCAAGCCCAATAAGAACCAATCATTGTTTTTGTTTATTTTCTTCTTTTTCTATTATCTTACATACTTTATCCACCTCTCTTAGCGAGGGCATAATCTCTGGGTCTATCCATGTGAGAAAATCACTGATTATCATATACATATTCTTCACATAGGAGAAGTCGCATTTTCTATTTACGAAACATATCGGCTCGTTATGGTTGATGCGGTTGCGCAGTTCACGAACCTTCACTATAATATCGTTAATCTCCTTTCGTCCGTACCCGGAAGGCAGCTTCTTGAAAATCCGGCATGGTACACCAGCCAAAAGCGCATAGTGGTGCGTTTCATAAAAACTGTTCCAGAATCCCAAGGTCTGTTCTGCTATTACCCTGCCAGTCGTAACCTTGACACCCCGGTCGGCTATTTTCTTTTCTGCTTTCAGAACTTCTTTTAAGATATAGTCATTGGTAACTTTTTTCTTTGTCCGCTTGTTCGTATATGTCAGGGAAGAAGCAACCATGAATCCGGACTTCTGGTTGATAATCCAATTTCCGTCGGAGAAATGGCGTGCCAGCGCATAATGCAACTGGTTACGCAATATGACCTCAAAGGAAGACAGCAACGGATGAAATGCCTGTGCTATCTTCATGTTGGCAAAATAGAGCATGACTGCCTTGTTTTTGTTGCGGTTGGTCGCCTTGTAATATTGGGAAACTCTCGAATTAGAATATAATCTGACTACTTTTTTATATTTCATTTTGCTTATTCAAATAAAAACCGTACCTTTGCATTGTAATGCTTGGTAAAGCCTCTGTTATCAAAACACGTAACCAAGTTAAGGATATACCCGTTCATCAAGAACGGGTTTTTTCGTTTATAACTATCCCATCTGTTTTACCCTACAAAAATAGCGAAAAAAGAAGGTCATGGAAAGTTCTTCAGACCATTTTTAATATCAAGAAGTATAAAATCTCTTTTAGGGATACCACCAATTTACTACAGATGTTATGATAAGATTACGGCTCTTTCCTTCTCAAAAAAACGCACTTGCGTTTCATTTAAAACGCCTTTACGTTTTAGGTAAAACGCACTTGCGTTTAAAAGAAAACGTCCTTGCGTTTTGTGACGAACGCAAGGACGTTTTTTTATGCCTGTTTTTCGGGCCTTGAAAAGAGTTGTTTTCAGACTTCCAGTGCACCGATGATGTCGCTTACGGAATTGTATCCGTGACGGTCCAGATAGTCGTTGATGCCTTCGGCCACTTTCACGGTGATGGCCGGATCGATGAAGTTGGCTGTACCAATCTGGATGGCAGTAGCACCTGCCAGCAGGAATTCCACGGCATCCTTCCAGTTCATGATACCACCCAGACCTACTACCGGAATGTTTACGGCCTTAGCTACCTGCCATACCATGCGCAGGGCGATGGGTTTCACGGCAGCACCACTCATACCTCCGGTCACGGTCGACAGGATGGGACGACGCTTTTCTGCATCGATGGCCATACCCAGCAGGGTGTTGATGAGCGACACGCTGTCGGCTCCGGCACCTTCTACGGCACGGGCAATTTCGGTGATGTCTGTCACATTGGGCGACAGTTTTACAATCAGTGTCTTCTTGTAGACTTTACGTACGGCACTCACCACTTCGGCAGCTCCGTGAGCCGTTACACCGAAAGCCATACCTCCCTGCTTCACGTTCGGGCAGGAAATGTTCAGCTCGATGGCCGGGATGTTTTCCAGTTCGTTGATGATGGAAGCCGTCTCCGCATAGTCTTCCACCTGTGAGCCGGACACGTTTACAATCATGTTCGTACGGATGTCCTTAATCTGCGGATAGATGTGGTCCACGAAATAATGCACGCCTTTGTTCTGCAATCCCACGGCATTGAGCATACCCATGGGAGTTTCGGCCATACGCGGGTAAGGGTTTCCTTCACGGTGGTGAAGTGTGGTTCCCTTCACGATGATACCTCCGATTTTTTCCAGGTCCACGAAGTCCTGAAACTCCAGTCCATATCCGAATGTACCCGATGCGGTCATGACCGGGTTCGACAAGTTCAATTTACCGATGTTTACGCTTAAATCTGCCATAATAATTTCTTTATATTAAATACCGGACCTTCTTTACATACGCACACATGTCCCTCGTCTGTCTTTTCCACACAGCAGAGGCAGGCTCCGACGCCGCAGGCCATGGTGTTTTCCAGTGACACCTCGCATTCGATGCCTTCTGCCTTGGCATACTTGGCCACTGCCATCATCATGGGTTTCGGGCCGCAGGTGTAAATCATGTCAAACTTCTGTGCTTTCAGTACGCTGTGCATGGTGACGTATCCCTTTTCGCCCATGCTGCCGTCTTCGGTGGTGGTGTACACGTCGCCGAGGGCTTCAAACTGTTCCAGCTGGAGCAGGTCGTTCTTTGAGCGGGCACCCAGCAGGAAGGTGGGCTTGCATCCTTGTTTCAGGAGCGCTTCGCCCAGGTAGAGCATGGGAGCCGTACCTACACCGCCGCCCACGAGCAGCACCTTGGTATCGGCAGAAGCCGGTATGGTGAATCCGTTGCCCAGCGGGAGCACTACGTTTACTGTATCGCCTTTCTGTACAGTAGCCAGTTTACGGGTACCGTCGCCCACGAGCTGGACGAGGAACCATACTTCGTTTTTCTCTCTATCTACGTAGTTGATGGAAATGGGGCGACGCAGGAAGGTAGTCGGCGAACCGTCCACCCGGATTTCGGCAAACTGTCCCGGAAGCATTTCGGGCAAGGGAGCCTCTTGCGTCAGCTTGATGAGAACGTAGTTCGCGTGCAGGCGAGTGTTCTCGGTGACTGTCAAATCTAAGATGTATTTCTTCATATAAAAAAAGGTAAATTCGTTTCTTTCACGCAAAGATACGAATTTACCTTTTATATGCCTAACACCTTGGCGGGTGCTTTTGTCGTTCGGGGACTTATTTTTCGGGTTTGAACACCTCGTAGGTGCCGTTGTCGAAGAAAATACGTATTTCGGTAATCTTCGGATGCGGCTTTTCGATGTACTTAACTTCCTCTCTGATAATCTCTTTTGGCGGATAAACCACGGTAGGAACCTCGTTCTCCTTGCGAAAATCGGAGTGAGCCGGCTCTTCGGTCGTGTTTTTCGGATTCTCGAGCGGTTGTGAGAACAAGTCCATGCCTGTTACGGCGGGAGCACTTTCTTCCATTTCGCCTTCACCGTAGAGCAGCCAGTTGATGTTGATGTACGGACATGCTTTATGGATGCGCATGACGACTTCCAGGCTGGGTTTGTTTCGCCCGCTGAAGATGTGCGACAGTGATGAGGTGGAGATGCCTATTTTTTCGGCGAATTCGGCATTCGATAAACCCTCTTTTTGCATGACTTTTAGAATCCGGTCCTTCATATACAAATGGAAATGGCTTTGTTTGTTGATTACAAAAGTAATTCTTTAAATTTAGAAATGCAAATTTATAAGTCTAAATTTACACTATTACAAGTGTAAACTACGCTATTCCAATTGTATATTTACGCCTCTATACAAGTGTAAATACATTTGTAATCGACTTTAGTGTAGTTAATTATTTAACTGGTTATCATCTATATATATACGTATACATGTGTATATATGGGCAAAATAAGAGTTTATTCGCTCTTTCAGGTCATTTTATTGAACAGATTTGTAGATTTTATTTTAAAATAGACTGGTATTCAGTATATTATGGCGTTTAAAGCAGTATGTTATATTTATTCGTTTACATTTAGATAAGTAACGGTTTATTCTTGTAAATAGCATTGTATCAGTGTAATGTCTCCCCTACTCGATTCTTGAAATTTACATTTGTGGTGTATAAACAGACAAAATACAAATGTAAAACGTACAATTCTACACAAATAAGCGATTACATTTGTATTTTATACCTTCCACTTCTATCTGTAATTTACCGTTTGTAGGGAAACTTCGTGAGAATTGAAAATTTGATGTCCATTTGTATTCTCCTCCTGATTTTTCAATTCTCGTGAAAAACGAAAAAAGCGGCATACATCCGGTCCTTTTTCTGATGTATGCCGCTTGTACAGCGTATTGCTTTCCTCTTTTCAGAGATTCAGTTTCGGTTAATGAAGAATGAAATAAATCAAGTCGCGCAGCAATTCTCCATCGGGCGTGGAAGGATTGCCTATGCCTTTCGACCGGGCGTCGCATTCGCGAATGGCATGGATGATTTGCATCACCTTAACGCCTGAGTAGCGTCGCATGGCTGCCATGTATTCTTTCGCCTGCCACGGACTTTTCAAGCCTAACTGAGCCGCTATTCCTTGGTCTGATTTCTCAGGTGCATAATAGGCCAGCATCAGGTTCGAGAAGAAGTTGAACAGAATGGCCAGTGTCATTTGTAGCGGATTGTTCTTGGGATTCTCCTCGAAGTACTTGATGATTTTGTTGGCCTTCAGCACGTCCTTTTCCACCAGTGCGCTCCGCAGCTCAAAGTTGTTGTAATCTTTGCTGATGCCGATGTTCCGCTCAATCTGTTCCGGTGTGATGCGACGTACACCTTCCGGCAGTGTCAGGATAAGCTTCTCCAGTTCGCCGGCCATACGGTTCAGGTCGGCTCCTACAAACTCGGCCATCATTTCCGATGCTTTAGGTTCGATTTCCACTTTCTTGCGCTTCAGGTATGAGGAGATGAAACCTGGAATCTGACTGTCCTTGAGCTTCCGCGATTCGAACAGCACTCCGTTTTTCTCGATTTCGGCGGCCAGTTTCTTCCGGCGATCAATGCTGCCGTGCTTGTAGCATACCACCAGTATGGTCGATTTCTGGGGCTTCTGCAGGTAGAAAGCCAGCTCCTCGATGCGTTTCAGGCTCTGTGCTTCCTTTACCACTACCACCTGGTATTCCGACATCATCGGGTAACGCTTGGCGGCGTTGATGACGTTAGCCACATCCGTATCGGCCCCGTATGTGACGGTCAGGTTGAATTCCTTTTCCGTTTCACTAAGTACGGTATCGATGATGTAGTCGGCAATCCGGTCGATGTAGTAATCCTCTTCGCCCATGAGGAAATATACGGGCGCATAGATGCGGTTCTTCAGGTTGCGTACAATCTCTTCGTAAGTGACTTCTTTTGCCATTTTCGTCGGTTTACCAGTCAAATTTCAGGTGTTTCACGGTCTTCTTCTCGTCGATGATCATGCGCAAGGCATCGATACCGATTTCTACGTGTTCATGCACGAAATTCTTGGTCACTATATTATCACTCTGTTCCGTTTTTACGCCTTCCGGAATCAGGGGCTGGTCGGACACGAGCAGAAGGGCACCTGTAGGAATGTGGTTGGCAAATCCGGTGGTGAACAAAGTCGCCGTTTCCATATCCACAGCCATGGCACGAGTCTTCAGCAGGTATTTTTTGAACTCCTCATCGTGCTCCCAGATGCGGCGGTTGGTGGTGTACACCGTTCCGGTCCAGTAGTCGCGTGAGTGGTCACGGATGGCCGAAGATACGGCACGCTGGAGCATAAAGGCCGGAAGAGCCGGTACCTCGGGCGGATAATAATCGTTCGATGTTCCTTCGCCACGGATGGCCGCGATAGGCAGAATCAGGTCGCCTATCTGGTTCTTCTTGTCGATACCTCCGCACTTGCCCAGAAACAGGCAGGCTTTCGGATGTACGGCACTGAGCAGGTCCATAATGATGGCCGCATTGGGACTTCCCATACCGAAGTTGATGATGGTCATTCCCTCTGCATGAGCCGAAATCATGTTGGCATCGCGTCCTAAAATGGGCACATTGAACCGTTCGGCAAAGATTTCGACGTATTTATTGAAGTTTGTCAACAAGATGTATTCACCAAAGTCTTCCAGTTTCCGCTTGGTATAACGCGGGAGCCAGTTTGCTACGATTTCTTCTTTTGTTTTCATTAGCTCTCAGAATTTGTGTTGCCAAATAAAAGGTTATTGGGAAGATGATATTATCTTCCTTAAACGCAAATGTACAATAATAATGCAAACAGAAAAAAGAATTTGGGAATTTCTCTCACCGGATACCCTCGGATTTTGGAAAATAATTCAGCTTTTATGTACTTTTGAGAAAATGGAGTATCTTTGCTCCGTAATAGAAGAACGCTTATGTTTGCATTGAACCTGCCTGCTTTTGAGGCCAAGATTGCCCAGCGAGAGGGAAAGAACGTGATATTTGACGTGCTCCGTCGCCGGTATGTAGCGCTGACTCCGGAGGAGTGGGTACGCCAGCATTTTACGAACTTTCTGCTGAAGGAAAAGGGGTATCCGCAAGGACTGTTGGCCAATGAGATACAAATTAACCTGAACGGAACGAAGAAACGCTGTGATACGGTGCTCTACCGGCGCGACCTTACTCCGCAGATGATTGTGGAATACAAGGCTCCTTCGGTGGAGATTACGCAGGCTGTCTTTGACCAGATTACCCGTTACAACATGGTGCTGAAGGTGGACTACCTGGTGGTGAGTAACGGGCTCCGTCACTATTGCTGCCGCATCGACTATGCACGGAATACGTATTATTTTCTCTCGGACATTCCCCGTTATGCTGATTTGTAGAATTCAGCCCTTATCCGTTTCGTTTGTAAATAGATAAGGGCTGTTTCCTTTGTGAGGGATTTAGAGTACAATACTCATTTGCTTCCCGTGATATTCGATTTCCTTGATGCTTTTCTTGACCTTTCCGTTAGAATCGCTGTCAATTTTAATTAGTCTGATGCGTTTGTGTGGGTTCATGCCCTGAAAGCTTCCTTTACGTTCGCTGATGCGGAATGTCGATGTCGCATCATCCCAGTTCAAGTCGTATGTAGCATATTCACCCGTTTCATATTGATAGTTCACTCCTTCATCTTCGTATAGCTGATAGCTGCCATTGTTTCCGGCATAAATTCTGATTTCCAAGTCATTGTTCAGAGCCTTTGCGGTGCTTTGTGTGTGGCAGGCTAGCGGTAGGATGGAGCCGGCTTTTACGAATACGGGAATATGTTCGATGGATACAGGTGCATGATACCAGCCTGTACCTACTTTCTGATGGCTATAAAAGTCGTACCACTCTCCTTTTATCTTGGGCAGATAGACTCGCCAGCTGGATGGTCCTTTTTCCACTATCGGGGCAATGAGCAGTGATTTTCCGAACATATATTGGCAGTTCAGTGACAATGCAGTGGTATCGGTCGGGTAATCCATGAGCATGGGGCGCATCATGGTGCTGTTCTTGAACGTAATTGCAGCGGCTTCGGAATAGATATAAGGCAGAAGCAAATAACGGTCTGCAAGGGATTTGCGTGCCAGTGCCGTTACTTTCTCTCCGTAATTCCAGAATTCCGTGTCGGTCATATAGCCGTGTACGCGCATCAAGGGAAGATAAACGGATGTTTGTAGCCATCTCAGGAAGCGTTCGTGAAAGTCGAGGTCTGTATATTGTGATTTCCCCGGGCGGAAGAATCCTCCGGCATCGTAGGTCCACCATGGCAGACCGCATACCGAAATGCCCAGTCCTCCGGCAATTTGACGTTTGAAAGTGTCCCAGTCATTGCCGATGTCACCCGACCAGGTGGCCACACCGTAACGTTGTATGCCAGGAAATGCGCTTCGGGTCAGAATCATGGTTCTCTTTCCGCTTTTATCTTCGCGGTGTATGCCTTCATATACGGTTTTGTTTACCATCAAAGGGTATGCATTGCGGAGCACTTCTCCTGGGAGTTGGGAATGGTTGATTCTGCGTCCTACGAGGTCGTCATTCTCGGGTTCGGTAGCATCCAGCCACCAGGCATCGATGCCGATAGGTGAAATTAGGCTGTCTCTGAAGTTTTGCCAGTAGAAACTGGCTGCTTCGGCATTGAAAAAGTCTACCCATGGAGTCTGGGGAATGTAATATCCTTTTTCGGCCATCTGTTTTCCTAAAACGGAATTCTGGTCTATTTTTGACCATACTGATAGCATCAGTCTCATGTCAAGGGCATGAAGGCTGTCGACCATTGCCTTGGGCGAAGGATAGCTGGTTTCGTCAAAGCGCATGGCATTCCATCCATATTTTCCCCAGTACTGCCAGTCCTGCACAATCAGGTCGACGGGCAGGTTCTCCTTTCTGAACTTCCGGGCGGTTTCCAGCAGCTGAATTTGCGAGGTGAAGCGCTCGCGGCAGTGAATGTACCCCATAGTCCAGGAGGGTAGCATCGGAATGGTACCGCTCACATTTCGGAAAGCAGATATGATTTCATCCGGTGTGCCGGCAAAGAATGTATAGTCTATCCCGTTCGATACAGGAGAGCGGAAGGTGGTGGTATCATCTATTTTTCTGTAGAAGATTCTGGGATTGTCTTCCTTGTTCAGCTTTGCCTCGACAGAATGGATGCCTTTATCCAGTTCCACGATGACAGAAGCTGTAGGCGGAAGCCATAAATTGTCCATGTCTATCACTGTACGGTTGTCGATGGTCAGGTGATGACGGCGGGCCATTACGCTGCCCACATCCAGCAGCAAGGCATAGTGTCCTTTTGACTGTATGTTCAGCTGGCCTGTAAAGAAATTGTTTTCACGGGTCTCCTTCACTCCTCCTTTGGTAGAAGTTACGTTAACGGTCACCTTCTCTCCTTCCTTCAAGCTTCTTTTCAAGGAGATGCAATTGTCGGAAGGGTTAAATTCAGTAAGTCCGTAATTGTTCCACAGAAGTCCGTATCCTTTATTGGATAGGACAAAAGGTATGGCAATCTGTGTATTGACCTGAGTAAGTCGTCTGGATAAACCTCGCACATTCAGATAACCGTCCTGAAACTGTCCAAGGCCTGTCTGGTATTCATCTTCCGGCGAGAAGAAAGATTGCTGTGCCACGTATGTTTTTTCCTGCTGCACAGATGAGGCTTTCAGGGAACAGGCTGTTTCGTGAGTAATTGCCTTTCCATCGGCAGAAAAGAACCTCAGTTTTCCGTCGGAAACGGTTACCTCCATGCGGAGTTTTTCCAGGCTGATGGCATAACAGCTGTCGTTTTTTTCGAGTTCATAACGTGGGTAGGACGAGACAGGAGTATAAATCAATTCTGGTGTGTGATGTGTAATTTCTCTTTGCTTTATGACCCTGATGGAATTTTCTGTCAGAGGGTATACGGAAAGAGTTTCTTCTTTGAGCGAAAAAGTAATCTTTCCCTTTTCCTGTTTCAGCAGCCGGACACCATCGGCATGGCTGGGAGCGCACAGGCAAAGGCATAATAATAGATAGAGAATCTTGTACATGTTTTTTTAGTATTAAATTAATGAAGTGCCAGGATAAACCAAGAAGAGATTCCTGTCAGAGGAATCCCTTCTTCTGCTGTCAGACGGAAGTCTGACGCTTATTTCATTTTTGTTTCCAGATGCTTTTCTGTTTCTACACCAGCCAGTTCCGGGTCAATCATGATACGGCCACAGTATTCGCATACGATGATTTTCTTGCGCATACGGATGTCGAGCTGTTTCTGAGGCGGAATTTTGTTGAAACAACCGCCACAAGCGTCACGCTGCACGTAAGTAATACCCAGACCGTTGCGTGAGTTCTTGCGGATACGCTTGAAAGCCTGAAGCAGACGCGGTTCGATGGTAGCTTCCAGATTCTTGGCTTTTTCTCTCAGCTTTTCTTCTTCCTGCTTGGTTTCTGAGATGATTTCGTCCAGTTCGTTCTTCTTTACTTCTAGGTCTTTCTTTCTTTCTTCCAGCAATTGTTCGCTCTTTACGATTTCCTCTTCTTTCGACTTGATGCCGGCTGTATATTCACGGATACGCTTTTCGCAGAGTTCCACTTCCAGGCTCTGGAATTCGATTTCCTTAGTCAGTACGTCGTATTCACGATTGTTACGTACGTTGTCCTGCTGACTCTTGTACTTTTCGATAGAAGCCTTGGCAGTTTCGATTTCGATTTTCTTGCTGGCTACGTTTGACTTCAGTTCTTCGATTTCAGCCTTGATTTTCTCGATACGTGTGCTCAGACCCGTTACTTCGTCTTCCAGGTCCTGCACTTCCAGCGGAAGCTCTCCTCTCAGTGTCTTGATTTTGTCAATCTCCGACAACATGGTTTGCAACTGGTAGAGTGCTTTCAGCTTTTCTTCCACACTCAATTCATTCGGATCTTTCTTTGCTTCTTTAGCCATAGTTTTCTACAAGTATTTTATGGGATTGGTATTGACACGCGTCAGCTGGGCGTCGAGTGTCGGAAACTTTTCCCGTATGATTGAATATAATAAATCTTTTGTATATTGTTCGCTTTCGTAGTGTCCTATCTCTGCAATGAGAATGTCGTTCTCGTAGCTGAAATAGTCGTGGTATTTCACTTCGCCTGTCAGGAACACGTCGGCATGGGCTCTTACGGCCTTGGGCAGCAGGAAGGCTCCTGCTCCTCCACAGAGGGCGACGGTCTGGATGAGGCGTCCTGTCATGCGCGAATGTTTTACACAGCCCACTTCGAACAGCTTCTTTATCCGGCGAAGGAAATCGGTTTCGGTTTCCGGTTCTTCCAGCTCACCTACGATGCCCGCTCCTGCCTGTGTCCATTCGTTCTGCAAAGGATAGAAGTCGTAGGCTGGTTCCTCGTAAGGATGTGCTTCGACAAGGGCTTTTTGCACCTTCCCTTTCAGGAATGCTGGCAGCACGGTTTCAATCCGTACCTCATGCTCTTCTTGCAACTGGCCGATTTCTCCACAGAAAGGATGTGTGCCCGGCTGTGCGCGGAAAGTACCCTTCCCTTCCAGATTATAGCTGCAGGAATCATAGTTGCCGATGCACCCGCATCCGGCTTCAAACAAGGCATTACGTACCTCGTCGGCCTGTGTCTTCGGTACGAAGGTGACCAGTTTCAGCAGCTGGTTTTCTTTCGGTTCCAGAATTCTTACGTTCTTCAGTCCGATTTTCTCGGCAATCTTGAAGTTGACGCCCTGAGGTGCGTTGTCCAGGTTGGTGTGCATCGAGAAAATCACGATGTCGTTCTTGATGGCCTTCAGGATGCAGCGTTCCACGTAGTCGCGTCCGGTAATCGACTTGTAGCCCTTGAAGATGAGCGGATGGTGAGATACAATCAGGTTATATCCCAATGCGATGGCTTCATCTACCACGGCTTCGGTTACGTCCAGACACAACAAAGCCCCTGTAGCTTCCGCGTCTGTCAATCCGATTTGCAGTCCGGCATTATCGAATCCGTCCTGTAAAGGCAGAGGCGCGAATATCTCAAGGGCATTCACAATTTCCTTAATTTTCATATTTCGCGAAAAATTTCATGCAAAGATAGGATTTTTCGCGCACATATCCATGCAGGAAGTATTCGTTTTTGTATTTTTTCATGAATATTCCTTCACTTGCGGGTATGAGAAAGCCCCGCTGCACCCTTCTGGACGTAGCGAGGCTTCTCACTTATACACCTTTAAACAAAATGAATTTCTGTATTATTTACGAGCTTCTGCAATGTAAGCCAATGCTTCCTTGCATTTTTCTGTGACGTAAGTCCAGTCTTCAGCAGCTACCTTGTCTTTCGGGAACAACTTAGAACCCATACCTACGCAGAATACTCCGGCCTTAATCCATGAAGTCAGGTTTTCCTGAGTCGGTTCTACTCCACCGGTTACCATCAGCTTAGACCATGGC
>ENA-ORVG01001961-ORVG01001961.1-human-gut-metagenome-genome-assembly--contig:-NODE-1961-length-21828-cov-2.539154_pt1 | contig 21828 bp, 13 predicted proteins | sample MGYA00242091_ERZ509233 | MGnify/ENA primary metagenome ERZ509233 (study PRJEB26280, sample SAMEA2338840) | human gut metagenome | biome: human gut; feature: human-associated habitat; material: faeces... | reverse complement strand
CATACATTTCCCGGCGCATGTTATCCTTTCGGTATGATACAGACCAGCCCTGTGACGGGTGCAGTCGGTTGGCGTTACTGTTCTGAATATGTTTATGAGGATTCTCTGGTTTGGGGATTTACACAGACACATTTGAATGGAACAGGCTGTATGGATTTAGGCGATATTCTGGTGATGCCGGTCACGGGTACACGTGTCCGTGCATGGGATGCTTATCGTAGTCATTTTCCTAAAGATAAAGAAGCGGCTACTCCGGGATATTACACCGCAGAGCTCTCTGATCCACAGGTAAAAGCAGAACTGACTGCCTCTATCCATGCTGCCCTTCACCGCTATACTTATCACAAGGCTGATTCTGCCTCTATATTGATTGACTTGCAACATGGTCCTGCGTGGAGAGAAGAACAATATCATTCACAAGTCAACAGTTGTGAAGTGAACTGGGAAGATGCTCAAACACTGACAGGACATGTCAATAACACGGTATGGGTCAATCAAGATTATTTCTTTGTGATGAAATTCAACCGTCCGGTAGTCGATTCACTTTATCTTCCGATGGGCGAAACAGAAAAAGGAAAACGCATCATTGCCTCTTTTGATATGCAGCCGGGAGACGAGCTGATGATGAAAGTGGCTCTTTCCACCACCAGCATAGACGGGGCTAAAAAGAATCTGGAAGCAGAAATTCCTGCCTGGGATTTTGAAGGAGTAAGAGCTACCGCCCACAATGAATGGAATAACTATTTGAGCCGTATTGAAATAGAGGGTACCGATGATGAAAAGACAAATTTCTATACTTGTTTCTACCACGCATTGATTCAGCCTAATCAAATTTCGGACGTAGATGGTATGTATCGTAATGCCGCCGACTCTATTGTAAAAGCCGGAACTGGTGCTTTCTATTCTACATTCTCTTTGTGGGATACTTACCGTGCCGCTCATCCATTTTATACATTGGTGATTCCTGAACGTGTGGACGGTTTTGTGAATTCTCTCATCGAACAGGGTGAAGTGCAAGGCTTCCTACCTATTTGGGGATTGTGGGGAAAAGAGAATTTCTGTATGATTGGTAATCACGGCGTATCAGTCATTGCCGAGGCTTATCGCAAAGGATTCCGTGGCTTTGACGCTGAACGTGCTTTCAATATAATAAAGAAGACGCAGACTGTATCTCATCCGTTGAAGTCTGATTGGGAGGTTTATACGAAATATGGTTATTTCCCGACAGACCTGATAAAAGCAGAATCTGTATCTTCCACTTTAGAATCTGTATATGATGATTATGCTGCTGCCGATATGGCACGTCGTATGGGTAAAGAGGAGGATGCCGCTTACTTCGCGAAACGTGCTGACTATTATAAGAATCTTTTCGATCCGGAGACGAAGTTCATGCGTCCGCGCAAAGCTGACGGAACTTGGAAAGCTCCGTTTAACCCAAGTGCGTTGGCACATTCTGAAAGTGTCGGTGGAGATTATACGGAAGGAAATGCATGGCAATATACTTGGCATGTACAACATGATGTTCCAGGATTAATCCAGTTGTTTGGGGGAGAAAAACCTTTCTTGAATAAATTAGACTCATTGTTTACGGTTAAGCTAGAAGGTGAAAGTTTAGCAGATGTTACTGGATTAATCGGGCAATATGCTCATGGAAATGAACCAAGCCATCATGTGACTTATTTGTATGCACTGGCTGGTCGTCCGGAACGTACACAGGAATTGGTTCGTGAAATATTTGATACTCAATACAAAAACAAACCCGACGGACTTTGCGGAAATGATGATTGCGGACAGATGTCTGCCTGGTATATGCTTAGTGCGATGGGATTCTATCCGGTAGATCCGGTAAGTGCGGAATATGTATTCGGTGCTCCACAGTTGCCGAAGATGACTTTGCATCTGGCCGATGGCAAGACTTTCACGATTATTGCGGAGAATTTGTCGAAAGAACATAAATATGTAGATAGTATTACATTGAATGGCGAACCATATACGAAGAAAACAATCTCGCATGAGGATATTGTAAAAGGAGGAACGCTGGTATACAAGATGAAGTAATAAATTCGTTTCTGTACTGTTATGGGACTAATGATTTTAATTAATAGTGGTTGGGATCATAACTTATAGTAGAGAAGAAAAAAAGATACTGCAAGAATAAATTGTACGACACCCGGGTCTCATGATGCTTGACACCCGGGTGTCAGCATGTTCAACACCCGGGTGTCGGTGTGCATGAGACCCGGGTGTCGTACAACTTAATACTACCAAATGAAATTAATTTGAAGCCATACGATTAAGTTTGTACTAATACAAACTTATTTCCCTACAATCCTACTCACCTCTATACGCTGCTTTTCAAACTTCTCATTATTGGTGTTGCGGTTACTAACCTCTTTACAGCGAATAGGTGCACTCATTTCAAGCAAGCGCAAAATCTCATTTAAAGATTCACCTTCAAAAGTCGCTTTATAGGAATACTTTCCTAATTCAGCGTCTTTCAGAATAAATTCCACGTTATAAGTCTGTCCCAAACGCTTGAATACATATTCCAGCGGGTCATCTCTAAAAATGAGTATTCCATCTTTCCATGAGCACCATTTATAAGTGTTGGTCTTATTGACGTTATATAAAGAAGTGGCCAGATTATAGTCAATTTTCTCTCCCGGTGAAAGGGAAATCGTCTTTTTCTGGTCAAGAGTAACTGCGACCTTTCCTTTTACTAACGTCACTGCTGTTACATGATCCGGAGTGTATGCGTTCACATTGAATGCAGTGCCGGTAGCTTCTACAGTCAGTTGTTTGGTTTTTACGATGAAGGGATGCTCTTTATCGGATTCTACTTCAAAATAGGCTTCACCCTGCATCGAAACAACTCTTTGCTTATCACTGAATTGAGTCGGATACTTTAACGAACTCCCGGCATTCAGCCAAACTTTAGAACCGTCAGGCAGATTAACTACCGACCAGGTGCCATAAGGAGTGAATAACTCCTGATAAGTCTCTGCAATTTGAGAAGCGGGTTTAAAATAAAGATAAGCAGATAATATCAGTAAAGGAAGAAGTAAGATAGCTGCCACTTGCTGCCAATAGTGCAGGAAGGACAATTTAGGACGAACGGAAACCGGCTGGTTTTGATGGAGAATCTTCTCCATTACTTTTCTGTGCGCACTGTCCACATCTATCTCTTCCGGATTAAAAGCCGGGTGACTGACTTCCCACACATTCTTTTGTGATAGAAAGCTCCTATAGTTTTCGGGAGTAGCCGATATCCAATCATCCAGTACCTTTATTTCTTCTGGTGTAGCCTCTTTCGAGAGATATCTGGAGATTATAATTTCTATGTCTGAATCTTTATTTATCATATGCATTTTACCTTATATATAATAGACGTTTCAGAAAGAAAATCCCACATTCATTAGTGGAAAAGAAATAAAAAAAGTAGTAAATAAAAATCTTTTAATAAGATGCGGAGCTGCTTCAATGCTTTGCTGATACGTACTTCTACCGTTCTGACAGAGATATTCAGGCGATTGGCTATTTCCTGATATTTAATATTTTCTAATCGGCTCATCTCGAACACTTCTCTTTCTTGAGGAGGTAATTGTTCCAATGCATTTTTAAGTTGCCGGCATAAATCAGAATACAGTATGTAGTTTTCTGTCGTATCTATATCTATAGAATCCGATTTAAGTTCGTAAGCAATGTGTTCATCTATAATCCTGCGATGGCGTAATTCGTCCAGACAGTAATTCCTGACCGCTTTCAGTAAATATGATTTTAGTGAGTTCTCAATTACCAATGATTTCCGGTCATTCCATAGTTTGAGAAAGATATTTTGCACAATATCTTCACAGGTAGATTTCTCCGGAATGTAAGTACCGCCAAACAATACCAAATCTTTATAATAAGCATGGAATAGTCGGGTAAAAGCCTGTTTATCATCCTGTTTTAGTGCTATTACCAGAAAACGGTCGTCGGAAGTCTGTTGTTGGATATTCGGCATAGTATTGTACTAAAGGTTCTATTGTCGGGGGTAAAAATAGAAAGATTATTTGGGATAAACGATAGTTTGAAGAAAAAATAATGCAGATGAAAAAATAATGCGATATCCAATGTGGCTTTTATTTTTAGAAACGTCTTATTGATAGAAACGAGAGAAAAACACATTTATTAACCTTTAAATAATACGAGCCATGAGAAAGACATAATCAGTGAATTCAGCTTCCGACAACTGATAAAAAAAGGAAGGTCTGACTCACCTTCCTTTCCAAAGATTCAGTTATTCGTTAATCAACTTATTTGTAGAACCAATAACCAAACATGTAAAGGTATGAAACTTATTTCAATTAGAAAAATGAAAAAGAGAATTAATGTACCTGCGAATGTAAAAATGGGGAGAATCTGTGCTATATGGTTGTTTTGTATAGCTTTGCAAGCTATCAGTATACCTATCCTGGCACAATCCGCCAAAATTACATTGCGACTGAAGAATGTGACTGTAGAGGAGGTCTTGACTAGTATCGAAAATCAGACAGAATATCGTTTCTTATACAACAAAGACATTGTTGATGTAAGTCGTATAGTAAGCATTACTGTGAAAAATGAACTGATGACTCTGGTGCTGGATAAACTTTTTAAAGGCGAAGGAGTATCTTATACGATTGAAAAACGTCAGATTGTATTAAACAAAGTTTCATCTCAATCACAGGATAACAAACAATCGGTCAAGGTGACCGGAAAGGTAGTGGACGAATCCGGCGAGGCTCTTCCGGGAGTGACTGTGATGATAGAAGGGGCTACTCAAGGAACCATTACCGGTATAGATGGCAATTACCAGTTGCAAGTTCCGGAAGGCTCGACACTGAAATTTACTTCAATAGGTTACACTACATATACGCAGAAAATTACCCGACCGATGACGTTGAATGTGACGATGAAAGAAGATTCAAAACAGTTGGATGAAGTTGTTGTGGTAGGGTATGGAACGACCACCCGTAAGAATCTGACCACTTCCATTGCAACGGTAAAAACGGAAAAAATATCGCGAGCCGCAACAAGTAATATGTCACAGATGCTGCTTGGGCGGGCTGCCGGACTGGAAGCTACGTTGACAAGCCCGCAACCGGGTGGAGCAGTTGACCTTTCAATTCGTGGGGCAGGTACTCCTATCTTTATAGTGGATGGCGTAATGATGCCTTCCACTTCTTTAGAGGTTGGAAACGGAAACCAGGTTATGCCCAACTCTATCAATCGTTCGGGATTGGCCGGACTTAATCCTGCTGATATTGAATCTATCGAAGTGTTAAAGGATGCATCTGCCTCCATTTATGGAATTGGTGCAGCCAATGGGGTCGTATTGATCACTACAAAGAAAGGTACTGAAACTCGTCCCCAAATTACTTATGAAGGAAATTATTCTATCGTGAAAAACTATCCGTATCTGGAACCTTTGAGTGGGGAAGAATATATGAATGTTGCCAACATTTTCAATAAAGAAAACTATTTATTTACGAACGGTATGTATCCTTACGGTGATAAACCTTTTGATAATAAATGGGTACCTCAATTCTCACCTCAACAGATAGCTGCCGCTCAAACAACAGACTGGCTGGATTGTGTATTAAAGGATGGTAGCATCAATAATCATAATATCACAATTACGGGTGGTTCTGCTGAAATATTATCTGTCCGGAAATTATTACAAACAGGAAGGTACGGTAGAAAACTCTGCTATGGAACGTTATGCTCTTCGGACAAACATTTCTTCACAATTGCTTCCATTTCTTAAGTTGACAGCAATTGTCAATGTAAATGAGAATGAATATACAAACTCAACTTCCGGTGGCGGTGGGGGTGGAAATGGGTATGATGCCATACAATCGGCTTTAACCTATCCTTCTTATTTACCGATCAGAGGTGAGGATGGAGAACCTACCTTATATTCAAATTACCCTAACCCGGCCGAAATGATAAAAGTGAGTGACCGGACTAAAACAAGCGGTTATTATCTAAACTTTGCTGCCGATGTGGATATAATCAAGGATATGTTGTCCTTCCGTTTGATGTATGGCATTAATAAGGAGAATGCTAATCGTAATCTGTATATTCCTTCTGATATATATTTTATGGATATGTATAAATCAAGAGGGCATTTGGGATATGTTGAACGTAGAAACCAAACCATGGAAGGCACATTGACTTTCAAAAAGCAGTTTGGAGATTTGTTACGTGTCGATGCCGTAGTCGGTATGGGAAGGTATACGAACGATTCAAATGGTCTTGAACTTGACTACGAACAGATTAACGATCACATTGCTGCTGATAAGGTGGAAGCTGCGGAAGGCGCTTTCTACCCGACTTCTTTCAGGGCAGCCGACGAACGTCGTTCTCAATTTGCCAGGGCAAGTGTGGATGTACTCGACAGATATGTGGTTGCCGCTACTATTCGTCGCGATGGAACGGATAAGTTTTTCCCGGGAAAGAAATATGCCTATTTCCCTTCAGTATCATTGGCTTGGAAATTATCTAACGAGCCGTTTATGAAGCATATATCATGGATTGACCAGTTGAAGATTCGTGGTAGTTATGGACAGACTGGTAATGATAATCTGGGTAGTTCGCTTTATGGCACTTTCAGTCTGGCAGCCCAATATATCAAGTTCTCTAACAATTCAGTGACTTATGTGCCCTATCTGCTTAGCGGTCCTGATTACCCGAATGTTACCTGGGAAAAGACTACCATGAAAAATATAGGTATAGACTTTTCAGTCCTGAAAGATAGAATCTGGGGAAGTTTTGATATGTTCCGCAATGATGTAACCAACTTGCTGGGATATGACTCTGCCTCTCCGCTTAGTATGACATCTTCCGTCCCGATGAATTATGGACATTATGTACGTTACGGATGGGATGCGACTATCAACTCACTAAACTTTGAAATCCCCCGTGTGTTTAAGTGGACCTCACAATTGACCTTATCACATCATAATGCCGTTTGGAAAGAACGGATGCCCAACTATTATTATGAAGAATATCGAATCCGCAAGAACGAACCGGTGAATGCTTATTATTACTATGAAACGGAAGGCGTTATCAACATAGATAAAAGCAATATGCCCGAATCGCAGAAATCTTTGCCGGCAGATGCGCAACAGCCCGGTTATCCGATTATTAAGGATGCAAATGGGGATAACAAAATAACGATTGATGATGTAAAGATGCGGAATACACTTCCAAAAATTCACATAGGCTTTGGAAATACATTTGTATACAAAGATTTTGATCTGGATGTATTTATGTATGGACAATTCGGACGTACACGCTATAACTATGCATATCGTTGGGCACTTGTCGGAGATGTATATTACACGAGTCCCAAGAATTCAAACAAATATGTCTATACTATCTGGAATTCCCAAACCAATCAGAATGGAAACCGTCGTGGTATCGCTTCAACAAAGGCTGTCGCTTTGCCCGGTAACGTAGGTTTTGAGGAAGATTATCAGAATGCTTCGTTCGTACGTGTCAGGAATATCACTTTAGGATATAACCTTTCAGGAAAGAAGCTGGGAAGAGTGGGTGATTATGTGAGTTCTATCAGAGTTTTTGTCGACTGTCAGAATCCGTTTACTTTTACCAAGTTTGTAGGTGTCGATCCTGAAATAAAGACGGGTGGCGACGGCTCCAAAGCGGAGTATCCGATGACGAGAACATACTCCTTCGGAGCAAAAATATGTTTCTAAGAAAACCTGTAACGAAAGAAAAGATTGAAAATATGAACAAGAATAAATTATTTAAGGTGTTTGTCATGATTGCATTTATCATGTGCAGTTGTGAGGATAATTTTGATCCGAAGATGTATGGCACGTTGAATGTTTCTAATTATCCGGTGACTGAAGCCGAATACGAATCATTTATGATGACCTGCTATATGCCTTTTACGACAACATGGACCTATTGGATTGGTGCCGGAACAGGTGGCAATCAGCACGGTTGGTATATCCCTGCCGGAGGTGTACTGAAGTTCTTTGATTATCCGACAGATGAGGTGGCTGTGTGGGATAATGGTTGGGGAGGCGGATATTATTTCCTTTCTAAAGCCGATTTCAGTCAGTGTGTTTATTACGCAAGCGGTACATTAAGCGATGAAAACCCGAACCACTTTCCGAAAGTAAGTGAGATTTCCTACTTCACCAATGTGATCGGCACACTGGAGAAGGCTTCTACCGAAGTGGTCTCCGAAGAGCGTAAAAGAGAATTTATTGCTGAAGCCCGTCTTTGTCGTGGATTGATGATGTATTATTTATTGCATGTATATGGTCCTGTTCCTTTGATTGTCGATCCGAACGACCTGATTAATCCTTCAAAACTGGAAAATCTGGTACGTCCGACATTGCAGCAAATGACGGAGTGGATTATGGCTGACTTTGAGTATGCTTATCAGTATATTGCAGATACGCAGCCGGAACAGGGACGTTACAATAAAGACTATGCACGTGTATGCATCATGCGGCATTGCCTGAATGAAGGCTATTATATGTCCGGTTATTATCAGAAAGCGATTGATATGTATAACGAGTTGAAGGGACGATATAGTCTTTTCAAGAAAGGGGACAATCCTTATATCGAGCAATTTAAAAATGCCAATAACTTTAATTCGGAAGTGATTATGGCTGTCAGCTGTGATGAAACGGCGGATGGTACGAATAAGTCCGGCAACTTTAACCCGCTGATGATGCTTGCTACTCCCGATAATGCAGCCAGAGTGGACGATCAGGGAAATCCGACTCCTTTCTATCTGCAAGGACAGGGATGGGGGCAAACTTTCAATGTGTCTCCGAAATTTTGGGATACGTATGATCCTTCGGACAAACGTCGTGAAGTGATCCTGACCAAATATTATACGACTGCAGGAACCTGGATTGACCGGAATACTACTACATGGGACGGGTTTATCATTAATAAATTCCCGGTGGAAACAGCTACGGCTTTTCAGGGGACTGATATACCGTTAGCCCGTTGGGCAGATGTATTGCTTATGTATGCGGAAGCCGAAGTACGTAAAAACAATGCAGCTCCGTCCGCTGACGCTATAGCCGCGGTCAATGAGGTGCGTAAGCGTGCCGGACTGGGTGATCTTCCGTCATCGGCAACAGCGAATGTTGAAGCTTTCCTGGATGCTTTACTTACGGAAAGAGGACATGAAATGTTGTATGAAGGGATGCGTAAAATAGATCTCATCCGTTTTAATCAGTATGCGCAACGTACAGCGAAGATCAAAGGAGTGGCTCCTACACATCAATATGTGCCTATTCCTAATTATGCGGTTCAACAAGCTTCGGAATCTTATGGAAAAGTGTTGGTACAGACATTTGAACGTGAGGGATGGAAAGCGGATCTTGCGGCAGCTCGCAATTAATGTCATCATTCATTATTGTTAAACTAGAGATCTTAAGAAAAATGAAAAAGATATATGTATTATTCATGTCGTCGTTATTGCTCCTTTCGTGTGCAAAAGATGATGTTAGTAAGCCAAGTGAATGGCCGGAGTGGCCTACACCTTCAAAACCTAAAATAGAAAATGCCGTATTGCGGGGAGTGAATGGTGAAACGGTTGTGGCGGCTGGTGATAAAGTGAAGTTCACCGCACAAGTCAGTGATGAATATAATGATTTGGTTTCATTCCAATTATTAGTGACAATGGATGGAGCCGAAATCTTGAATTTGTCTAAAGGCTTGAGCGGACGTTCTGCGGTTATTGAAGAGGAAGCTACTTTACCTTTTGTTGCCGGTTTCCAGAATGGACGTCCTGTGGTGACTATAAAAGCTGTAAACGATTTAGGTGGCAATGAATCGACTCTGACTTTGGATGAGGCCGCAAGTGTGGCGGTGACCCGTCCGGAAACACCTTCCCAATTATACCTTGTTGATGATTTGGGAAATGTGTATGAAATGGACAAGGAGAGTCAGAATGAAACGGATTATAGTTTCCGGACGAGTGCGGCGGATTTGGCAGGGATTGGCGACCATTTTAAAGTTGCCGAAAAGATAATAAATAATAAACCTGATTATTCCGGTTTGGTATGGGGATATTCAGACGATAAGATCGCGATTGTGACTGATGATGCAGCTACTTCGATTCCGACTCCTAAGGTAGGAAGCTATACATTGGAGAATATCACTTTTGATATGTTGAGTTTTCTGGCTGATAAGACTTTGACATACAGCATTGATATTGATAAGTCCCGCTTCTTTGATGTGGGAGGAGGATATGTCCAGTTGGATGTTCAGCTGGTAGAAAGTGCCAAGATTAATTTTATAGGTTTTGGTAGTGATGTCACCAATATGCTCCGGCCGGAATTCTTTAAAGATGTGTCAGGGAGCAAAGCAAAATTCGATGGTCCGTCGGTACTTTATAACTTGAAATATAATACATCAAATGGTTTCATGTATATGGAACGTCCGCGGGATGTTTTTTATCCGGAGGTAATGTATATTCTCGGTACTGGAGTCGGATTTCCACGCGAACCTTATGTGGCTACGCTTGCTTGGGACTTCGCATATCCTCACCAATGGTTCTTCTTTAAAAAGGTCGGTGCAAGTGCCTTTGAAGCAGTCGTTTACATTGACCAAACTATGGGATTTAAGTTCTATCGGGGATATGGTTGGGCGCAAGAGGAGGACACGAAGAATCTATATACGGTTGAGCCTGCTAACCTAATAACGAGAAACGCTCCCGGTGATTTGATTCCCGGTCCTGATTTTAAAGCCGGACTTTATACAATACATATTGATAAAGCCAGTGAAGTGATACGATTGACTCCTTACAATTAAGAGGGGATCATGATTAATAGTCTTTAATTTAATATTCAATAGAATTATGTATATATCAATGAAAACATATAGTAAGAAATTTCTGGTTACGTTCTTTTTCTCGATGTTGCCAATGTTATTAATGTCTTGTTCGATGGATCCGGAGAAAGCTTCTTTCTCAATTTCCGGGAATTTGGAGAAGTTACAGATCGGTAATGACGGTTTTACGGAGGTTTATTCGATAAAGTCTAATACGGAATGGAAATTTGTAAACGAGACGGATCAGTCTTGGGTTACCATCTCACCGACCAAAGGAAGTGGAAACGGAACTGTGACAATTACTGCAAATGCAAATACAGGAACCGGACGTACGGCTGTATTCCGCGTAGTACCTAATGGAGTAAAGACACAGGAAATTGAGATCATTCAGGGTAATTCTTATATCCCTACAACTGATGGAGAATTCCCGATTATAGCATGGACCGGGGTGGAAGCAGATAAGTCGCTGGAGAAATTCCCGGTGATGAAAGCATCCGGCATTAATATTTATTTGGGATGGTATGATGATTTGGAAACAACATTGAAGGTGCTTGACGCCGCACAGAAGACCGGAGTGAAAATGATAACTTCTTGTAAGGATCTCTTGTCTGTTGCTACTGCCGAAGAGGTCGTAAAAGCGATGATGAATCATCCGGCTTTGTATGCCTATCATTTGAAGGATGAACCGGAAGTGAATGATTTGCCGGGCTTGGGCGAATTGGTGAAGAAGATTAAAACCATCGACAGTCATCATCCTTGTTATATAAACTTGTACCCCAATTGGGCATGGGGGAAAGAACTTTATTCTGAAAATGTAAAGTCGTTTATAGAACAAGTTCCTGTTCCGTTTATTTCGTTTGACAATTATCCTATTGTCTCTATAAATGGTGCTCCAAGCATTATCCGTCCGGACTGGTATCGGAATCTGGAAGAAATATCGGCTGCTGCTAAAGAGAACAATAAGCCGTTCTGGGCATTTGCACTTGCACTTTCCCATAAACTTGATGACACTCATTTTTATAAGATACCGACATTGCCTGAGTTGAGATTACAAGTTTTCAGTGATTTGGCTTATGGTGCGCAGGCAATCCAGTATTTTACCTATCGCGGACTTCAACATGACGAACCGACTGAAGTGTATGATTTGGTCAAGACTGTTAATCAGGAAGTACAGCAACTTGCGGGTATATTCTTGGGAGCACAGGTTATTTCACTATCTCACACCGGAAGTGAAATACCTGAAGGCACGAAGGCTTTGGGAAGTCTGCCGACTCCTATAAAATCATTGACTACGAGTGATACAGGTGCGGTTGTCTCTGTCCTGGAGAAAGGTGGTAATCAATATCTTGTGGTAGTAAATAGAGATTTTCGTAATGTGATGAACCTGTCTATCGATATGGATAGTTCTGTTAGCAGAGTGTTGAAAAATGGTTCAACGACTACTCCAGACGGCTCTACGATAGCAGTCGAACCGGGTGATATGGTAATATTTACGTGGAGAAAATAAAAAGATTTTTAATTTGATAAAGTAAAACGATTATATGAAAAAGATATTACTTTCCTTTTTTATTGGTGTTATGTTGATTGCCTGCAACCAGAAAACTGTCTCTGTTCGTGAGGTCTGGACGAAAGAGCAGGCTAATGAGTGGTATAAACAATGGGGATGGCTTCGTGGATGCGATTTTATTCCGAGCACGGCAATCAACCAAATGGAGATGTGGCAGGCAGATACTTTTGATCCGGTGACTATTGATCGTGAACTGGGTTGGGCGGAAGAAATAGGCATGAACTGTATGCGCGTATATTTGCATCACCTGGTTTGGGAAACAGATAAGGAAGGCTTTAAGAAACGTATCAATGAATACCTTACTATTGCCGACAAGCATCATATCTCTACCATCTTCGTCTTCCTGGATGATTGTTGGAATCCTGTATATCAGGCTGGCAAACAGCCGGAACCACAGCCGGGAGTACACAATTCGGGATGGGCACGTGACCCGGGTGATCTGTATTATAAAGGCGATACGGCAGTGATACTTCCGGTATTGGAAAGTTATGTGAAAGATATCCTGACTACCTTTAAGGATGATAAGAGAATCGTATTATGGGACTTATATAATGAACCCGGAGGTTCGGGAGGATATAGATACGGTGAAAGAAGTTTGCCGTTATTGCAGAAGATATTTACGTGGGGACGAACGGTGAATCCGTCACAACCTCTGTCGGCCGGAGTTTGGGATATGAGTCTGACTAATCTGAATAAGTTCCAATTGGAAAATTCGGATGTGATAACATACCACACGTATGAAGGCGTGAATTCGCATCAGCAACTCATTGATACATTGAAGCAATACGGTCGCCCGATGATTTGTACAGAATATATGGCACGTACTCAAAATAGTACTTTCCAGGATATTATGCCAATGCTGAAGAGAGAAAATATCGGTGCAATCAACTGGGGACTTGTAGCCGGAAAAACAAATACGATCTTTGCATGGGACACTCCATTGCCTGATGTTGTTGAACCTCCATTGTGGTTCCACGATATATTCCGTAGTGATGGAACCCCTTATTCGACAGAAGAAGTGGAATGTATTCGTTCATTAACTAAATAATTCCCTTATGATAACTATGAGGAATATATGGATAATGATGTTGGGGATATGCCTGTTTGGTTGCGGGGCTGGTAAACAGCCCCCTTCCTCACAGCTATCCTTAACATGGAAACTGGAAAAAGATAGTGTGGAAGCCAGATATTTTAAGAATACATTCTGTCTGACGAATAATGGGAATAAATCCTTGACTAATAATTGGGTGATCTATTTTAATCAGACACCTATTTATTATCAGCAACCTATTAATGCACCGCTGGAAATTGAATGTTTGGGTTCGACTTACTATAAAATGTACCCCACTGAACACTACCAGGCATTGCCACCGGGTGAAACAATCACTTTTACCATATTGAGTGAAGGAAATGTGATTAATGTGTCCTCGGTTCCTGAAGGGGCTTATATGGTAACTACCGATGAAAAAGGAAAACCGTTACAACCGCAAAATGTCCCCATCGAGATCGAGCTTTTTAAGCCCGATACCCAATGGGTTAGCTCGAGGAACAGCTTTCCCTATGCAGATGGAAATTATTTCTATAAGCAGAATGATGATTTCAGCAAACCGGTAGATTGTGATATGCTTTCTCTTTTTCCTGCTCCTAAAAAAGTGGAAAAGACGGGCGGGGTTTCTTCTTTCTCTCAAAAAGTCTGTCTGAAGTTTGATGATGCGTTTAAAGAGGAAGCTCTTTTATTGAAAAGTCAATTGACTTCATTATTAAGATGCAGCGTTTCCGATAAGGATGAAGAAACAATCATTGAATTGAAGAAAATGGAGGTTCCTATTACCTGTCAATATCCCGATGAATATTACGAAATCGTGATAAAGAATAACCGGTTGACTTTGAAAGCTAGTGATACACATGGCATATTTAATGCTTGTCAAACATTGCTTGCCTTATTAGATAACATGGAACTAACTTCTTCTCCGATACCTAATCTTCATATAACCGATTATCCGGACATGGGGCATCGGGGAATTATGTTGGACGTAGCCCGCAACTTTACAAAGAAAGCGGACCTGCTGAAACTGATCGATATATTATCATTCTATAAGATGAATGTACTGCATTTGCATTTGAGTGACGATGAGGCCTGGCGTGTGGAAATACCCGGATTGGAGGAATTGACAGAAATAGCTTCTCGCAGAGGACATACCATAGATGAACAGACATGTCTTTATCCTGCGTATGCCTGGGGATGGAATGAGACAGATACTACTTCATTGGCCAATGGATATTATTCTCGCAGTGACTTCATGGATATTCTGAAATATGCGAAAGAAAGGCATATCAGAGTTATTCCCGAAATAGACATTCCCGGACATTCCCGGGCAGCGATTAAAGCCATGAATGCCCGTTATCAGAAATATATAGATACAGACCAATCGAAAGCGGAAGAATATCTTTTGACTGACTTTGCAGATACTTCCCAATATCTGTCGGCACAAAATTTCACAGACAATGTGATTAATGTTGCCATGCCTTCCACTTATCATTTTCTTGAAAAAGTGATTGACGAAATCGTGCAGATGTATCAGGATGCAGGAGTAGAACTGACTGCTTTCCATGTGGGTGGAGATGAAGTACCGGAAGGTATTTGGGAAGGTTCTTCTATCTGCCGCACTTTTATGCAAGAGAACGGACTGACTAAGATACGGGATCTGAAGGATTATTTTCTGGAACAAATATTGGAAATGCTGGACAAACGTAACATACAGGCAGTCGGATGGCAGGACATTGTTATGAATCCTGATAATACCGTTAACGAACATTTTAGAAACAGTAAGGTATTAAATTATTGCTGGAACACCATTCCGGAGCAGGGTGGGGATGAAGTACCGTATAAGCTAGCTAATGCAGGCTACCCGGTTATACTCTGTAATGTGGGTAACTTCTATTTGGATATGGCCTATTGCTATCATGTGGAGGAACCGGGATTGCGTTGGGGCGGTTATGTGGATGAATATGTGACGTTTGATATGTTGCCTTTTGATATTTATAAGTCTTTGCGACGGAATTTGAAAGGTGAACCTGTTGATGTGAAAGCTGCTTCAAACGGAAAACAACCCTTGACAAAGGAAGGTTATCAGAATATCAAAGGTCTATCCGGACAAATATGGTCGGAAACAATCCGTAGTTTTGAACAGGTAGAATATTATCTTTTCCCAAAAGTCTTCGGATTGGCAGAACGTGCTTGGAATGTTCAACCATCGTGGGCATTATCTCCGGACGGCAAAGTATATATGGATGCCAAACGGAAATACAATGCCGGTATTATAGATTATGAGTTGCCACGTTTGGCAAAGCGAGGAATAAATTTCCGGGTGTCTCCTCCCGGTATTATGACAAGGGATGGATTACTACTGGCTAATACTGCCATCCCCAATGCGGTAATCCGGTACACAACCGATGGAAGTGAGCCTACGGAAAGTTCCATACAATGGCAAACTCCGGTAGTATGCAATGCTCCACTGATAAAAGCAAAGGCTTTTTATCTAGGAAAAGAGAGTGTAACTACCGTATTGTTTAATAGATGATATATAAATAAAAAGCTATTTTAATAATGTTAGAATAGCTTTTTATTTATGCATTTATGAAATTTTACATATTAAGGGGCTGCTGAAATTCTAGCTCTTCTTTACAATATTCAACAAATTTAAAACTGGAAATATGACTATTAATATTAATTGATGGTTGAAATATGAATACATTTTTGACTTGCGTTTTAATTAATTTTTTCATATTTTTTGCAGAGTATTTTTTTGAATATTAGTGAAAGACATGAGTAATTTTGTAAAAATGAGAGGATTCTTTTTGTTTGTACTTCTTCTCATTAATTGTACTGTAAGTAAGGGACAGATTTATAAGTACATAGGACTGGAAGACGGGTTGAATAATCAGAAAATATACCATATCCAAAAAGACCGACGGGGGTATATGTGGTTTCTGACTCAAGAAGGGATAGACCGTTATGATGGCAAACATATCAAGCATTACAACTTTTCGGACGATAACATGACGTTGGATTCACGGATTGCCTTGAATTGGCTTTATATGGACAATGAGAATGTATTATGGGTAATCGGGCAGAAAGGTCGTATTTTTAGGTATGATTCGCAGCATGACAAGTTTGAACTGGCTTATGTGCATCCGGAACTGATCAGAAATAAGTCGCAAGCATTTCTGAATTATGGTTATTTGGACAAAAATGACCGTATATGGTTGTGCTGTAAAGATAGCATTACCTGGTATGATACCCATACCGGAACAGTGTTAAATATGTCGGTGCCGGTCGACGGTGAAATAACTACCATTGAACAGACAGATGGTAACCATTTTTTTATAGGTACGGGAAGTGGTTTATTTCGTGCCGGAATAGAAGAAGGGAAGTTAAAGGTGATTCCTGATGAAGCGTTGGAAAGCATCGCTCCAGTGCATGAACTTTATTACCATGCTGTTTCAAAGCAGTTATTTGTGGGAAACTATAAAGAGGGAATACTTATATATGACATGGGGGGAACAGGAAAAATCATCTCTTGTCAATTCCCCAATCATGTAGAGATTAACCAGATTGCTGCTTTAAACGCTCATGAACTTCTAGTGGCTACTGGGGGAAAAGGTGTATATAAGCTGGATGTGAATACATACATGAGTGAACCCTACATAACAGCTGATTATAGCAGTTATAACGGGATGAATGCGGTCAGCCGTTACGGTGCCCGTCAGATTGGGGAGACAGGTAAAGTTGATTTCTTCTATAATGAGGTGTGGGCGGATGAGGCTGATTTTACCAATCTGAAAGCCATTCTTTATGAAAATGGAGTCTATGGTAATTATCAGTTGAATACGGTTTTTGCAGCTTATATGAATTATAATAAAGCGGATAACCGGGGAGAATTTAATACGCCGGGTATTCTGCTGACGGATGCTGTCATGTTTGCTTTGGGTGGTTCGCACCTTGAGTTGGGAGGCGATCACATGTTGTGCAAAGAGTACTTTCCGAATGAGAACCTGACAATGAGCGAAGAATTGAAAACAGCGATGGTTCGTTATTATGATTTCCTGACTTCTTATCAGAATCTGCTTCGTGACGGTGGTACAGAGAATAGTGTTTCCATGAATTGTACCAATGGCGAAATGAGATTGAATAGTTGGCCTCCTCAACAGGGATCAGTTACTACTTATGCCAAGCAGGTAGGTGGCAAGCAAGTGATACATCTTCTTAATTTCTCGCAAGCGAACAGTCTTAGCTGGAGAGATGTGGACGGTACGATGCCGGAACCGGCTTTGATTACAAAAGCGGCTTTGCAAATGAATCTATCGGCAAAGGTGAATAAGCTATGGGTAGCGTCACCGGATGCACACGGAGGGGCTTTGCAGGAATTGGCCTTTACACAGGAGAACGGGGTCGTCTCATTTACATTGCCTTCCCTGAAATATTGGACGATGATTGTGGCTGAATAAAGCGGTTGCTACAGAATAACTAAAATGATAGGTATGATGATTAGATATAGATTATGGGTATTGTGCTTGGTATTTCCAACATGGGTTTGGGCGGAAAATGAGACACGTACATGCACTTCTTTTACACAGCAGGGACGTCAGGTGACTTTTCACCTGGCGGACAGTGCCGCCTTGCAATTGCAACTTTGCAGCTCTTCCGTCGTGAAAATCTGGTTCTCACCCGACGGGCAATTGCAGCGAAGAAATGCTTCGTTTGCAGTGATTAATGAAGAGCTGGAAGAGGTAGGAACTATTCATGTGGATGAACAGGCGGCCTGTTACGAGATATTTACTCCGAAGTTGCGTATCCGGGTGAATAAATCTCCGATGAGTCTTCAGATATTCGATAAATATCAGAAACTCTTGTTTAGTGATTATGCCGATAAAGGTCATGTCAGTGAAGGAACGAAGAAGGTGGAATATAAAGTGCTTCGTCGTGACGAGCACTTCTTCGGACTTGGTGAGAAAGCGGGAAAGATGGACCGTCGTGGCGAGTCTTATAAGATGTGGAATAGTGACAAACCTTGTTATAGTGTGGTAGAAGATCCTCTTTACAAGAGTATTCCTTTCTTTATGAGCAATTATCGGTATGGTATTTTTCTTGATAACACCTATAAGACAGAATTCAAATTCGGAACGGAAAGCCGTGATTATTACAGTTTTGAAGCGCCGAACGGGGAAATGGTATATTACTTTATCTTCGGTAAAGACTATAAAGAAATCATCAGCCAATATGTCGGACTGACCGGAAAACCTATCATGCCGCCGAAATGGGCGTTGGGTTTTGCCCAATGCCGCGGTCTGTTGACAAGTGAAAAGTTAAGCCGTGAAATAGCCGAAGGCTACCGGAAACGGGGAATCCCTTGTGATATTATCTATCAGGATATCGGCTGGACAGAATACTTGCAGGATTTCGAATGGCGCAAAGGAAACTATGAAAACCCCAAAAAGATGCTTTCGGATTTGAAGGAGATGGGTTTTAAGGTAGTCGTATCTCAAGACCCGGTAATTGCACAAGCCAACAAAAAACAATGGGAAGAAGCAGACCGTCTGGGCTATTTTGTAAAGGACAGTACGAACGGTAAAAGCTACGATATGCCCTGGCCGTGGGGTGGGAACTGCGGAGTGGTGGACTTCACCCTGCCTGCCGTAGCCGACTGGTGGGGGGCTTATCAGCAGAAACCTATTGATGATGGTATCTCCGGCTTCTGGACAGATATGGGCGAACCTGCCTGGAGTAACGAAGAGCAGACGGAACGCCTGGTGATGAAGCACCATTTGGGTATGCACGATGAAATCCATAACGTCTATGGCCTGACCTGGGACAAAGTGGTGAAGGAGCAATTTGAAAAGAGGAATCCGGACCGTCGTGTTTTTCAAATGACTCGTGCTGCTTATGCCGGATTGCAACGTTATACGTTCGGCTGGACGGGTGATAGCGGAAACGGAGACGACGTATTGCAAGGTTGGGGACAATTAGCCAATCAGATTCCTGTAATGCTTTCCGCAGGTTTGGGATTAATCCCATTTTCTTCCTGTGATATTACCGGTTACTGTGGGGATATTGAGGATTATCCGGCTATGGCGGAACTCTATACCCGTTGGATTCAATTCGGTGCATTCAATCCTTTGAGCCGTATTCATCATGAGGGAGATAATCCGGTGGAACCATGGCTTTTCGGACCGGAAGCGGAAAAGAACGCGAAAGCAGCTATCGAACTGAAATATCGTTTGTTGCCGTATATCTACACTTACGCCCGCGAAGCGTATGATACAGGATTGCCTATCATGCGGCCTCTGTTTCTCGAATATCCAATGGATATGGAAACTTTCTCTACGGATGCTCAATTCATGTTCGGTCGTGAATTGTTGGTAGCCCCTGTGGTGAAGAAAGGTGCCCGCACAAAGAACGTGTATCTTCCCGAAGGTACATGGATAGACTACAACAACAAGCAGACAGTCTACACCGGAGAGCAGTGGACTACGGTTGATGCTCCCTTGTCTTCTGTTCCTATGTTTGTGAAGCAAGGTTCCATCATCCCCACCATGCCGGTGATGAACTACACCCATGAGAAACCGGTATATCCACTTACTTTTGAAATCTTTCCCGCACAGGAAGGTGCACAGGCTGCCTTTACTCTCTACGAAGATGAAGGAGAAGACTTAGGATACCAACGTGATGAATTTGTCAAAACACCGATTATTTGCAGCACTCTGGCAAATGGATATGAATTGACTGTCTCTGCCCGTGAAGGAAAAGGATACACTGTCCCCGGTCCGAGAAATCTGCTGTTCCGTATTTATTCTGCGAAAGCCCCGAAAGAGTTAGCTGTCAAAGGAAAGAAGATAAAGAAAACTAAACCGGAACGTTTGGAAGATAATTTAGAGAATGATACTGAAACTGTGGCGTGGAGTTGGGATAAAGAAACTGGTGTCTGTAGTGTGCGAATGCCTGATAAGGGTATTGATGAGCAGGTTATGATTATCTCCAAATAGTAGACAGAGACAAAATAGAGGGAAGTACAGCCCTAGTCATGTATTCCCTGTTTATTGGGCATATATATCCAGCATCTTGGGTATATATGCCCACCATGGTGAATATATATGCCTACCACGCTGGATATATATACAACAAACTATGAAGTACAACCTTAAACTTTAGGGAAGTATCGTGAATGGCGGAGGTAAAAACAATCTCTACCATTCACGATTTTTTCTAATTAGTGTTTTTTCTAAAATTTCAGAACCGCTTTTACCGGGAAATGATCCGAAGGAATATGAGATTCATACTTTCCAGTAGTTTCATTCTTGGTACGATAAGTATCCGTTAATACACCGTATTTCTCTACAGTAAAATTGGGGGTTACGAAGATATGGTCAATACGGTTTGGAGTATATGTGTTCGGATTCCAGCCTGTACATGTCCCATTAGTTGCATATCTCATTTGAGCTACCTCGTAAGAATCTGATAATATTCCGGATTCATGAAGAACCTGATAACTTTCGCTAGTTTGGTCTACATTGAAATCACCTGTTAGTATAACGGGATCTTTGCCACACATTTCCTTAATTTTGCTAATAACCAGTTTGGCACTTTCTCGACGGGCTACCACTCCGATATGATCCATGTGCAGATTAAAGAACCAGAATTTGAACTTACCGGTTTTGTCTTTGAATTCTCCCCATGTGCAGATGCGGGTATAAGCAGCATCCCATCCTTTATTGGGCTTTGTAGTGTCTTCCGACAACCAGAAGTTGCCGGACTTGAGTAGTTTGAACTTATCTTTCCGATAGAAAATAGGTGCATATTCCCCTTTCGTCTTGCCGTCATCCCGTCCTACACCTATGTAACTGTATGTAGGTAGAGCATTGAGCATATCCTCCAGTTGATTATGCTTTACTTCCTGCGCTCCAAAAATATCGAAATCATGGAAAGTGATTAACTGTGTAAGTATTGGGTAGCGTTGCTCCCATCCATTTCCGGCTTTGGCATCGTTCGGGTTACTGTTTCGTACGTTGTAGGAGGCTACATTCAGTTGCTGTGCATTCAGTATTGACGCACCGAAGAGCGTCAATACAATAAAAAGTTTTCTCATTGTTTTTTATTGTTAGATGGTTATTTAATATCTTTTTTTTCTGTTCGTTCGCTTCTGTATTCTTTGGGCGATGTATTGTATAATTTAGTAAATTCCCGGTAGAAATACGACTTGTTGGAGAAGCCTGATTTATACATGATCTCGGTGACGGTGAGCTTGGTAGTCTTTAGCAACCCGGCAGCATATTCCAGGCGGATGGTACGGACAAATTCGCTTGGGGTCTTTTCTGTTAATTCTTTGAGTTTGCGATACAATCCTGCTTTGCTC
>ENA-ORVG01001955-ORVG01001955.1-human-gut-metagenome-genome-assembly--contig:-NODE-1955-length-21922-cov-3.437646_pt1 | contig 21922 bp, 17 predicted proteins | sample MGYA00242091_ERZ509233 | MGnify/ENA primary metagenome ERZ509233 (study PRJEB26280, sample SAMEA2338840) | human gut metagenome | biome: human gut; feature: human-associated habitat; material: faeces... | reverse complement strand
GACAAATGTTTTACTCAAATCTCCATTGCAGTATTTTTTATAAATCTCACCACGTATGTCTGTCCCATATAAATCAAAAAGTGCATTTGCCACTCCTTCTTTGTTTTTGACAGTTTCAGCAAAAGGCCAAACAGCGTCTAATCCTTTTTCATCTATTATTTGTTTGATAATTTTAGCTCTGATTTCTCTTGTTTCCTTATTCTTTTTTAGGAAATCATTATCATAATCCTTATAGTCAGGATCCTTAATAAGAAAGTTCTCAAAGAGATATTTGTTCTTTATTAAGATGTCATCAGATTCTATCTCGATTAGTAGCTTCTCAAATGGAACTAATTCCTCTTTTGATAACGCCCAATTAGACTCTTGGTATTGTAAATGCCAATTAATCTTTTCGCGAAGACAATCTGTAATTTCTTCGTTCCCTTTTATCTTGTCTTTGTACTTGCTTATTGCATCCAAAAACATTGTGCGACAACCTCTAAGATAATTAACAAATGATAAATTTACCATTTCCTTAATGCTCTCCACAGAAAATTCGGATGTTGCAAGTAGTAGTTGTACAATAGCTATCACATGAGTGGTGGGTATACTGGGTATGTAATTGGGCGACTCTTTTCTGTCACGCATACGCCATCTAAAGTGTGCATTTTGTATAAAAACTTGTTCTGAAAGTCCTTTTAACAGCAATACGCATAGTGTTGATATGGTCTTAAGATGTTTGGTTGCACAACTCTTTAGGATTTCCAAACGAGTTTCAAACGGAGCATACGTTTGTGGTAGTCCGAATCGGTAAATACTCAACAAGGTGTTTATAGGTTTATTTGCATAGTTGCTGTCATTGGGATAAGAGCAAAGGTGCATTAAAATATCTGTTGTATCAAATAAGTATTGTTTATCCCATGCCAAAGTCTCTAATGCAAACAGAAGTTCTGTATAAAATATCTCGGTTCCGATAATACTAAAATCCTTATGCTTAACATCCATTATCTGATTTAGTAAAGGACTCCCTTTTTTTATATCGTATTGAACAAATTTTATAAAAGACGAAGGAGAGGCCTCAACCAGCCATTGGAGATTATGACGGTGTGTCAGATAGCGTTTCAAATCAAAATCCTTGAATTTGTTTTCAATAAAACTGTCTACCCAATCTTTATTATCTTGGATATGACATGGCACTATGGAAAGTAACGTAAGACTTTGAAAGACTCCTTCTTTTATTCGCCCGGAAAAGGCTTGTTTGTTTTGCCACTAGCGCAAACCTTTTTCGTTCATTTTGTCTTCAGCATCAGGGTCATCGTCTTGTAATACCCATTCTACTACTTCTGCAAATCTATCTAAATGGGATGAGGTAATATAACTGCCTAATTGTCTTAACAAATCAAAGGGTGATTTTATTTTCCATATTTTACCTATTCGAATCAGTGGTGCTTCATCAGTAAATAGTAACGGAGTGATTTCTTCTATATAGTTGTTGTAATTTTTCCCTGTTATTAATTCTACCAAGTCTTTGTCTCCTTGCCATTCTTCATGCCATTCTCCAAGTAATAAAGCCGGAATAATTAGACGGATATTCCCTGTTGTCTGCCAAACAGGTGTTTTATCCGTAAATTCCAAAAGGTTTCTCAATACAGATATGTCGCGTGCAGAATCTATCGCAAGGCTTCTTGCTTTAGCTTCATTAACACCACTCCCAACAAGAGAACTAATAAAACCGTCTCTGTCTAATATGGGCAAATGTATAGTACATGCCTCATTATTCTTATCTGATGGGCATACACATAAAATAATGGTATGTCCACGAGAAACAACATAATGAGCATTTTCCTGAATGTCCGTAACGAATATCATGCCGTTGCTATTTTCCACGATGTCTTTATATGTCTCGTTATTTGTTGCAACGACAGCACGCTCAGCAAGCGCATCACTCTCGCTGATGATGGCTGCAACCACAAAAGCTATTGCTTCTTTTGTAGATGTAGCTTCTACATATAAACAGCATGGTGCATTACAGCTCTCTATCACTTTTTGTTTTTCTTTTTCACGACCGGCAAGCAGAATGCTGGTATTTAATTTAATCCTATTGGGTCCCGAAGCCCATTGCTCCCAATACACAGAGCTTTTAGTGATTCCCCTATTCCTCAGTTGATCAATTTGCACTTTTATATTATTAGTTTCTTCTAGTATTTCCTTGGCAATAATACAGCCTTCTTCCAACTTTAATGCCATGATCTGGTGTTCATATTCTAAAAGGAACGTGTTACACTCTGTATCATTCAGAATCTCTTCTGCCCATAGCCTAAGCAAATTATTTTCTCTAGGATGCCGACCAACTGGTTTGTGAGCGATGAAATCTTTTAATTGGGTCAAATATTTCCCCATTTGTTCTCCTACAGCATTTTGAGTATCTGGATTGTTTGTCCATTTATTAACAGCGCGTTTGAAACATAATTCCAACTTTTCTGTCATAGATTTATGGTTACAAAACCAACCTGTCGGAACAATACCTGCAACGTATGAAATCACAAAACTTAATGCTATTTCTACTGGTGTCATAGTCTTTGTTTTTTTCTGTTATAAAACTGAGTTTACATTTCGCCGTTTAATGTAAGCCTGGGATTGTTATCACATCATCTTGCACTGTTCTTTATTTACAACTCTATCTCTGAACAACTTCATGTTAGTGAAATTTCGGGAAATGTTCTGTACAAGTTCCAAATAGTTGTCTCTTCCGTCATCCCATTTGTGATAGTATGGCTTTATGGAAATACAATTCCCATGTTCAAAAACAGTATTCAGTAATGTCCTGTCAGAGTTTCCACAGGAGTGGCCCATTACCAAGACTTGAAAAGGTGCAGACATCAAAAACTCCAATAAATCATGGTAATGTCTTGTCTCCAAATATCTGACTGACTTTACATTTTTGAGCAGTTCATTGTCGTTCATGTCAAGAATATCTTGATAATACTTGTCAAGTTCATCACCATAGCCAAAGATAATGTGCTCAGGATGTTCCAGTTCTCCATGAATGTAATTATGCGTTGAGTTATCGTCACCGTATTTCTTGGCTGTATCTGTATAGTTGAAACTCAACAACATGGTACGTTCAGGAACAAGTTTAGCTCGCAACTCACGATTGTAATATATGTTTACAAAATTATTTGTTTCAATCCCTATATCATCCATAGCTTTCTTTCTTCCCTCAGTAGAGAAATCCTCCGGCTTAAAGATGTCGTTTATTTCACCTTGAAGGTCGTTCCTGAAATTGTCAGTTGCTACTGTTTGGAGATATTCAACAAGTTTGGCTTGCAGAAATGATAATTGTTGGTTCAACTCGGCGATAGTATAGTCACACTGATGATTACCGATACACCCTTTAAGTAGTTGGTAATAGTCATTCTCTATGTCTACCCATCCTTTTGTTTCTATGGATTGCAATATGGTCTTAAATAATGGGCAATACTCAACAGAGAATAATTCTGGATTATCCTTGAGAAATTGAATCACTTCATATCCTGAACATTTTTTGTTGCCATGAATATCCTTGAAGTATGAGTTTTCAAATGAAAATACATTCCAACAACAAACTTCCATCTTATTTTTAATTATCAATTTGCAAAGGCAATCTTCTGACAACTGTCTGGTATTACCGACAAAGCCATCAACACGCTGATCCCAATACCAATTAATAAAATCCATGTAACTGGTTTTGAGTCCATGTGCCATGTCGAATCCGTTTCCTATAATAACAAGTCTATTCATGATCTTTAGTTTATGTTCAAACAATCCGATAATCTCCTTGCAATTCGTTGTCAAGAAGGGGCTTTAGATATACAGAAATAGATTCAAAAGAATCTTGGTCAGAAAAGGTAATTTCTGGTTGTCCCCACCATCCTTCAATAAGCTGTTTATACTGATATTGCATCGTGCGACGAGGCGCTTTTGCCAAACTGCTGTCATAGAAAGAGTTCACTATATTCGTATGATAGTTTGCCTGTGAAAAGAAAAATGTCCATGTATCTGAAATCTCGTTTGCATCAAATCCTGGACGTTCGACAATTTCTACAGAATCAAATCTGTGTACTCCGTCATATTGTGAAAATGCAGACTTCAATATCTCGCTTGCTTCTTTATCTGACGAAGGTGCACTATATCCAAAGATTGTCACTTTTCCTGATTTTGCAATATAGTCTCGAGCAACATTCCATTGGTCATGAATGAATATATTACTGCTATAATCCTTTTGCTCTACAGGATAAAGCAACGGGACTCTCTTGTATGGTTTACTACATTTGTGACAATAGTTTTGTATCGGGCCAAATGTCATACATTTCTCGCACATTCCTGCCCCTACATTTCCATGCAAGAACAATATTTCAGGTCTGTTTCGAGTAATCTTTGAGACTCTGTTATAAGCTTGGATAAGAAGACTGTCCCAATTAAAAGAAATGATACAGTCTTTCTTCGTTAAGGAAAGAATCAGTTGGTCATAGATGGTCATTGAATCAGGGAGATGTACGTTTGAGAAATACTCATAAAGAGCTTCTTCCATGACCAAACGTACATTCTTACACTCTTCACCTCTTCTGTATAATTCGCTGTAAATATCTTCAAGGTTTTTACTTTTGGTTTGCAAGGTTATACCTTTAAGAAGATTGTTCAAACCGACTTGCTCAATTGCTTCATTCATTGTTGGGCATAATTTTCCCATAACAGCTTTTGAGGCTCCTGCACCAACTATCACCACATGAGGGCGACGGCAATATATTTCTTCAAAGTCATTATTCATTCTCTAACTAATTAAACGTATCTTTCCTGTTAGTAATTGCTGCATCATGCCTTGCTTTATCTGCTCGTACTTCTTGCGCTTGGCTTCCAATGCAGACAAATCGTTGTCCATAGAAGTGAGGACAGAGGCAATGGCTTGCTGCTCGGGGATGGTTGGAAAACTAATCCAAGTGTTTTTAATCGCATTCTTAGAAACCGAAGAAACCTTTATCCCTTGTATAAGAGGTATAATCTGATGATGGAACATTGGCGAGTTTATATAATACCCCAAAAATTTAGGGGCAAAGATATCGTTTTTGGGTCTACACCACATTGTGTGTAAACCTGAAACGACTTTCGCATTGCCAATATTGTATAATTCTGTTGCTTTGCATACTGTTTCATCCTCTGCGGTATCAGCTATAATTATATCACCGTCCTTTGCAAGAAGGACAGGATTATACCCTGTTACTTTATTGCTATCAATATAGGGCAAATCTGTTTTAGATACGTTCAAAACTTCACAATAGTTGATCAAGATATCTCCATAGTGAATATTTTTAATTTCACCCTTAATATTCAATAGTTCTCGCGCAAATGTATTTGTCGTAAGAAAGTTGAATACATCCTTAAACAACAATGTTTCCCATTTGTCTGTAAATCCTTTGAGCCTTTTCTTGCCAGAGAGGAGTTGCTGCATGGCACCTTGCTTTATGTCTCGTTTCTTAGATATCAACCTGTCCAAAGAATCGAGGAGGTTGTCAATGCTGGTAAGGGCAGAGGCTATGCGGCGTTGCTCCTCAATGGGAGGAATACATAACCAAGTTCCGTGAATGGTGTTTTTGGAAACAGAAGCCACCTTTATTCCTTGAATTAGCGGTAAAACTTGATTATGATATAGGCTTGTGTTCATGAAATAGCCCAAGAATTTTATCGCAAATGTATTCTGTTCTGGGCGACACCACATAGTGTGAAGTCCAGAAACAACCAGTTTCTCACCAATATTCCACAGCTCGGTTGCTTTGCAAACGGTTTCATCTTCGGCTGTATCAGCAATGATTATATCCCCATCTTCAGCAAAGCACTTGGGTGAATAGGATGGCATGAATTCAGAGTTGATTGCTGGTATATCAGATTGAGACACGTCCAATGTTGAGCCGTACTTTATAAGAACGTCTCCATAATGGATATTCTTAATATCACCATCCTCACAAAGAAAATCACGTGAGAAGGTATTATTTGATATGAAGCGGAATTTCTCCCCCAGTTTTGCCACTTCCCAGTCCTCCGGCAGCAATCCGAGTTCTGTCTGCTTATATTTTCTTGTTTCTTCCATCGTTATTCAATTATAGAATTGGGGTCCATAGTGGGGATGTCACCATCAGAAAGGCGGTCAAAGTCGGAACGAAAGAGGCTGTCTTGTATGATGCGATACTTCTCAAATTCCGCCTCGGCAAACTCCTTGGCATATTCTGCCGTAACCTTGCCGGCATCCAGAAGTACCTCACGGTCTGTGGCATTCAAGAAAATGTCGATGCGCTTTTCCCAATCTTCCATTGTCATGGGGATATGACGTTCCGCCATATCCTTGGCAATGTCAAGATAGGCGTTGACAAGCCTTCCCATGGCTTGTAATTCGTTCTCCCGCAGATAATTCTTGGCAATGGAAACATCTGTCTTAATTATTTTACCATTGGGCGCTTTAGCCCAAGTTGTCAGTCCCATGTGTTCCTTCCCAGCATTCGCCCGCTCCACGATGAGTTCTGCTGCGGTATGTCCATGTACGGCATAGTGCATTTTGTTCTGTACCTTTTTGAAAAATCTGCGTGTGGTTGGCGCATCCTTGTTGTAGTCTATCGCTGTGGCATAAATGTCAGTCAGCTTTTGGTAGAAGTTACGCTCAGACAAACGAATCTCGCGTATCTCCTCCAATAACTGCTCGAAGTAATCAACATTGATAAACGAACCGTTCTCCATGCGTTTTTTATCCACGATGTAACCACGGATGGCAAATTGGCGTATCACGTAGGTACACCATTGACGGAATTGCGTGGCACGGATGGAATTGACGCGATACCCCACAGAGATTATGGCATCGAGGTTATAGAACTTTGTAAGATAGTTTTTCCCGTCAGCGGCAGTTGCCGAGATTTTCTCGGTAACTGAATCCTCGATGAGTTCTCCGCTCTTGAAGATGTTCTTTAAGTGCAGTCCAATGTTATCCGTTGTGCAGTCGAACAACGTGGCCATCGCCTTCTGCGTAGCCCAAACCGTCTCGTCTTTATACAGCACCTGTATGCCGTCTTCCTTGCCTGTTGCCACAAAGGTAAGGAACTCTGCCGTGCTGTTTCTTATTTCAAATTTCTTTGCCATTGTCTATATCATTGTTACAGGATAAATCCCATTTCCGTCAAATACCCATTCACTTCGTCCTCATAGCGATGAGCGTCTGCTTCGAGCGAAGGCAGCGTGCGCTCATAACGTGCCGAGATGGTGGTGATGGCAGCAGACAGTTGCTGCGTCACCTGTTGCATCTCCTCCATGCAGGATGACATTACCGAATGCATCCATTTCTTCTCCACCACCAAGTGGCGAATATCCTCCTCGCTGAGAGACGCATATTGAGCCAACACCTTGTCGGTCAGGGTTGCCTGAAGGTCGGAGAGTGTCTTGGAGGCTTCCTTCTTCTGCTTGCACAGGTCGAGATATTTTTTGAACGTATCGACATCATCCTTGCCAAAGTTAAGTTTGGCGGCATCCTTCACAGCCTTCTTGATGACCGATTCATTCACCTTCTCGAAGTTGTCGAAGAGCTCCTGCTGCTCCTCCAAGAAGCTGTCGATGAGCTGTGCCTTGTTGACAACTGTCTGCTCCGCCTCGGCAATGGCCGCCGTTTCGGCAGAGAAATACTCTTGCAGGATGATCGACACTGGCAGCAGGTCGCAGACAATGTCGGAGTAGATGCCCGACTTCTTTTCGGGCGTAAGGTCGGAGGGAAGTGTCCATCCATCGTTGCTCACCATGTAGCAATCGTCCTGCATTATCTCTGCCCAGTAGTTCATCAGACGGTCGTAGATGGAATAAGCATCGGCAAGGCTGCGGTCGGCCTTTGCTGTCTGCAACAGGCTCTCGCTCCAGCGGCTGATGAGCTGTTTGGGAGAACAGCCCCGGGCGATGGCTTTCATTTCCGGTTCCACCATGCTGCGCCATTCATCAAGGCTCTGAGTGAAAAGTTCCTTCTGACTGACGAAACTGTCGTTCTCGGCGATGGTCTGCGCAATTTGCTGCTTGTCGGTGGCAAGATCATAGCGTCCGTCGGGACGTGGAGTGAAGAGTGACGACTTCAATGAGGAACATACCTGCCAGTAGGCATCCAGAGCCTCTATATCGTGGACGGGAATGCCACCATGCAAATGGGCATCAATGTCGTGTTGCACCTCGGTATCTCGTGGCTGCACATAACGAGGAATGTTCAGGTTGAAGTCGTTCTGCTCAATCTCCTCCCATGTAACCATACGTGCATAATGAGGTATAGCCTGTTGCTCATTCCACACATCGATAATGCGCTTGATGTCCTGTTCGCGCAGACGGTTTTTGTTGCCGTCCTTCATAAATCCGTCCTTCGCATCAATGAAGAAGATACCCTCACGGTGGGCGGTGTCATGTTTGTCCAGAATAAGGATGCAAGCAGGTATGCCCGTACCATAGAAGAGGTTGGGCGGCAAGCCGATGATGCCCTTCAGGTAGTGACGCTCCACTATGTCGCGGCGTATGGTATATTCGGCGTTTCCACGGAAGAGCACGCCATGGGGCAGGATGCAAGCTCCACGTCCCGTGTCAGGTTTCATGCTGCCGATGAGATGGAGCAGGAAAGCGAAGTCACCACATTTGGCAGGAGGTAGCAGATTGGGATTCCAACGGTGGTAAAGGTCACTTTCGCCATTGGAGGACATCCAATTTTTCTGTGAGAAGGGAGGATTAGCCACGCACACGTCGAAGGTATCAAGCATGGTACCGGTGGTGAACTGTGGGTCGCCCAGTGTATCGCCCACTTTTATCTCGGCACTCACAATGCCGTGAAGGAGCATATTTAGCTTGGCAAGCGAGGCTGTAGTGGAGTCTTTCTCTTGTCCGTAGAGCGTAGGCTGTCCGTTTGGAGTCTCGCTAAGGGCGCGAAGCAACAGTGAACCACTGCCGCAGGTCATATCGTAAATGGTGTGGCCAGCACGGGTGAAATCCTCCATGTGGAGCACCTTGGCCATCACACGACTCACCTCGGCAGGAGTGTAGAACTGTCCCTTACTCTTGCCACTCTCGGCGGCGAAGTTCTTCATCAGATACTCGTAGGCATCGCCAAGAAGGTCATCATCGGCAGCACGGTTAAGTGAGAAATCCAATTCATCACGCTGAAACTCGCTGATGAGTTTGGAAAGGGTTTCCACTTTTGTTTTTCCTGTTCCGAGTTTGGTATCATCATTAAAATTGGGCAGGGTGAGATCTCCTATAAAGGCAATATTAGCTTCACGTATTGCCTCTAACTTCTCGTTTATTTTCTCTCCAATGTGGTGATTCTGTTTCAGTGCCACGAAATCTTCAAAGTAGCAGCCATCGGGCACATCAAGTTCAATTTGTCCCTGACAAGCCTTGTCAGAAAGATATTTCACGAAGAGAATTATCAGCACATAGTCCTTGTACTGGCTGGCATCCATGGAACCGCGCAGAGCATTGCACGACTCCCATAGGGTGCTGTATAGTTGTGATTTTTTAATTGCCATGATTGTATTATAAAGTATTAATTTCTGATTGCGATATAATATACGTTCTGTAGTTCTTCATCGGTGAGTGTGGGGAATCGCTTTCGTAGTTCTTTCCTGAAGAGTACACCATGTGCACTGGCAGGGTCGCGAAAGTTTGGGCGAGCATGATATTCCACCAAATCCTCTGCTGCCATTACCTGATGTTCTGCCTCATAGTCGTCTGTGCTGAAACCACAGGTTGCACGGTTGTTCCATAAAGCCTTTTGTAATGGGGTTGTTATACCTTCGGGATAGTCATTACCGCCCTTTTTAGTTTCTTTGATAAATTCTATAAGCTGACGCATACGCTCTGCAAACGATGCGTTTGCCTGATGAAGACCATCAAGTAATTGTTGTAGGCGTTCGGAGAAACGCAGGAAAAAGGCAGGATCTTTGTCACGCGAATTATTGATGACCGCACGGGCTTTAGCTTCAATCACCTCCGCTGCTGATTTTTCACAGCCTGCTGCTTTTTTAGTGATTTCCGCAGTATCAACAGCATCAGTGCTGTCATCAATGAGGTCAAGGAAAGAGAAATCGGCTGTGGCAGGTACAATAGTCTCGGCTTCCCCTGCACGCAGATAGCGGTCGAGCAGTGCACGCATGTCGGGGTCGTAATTGCGAGGGTCAAAAAGGTCACCTGACTTCTGCTTGACATAAAGGTTGATATGTGCCGCCTCGCGTGCATGATGTTCGTAATAGTCTGCTTCGGCGGTTGAAAATCCTGCACGTGTCATCATGTCCGCCAAGTTGTCGTAGGCGGCGGTCAGAGCTCCTGTAATGCGATAGAGTGCCGTGCGACGGGCTTCGGCAGGATCGTCACGGAAGTCGGTGGTATAATAATCGGCAAGCAAGTCGTTGTTAGTGAGTCCTCTGCTTTGCCATATCGCTTTCAGTGCACAAAATGCTTTGTCGGTAGCGAGAAGCCGTTTCTTGTTCTTGGAAATACTATCAGCAAGCAACTCTTCGATGTCCGTTTCATCAAAACCACCAAGTCCACCGTTCTCATCATTGAATTTGGTGACAGCATTTTCTATATTACCAAAGAGATGCTTGAAATCTACAATCAATCCGTATTCTTTATGTGTATGACAGAGTACATTGCCTTCTTCGTCCTTCACGTCACAGCCAAGACGGTTGACACGACAGATGGCTTGAAAGAGTGTATGGTCACGCATATCCTTATCTATATATAAGTAGGTGGCACAAGGAGCATCGAAGCCAGTAAGCAGCTTATCCACTACGATAAGCAGTTTCATGCGTCCGGGTTGGTTGATGAACAATTCTTTTGCCCATGTCTCGTACTTATCGGCAGAACCTGTTTTATCTTCGGTGGCAATACCGGCATCCTTGAACGACTGTATGGCCATATCGTACTTGAACTTCTCCTGTGTCAGCTTGGCAGTGTCAGTTGTGTTCTTTCGCAAGTCGTTGTCCGTGGGATTATAGCTTGTCACCACCGCCACATGGTTGCGAAGCCGATGGTCAGGGCAATGGTTCTGGAAGAAATCGTAATATTTGTATGCGGAATAGATGTTGCCAGCCACCAGCATGGCATTGGCCCAGTCCTGACGGAGGATGCTGTCGTTTGCCATGTCATCTAGGATGCTGTAGCCGATGCGTTCAATGCGTTCTGTAGCGGAATAGACCCGTTCGAGGGTTGCCCAACGATCTTTAATGAGTTGTTTGCGCTCATCCGTCAGACCGTGGATAATCTGCTCAAGTTTCTCATCAAGTTTGGCTTTGGAAGTTATGCTCTGCTCCACTTCGCGTGCCTCGTATTGAAGGTCAAGTATCACCCTGTCTTCTACAGCCTTCTTGTGGAGATATTTATGAATAAACTCTCCGAATATCACTTCGGATACATTACGGAAAGCAGCGTATCCGTTCTTCTTGGCATCCTTTAGCAAAGGGGTGCCGGTAAAGCCAATGAGCATCACGTCTTGTCCCATGATGGCACGCATGGCATCGTGTAGCCTGCCACCTTGTGTGCGATGGCATTCATCAATGAAAACAAATATGTGTTTACCCTTCGCCTTGAATCCCAAAGGATATTGCTTGTTTATTATTTCCTGCAGGTCGGCAAGGTAACGGTCAAGTGGAATACGAGTGCCGCGATCTGTAGATGCATTTTCATCATGTTTTGAATGTTTGCCAAACTTGTGTATAAGTGTCGTAATCAGCCATTCTTTGCCATCATGCAACGTTTTGAGTAAGTCTGACTGTGATGTGACATGGTGAATATTGTTGCCGGCATCGCTGAAATCAGTGGAGAGTTGCCGGTCGAGTTCCGTGCGGTCAGTAATGACCAGGACACGAGGGTCTTCATAATTGGCTTTGATATACCCAGCTAGCCATACCATAGTGAGCGATTTTCCGGAACCCTGTGAATGCCATATTACACCGCTTGCCTTCTTCTGCAAGCGTGGCTCGGCAGCACGGAGGGCATAATACTGATGTGGACGCATCACTTTCTTGATACCACCATCGGAGAGCACGCCATAACGGAAGAGGAACAAGAAATGCTCTTTGGTGAAAAACTCGGCAAACGACTCCATGTCTGAGAGCACAATGCCTGTGCGGTTGGTGTCGGGTTTCCAAGGACACCAGAACGACAGCGGGGTGCCGATGGTGGCATACTTGAATCCATACAGCTCGTCTTCCACCCGTTCGCCTTGTTCAAGCTCCTTGTGCTCGGCATGACGGGCAGACACGGTGAACTGTGTGGTGGTGAAGAACGAAGGAATAAGGTCGGACTCGTTGGACAGATGCTGGCGAATGCCTTCCTCCAACGAGACGATACTGCGCTTCAACTCAATGACACAAAGGGCAATACCATTGACATATACCACAATATCGGGGCGTGAGTGGCAGGTTGTGAGCGGGTCGATATAGCTTACCTCTTCGGCTATAGCAAAGCGGTTTTTTTCCGGCTTTGTAAAATTGAAGTACATCACATCACGTTCCGTCTTTTCGGTTGACGGCTTGACGGAACATCCTGTAACGAGCAAGTCATAGACATCGTTGTTGACATCCATGAGTGAGACCATCCTCTTGTCGGTAAGGCGCACCGTGCGTTTCAACTGAAACATAGCACCTTCTATTTGCATGGCAGTATAACCAGCGTCGGTTAGATAAGCCTCGACCTCTGACTCTATGATGGGAGAGTTGGCTTTGCCGAGGCAATTCACCTTTGCACCTTTGGTATACTGCAAATTGCCGAGGTATTTATACTTCAGCGTTTCCAAAAACAATGTCACAACCTCGTTCTGATATTGTCTTTCAAGGTCTTCTATGTAGCCTGCCATATATTAAATTGGGTATTCGTTTAATTTTGTTCTTATTTTCTGCCATGAAGACAGATGGATATCCATCTGTCGCCTGAAACGGTCGGTGTGGTTACGTTCAATTAGGTGGGTCATCTCATGTGCTACCACATATTCTATACATTCTATCGACTTCTTTGCCAACTCGATATTGAAAAGTAGTACTCCTTTGGATTGGGAACAACTGCCCCACCGGGATGTCATCTGACGTACTTCCCACCGAGCAGGAACAACCCCAAGTATCTCCTGCCATTTGAGAACCAATCGACCAAATATGGGTAAAGTCTGTGTCTTATACCAAGAATAAAGCGTTTGGCGGATATTATCAGAGGATGTGTCTTGATGCACATCTACTACAATATAGTCACCATCAATATGAACAGAGTAAGCTCCAGATGTGTGACGGTTCACTTTCAGCCGATATTTCGTTCCTTTGAAATAGTGTGTTTCGCCTGATATATATTGTCGTTCCGGTAGTCTATTGTATGATAGAAGCATCTCTCGCTTTTCCTCAATCCATATCCATTTCTGTAGAATATACATGCGGATACGTTCATCGTCATAATCAATAGGTACAGAAATATGCACCCTGCCATCTGGAGGATAAACCGCCAAATGCAAGTTCTTGATAGGCTTGCGTTCTATTTCTATATCTATACCATTGAATATCATGTTTCTTGTGACAACAAATAGGATTTATACTCACGAACGATTAGTTCACGAAGGTCGACCTCAAGGCAATCTGCAATTTTAAGCAGTGTGTTCAAGTCGGGCTGAGAAGAGTTTGTACACCATTTTGATACGGTCGAAGGTGTTACTCCTAACTGTTCGGATAGCCATTTACTAGTTTTCTTCTTCTCCACAAGTACGACTTTTATTCTGTTTACGTCTTCCATATTTTTTCATTATACTATGCAAATATAGTGAAAACAATTCATTATATTGTGATTTTGCGTTCTTTATGATGAAATATTAAGAAAGGTTATGCTCTTTGATAGATTTAACGCTTGATATATTTTTATTCTAAATAGATTAGCTGGAGATTTAGAACACTTGGTTTCTTTTTTGTGAATGCCATGAAATATCATTGAAACCTATAGATATTTATTGTGTAAAATAGCGAAACTCAAACCTTTTGTTTTCGCATTGTTTTCGCAAAACGAAAATCAGTGACTTACGTTTGTTCGTAAATCGCTGATTATTAAAGTGGACCAGCCTGGGCTTGAACCAGGGACCTCCAGATTATGAGGCTTTTTGAGTAATATTCCATAAAATTTCATGTAGTATAAATGTGTTGGTTTACAGTATATAATGTATTTGGCAGTTTGCAAGTAAATACATACATTTGCAGTAGTTTGCTCCCGAAAAGGTCACCTCAAGGTCACCGAAACGAGTAAAGTTTGGCTTATAACTTAACGTATTATGAAGAAAGAAGGAATTGATAAGGTCACCGAAATGGTGAATAAGGAGGTAAAATCCACTTCACGAGGTGAAAAATGCCTTGCTAAATTCACAGCTTCTAATGGCAATGTATATGGCTCATTGACTCTTGACATACGAAAAGCTGGAGATTATTCGCAACCGCTTCCTGTGGCTGTACGTGTGTGTTATGCCGGACAGAAAGTCTTTCTTCGTTTGGGCAAAACATACACTATGGAAGAATGGTTAACCTTGTGCGAATACGAAAAAAGTGGCCGTCGTGTTCAACTGACAGAGAGAAACGACATGAAGAATCTAATGGACAGGGTGGAACTTATCGCCAATCAACTTATCGCAGAAAACAACTTCTCTCTTCGCAAGCTACAAGACAGATTTCAGGGTAGAAAGGATAATGACAGTACCATCATTACGGTTTGGGATTCATATATTCAATCTAAGACCAATGAAGGTAAGGCTGGCTCTGCTCGTTGCAGTAAGGATGTTCGCAACCGTTTTGTCAAGGATTTAGGAACGGACATATCGTTTGCCGATATAAACCGTGACTTTATCTTGAAATGGGTAAAAATCATGAAGAAAAACGAATTGAGTACCACGACCATTGCCATCGCACTCCGCAGTCTAAGAACCATTATCAATATGTGTATTGCAAATGGCTTGATGAAGGGAGATACCAAGGAAATGTTCAAAGATACAGGTTATAATAAAGCTCAAAGCCGTAAACATGAGTTTCTTGATGTGGCTACTATGCGCAGACTTTATGACTTCTGGAAAGCAGGCGAGGCAAAAGATAAAGACGGCAACGAACTATTTCTGGGTAGAGAAAAACAAGCTATATTCCGTGACCTTGGTTTGTTTCTCTTCATGTACTTGGGTGATGGGCAGAATCTTGCCGATACATTACGATTAACCTATGATGAATTGTACTATGCTACTCACGGCAAACAGTTACGTTTCCTTCGCCATAAGACTCGCGAAAGAAACGAAAGTGCCAGCGAAGTGATATTTCCCGTTACATCCGAGATTCAAGAGATTATTAACCGATACGGCAATGTTCCTAAACTCGGAAGGCGGGTATTCCCAATAATGAGTGAGTTTATCACACCCGAACAGGAAATATGGGTTATCCAACGCTACAATAGATATATACGTGAGCACATGGCAAAAATTGCCAAACTATTGGGAATGGAACAGATGCCTTCTCCTACTTGGGCAAGGCATAGCTTCGCCACCAACCTCAACAATTCAGGCGTTGTACCTTATAAGTATATAAGTGACAGCATGGGGCATAGTGGTGGTGGGGACATTACTTCCAATTATATTGGAGCTTACCCTCTTGAAAAGATGTTGGAGTACAATCACTATTTGCTCAATGAGAAACCGAAAGGAAGTACTTCTGTGGTAGATAAAAAAGTCTTGCTGGAGGTGCTAAAAGGTTTGAGCGAGGAGGAAAGGATGGAACTTATATCTAAGCTATCGGAAGAATAATCTTCTTACTATCGCAAAAGCACCAAGTGAAATGCCACAAAAATACGGAACAAATAACCGCAAAAACACCGAATTAAATACCGCAAAAAAGTGGATTAAAATACCACAAAAAACACGAATACACTATGTGCTTCAAAGAAATTTACTATCTTTGTGTTTGAAATAAAGTACATTATATGAGCTATTATAAAAGAACAGCAGATGCCCTACTGAAAAACTTACTAGATGCATTTGGGGCAGTATTGATAGAAGGTCCCAAATGGTGCGGCAAAACAACTACCGCATCTCAACTTGCAAACAGCATTTTGAGAATGCAAGATCCAAGTATGCGTGCTGAGTATTTAGTTACCGCTAAAACCAAGCCGTCCATTCTGTTACAAGGAGACACACCACGTCTTATAGATGAATGGCAAGACGCTCCCATGCTGTGGGATGCAGTGCGAACAACTGTCGATGACCGTCAAATCCCAGGACAATTTATACTTACCGGCTCCAATGCTGTTGACAAGTCTCAAATACACCATTCCGGAGTTGGTCGTATTGCCAAACTGCGTATGTTACCTATGAGCTTGTGGGAGTCACAAGAATCTACAGGAGAGGTTTCGTTGAAAGAACTTTTCAATAATCCCGATTATGATATTGATGGGAAGATGTCTAAAATGACCATTGAAGATCTAATCTTTGCTGCATCCCGAGGTGGATGGCCAGCTTCTTTGTTGGCTCGTACTCCAAAGGCTCAATTACTTATTGCAAAGAACTATGTTCAAACTATTTGCTCTGATGATATTTCGGGCATTGATGGCAGGAAAAGAGATGCCAAGCTGACCAGTATGATACTTCGGGCATACGCAAGAAATGTTTCGACATTGGTCAAGAAAAAGTCTCTTTTAGACGATGTGACTTCGTCTGGCGAAGTAAGCTGCCACGTAGACACATTTGATGACTATGTTGCTGCGTTGGAAAAATTGTTTGTTATTCAGAATATAAGTGCATGGTGTCCTGCAATCAGAAGCAAAACCGCTATCAGAAGTAGTGTAAAACGATGCTTCTGTGACCCTTCCATACCGATTGCTCTTTTGGGACTATCTCCTGAGGCATTAAGTATGCAACTCAGAACATTTGGATTTATTTTTGAACAGATGTGTATTCGAGATTTAAAAGCATACACCATTGATTTGAACAGCCATGTATCTTACTACCACGACCGATACGACTTGGAAGCGGATATAGTGTTGCATCTAGAAGATGGCCGTTATGCCCTAATTGAGTGCAAGCTCGGTAGTAGCGAAATAGATAATGGTGCAGAACATCTGCTTGAACTTAAAAGACTAATACAAGAGCATAACAAAACGGAGAAGCAGGTGCCTATTCGTGAGCCGGATTTGCTTATCGTCATGACAGGTGGAACTATGGCCTATACTCGTCCCGATGGAGTTAAAGTAATTCCTTTGGCATGCCTCAAAGATTAACCATTTAGTGAAACAGTTTATATGGGGGATAATATGAGAGAGCTTCCTAATGAAGAACATCCTTCTCAAGCAAAAATGAATGAGTGGTTTGAAGCGAACCAAGAAATCTATTTCAAGTTCAAAGACAAGCTTCAATCCGTTTTGAAGGACTCATTGTATGGGAATGATAAAGAACTGATAGACGATATGGCTGCACTCCAAAGCACAATATTGGAAGTCTTAGATAAGGAAGATGGGACGCTTGACGAATTGGCAGAGCGATTCACAGCAGCCATAAAAGACGGCAATGTGTTCGCTTGCTGTTTGTATTGCTATTTGGAACTGGACAATGGGTTTGAAGAGATAGCGGATGCCATGACGGATTTGGAACTACCTGCTGATGCAAAATACGCCAAAGATGGCATTAAGGCTTATTTGCAAGACAAAAGACGTGAAACACAAGAGGCAATCAACAAGGATTTGAATTTATTGGATTTACGCCGTTGGCACTACGACCATCCTAAGGACTACCAAGAGTTTACAAATCTCTTTGCCAAAGCATACGATGGTGATATGAGTTTTTTCATCAAAGGTATGTCTTACTTGACAGAGATGTTATCGCTTGATGGGATAGAAGGTATTACAGAATTATTGGAGAGTCTTTGTCCCGGTACTGAAAGTTACAACAAAGCCCAGTTCTCAAACAACAATCAGCAAGTTCACGAAAGACTTAAAGACTTGTTTGCCTCTACACTTAACCAAGAGACTGTAAAGCAGAAATTACTTCACAATAATCCCTTCATGTGCAGTGCGTTCTACTGGATGATATTTGATGATGGATTTGTAAAGATGGGAGATTTGCTTTCTAAAACAATGATGGGAGATGGCTCGTCCATCTGGCAGAAAGGTTTTGGTGGCCAATTTATGCGCTCTTTAATGTTGACCAGCCTTGAAAAAGCATCTTATACCAAAGGCGTATGGAAAACAATGAGCAAGAACTGTGTGGCCAAAGAGGTGGTTAATTCCACGTTACAAGAAGCCAAAGGAAAACGTGGACGCAAGCAAGTCTGTGTACTGCTTGAAGAAATGTTCATGCCACCTCATGCAGAACTCCTTAACAAAGAGATACGGAACATACTCACAGAATGGATGGAAACCAATGGAACGGATTCCATTCTTGCCTATCTCTTTGCTGCGCTGACCAGTTGTAATTTGCTAAATGATTCATATAATTACCGTACTTTTCATACCGCCATATTAGAAAAATTTCCCGACTTTGGCTTTAAGTCTGGTTTTGATTGGGCAGAAGCCCTTTATAATGCCATCACCAATGAACATGGCTACGATTACAATCTGAGCCTATCAGAAAAGACTGTGCTGAAAGGGAAAGAACAAGCAAACCTGATAGGCATAAGATTACGTACATTACTTTCCACGGATGTGTATTGACACCATTTGGGGGAGCAGGAATCGTTAAAGGGATCCTCTCTTTTGTTAAAGGCACCTCGGCAGAAATCGACACGATTTTTACCGAGGTGCTTTCTTTGTGTTCCATTATAATTTCGCAGCATAAACTTTTAAACAACATAATATGCAAGGCAATTTTATAATGTTACAGAAGGATGACCTAAAACAGGTTGTTTCTGAATTGGTGGAAGAACTGGTAGGAAAGAAAACTCAGTCCGATCTGACACTAGAAGAGAGTGATGAATACTATACGCGCGACCAAGTATGTGAACGGCTTCACATCACCTACACCACTTTGTGGCGTATGCAGAAAGAAGGTACAATCATCGTTCACAAGTTAGGTGGGCGAAACCTATACTCAAAGAAGGAAATCACCTTGCTTGTGAAATCGAAAGTACAAGGCTCTGGCTGTAGTAAATTGAATGTATAATTCCAAAAGGAACGATATGGAAGAATTATATATTCGGGTAGGCACCACAATATATAAGATAGTGCAGCAACCTTTGGCCGATGGTACAACTATTACCCGCCGGATTCAATGGAGCTTTGGTATTATCCGGCAGGACTATGGAAAGAATAATATTCCTCCCATCACAAAGTATAATGGCTTTTGTACGGTACCGAGTCATATTGACTATCAAAAAGAGGTTGCTGGTTTCTATAACCTTTACGAGCCGATAACTCATGTGCCGACAGAAGGGGATTTCCAACATATCTGTTCTTTGGTGGAACATATCTTCGGTGAACAGTATGAATTGGGAATGGATTATCTTCAACTATTATACTTGAAACCAACACAGAAGTTGCCGATACTCCTGTTGGTGTCTGAGGAACGGAACACGGGCAAGAGTACGTTCCTGAATTTTCTAAAAGCACTATTTCAGGAGAATGTCACGTTCAATACCAATGAAGATTTCCGCAGTCAGTTCAATGCGGATTGGGCAGGTAAGCTGATGATTGTTGTGGATGAGGTGCTGCTCAATCGCCGTGAGGATAGCGAGCGATTGAAGAACCTAAGTACGGCACATTCCTACAAGATGGAAGCCAAAGGCAAAGATCGCTATGAAGTGCAGTTCTTCGCCAAGTTTGTGCTGTGTTCCAACAATGAGAACTTCCCCGTTTATATTGAGCCGGAGGAAACACGCTATTGGGTGAGAAAGGTCAGCATATTGGAAAAGGATGATACATCATTCTTGCAGAAATTGAAAGATGAGATTCCGGCTTTCCTATATCATCTGCAACATCGAAACTTGACCACCCAAGAAGAAAGCCGCATGTGGTTTGCTCCTTCGCTTATCCGCACGGAAGCACTGGAGAAAATCATCCGTTGCAACCGTAGCCGCATTGAGCTTGACATGGCTGAACTGTTGCTTGACATCATGGACACCATGCAGGTGGAGGTGGTGGATTTCTGCATCAACGACCTGTTGTCATTGCTTAACTATTCTATGGTAAGAATAGAACGCCATCAGGTGAGGAATGTCCTGCAACAATGTTGGAAGCTGGAGCCTGCCCCTAATGCGTTGTCTTATTCCACCTACCAAATATCTGTGCTGCCGGGGCAGAAGTATTCCGTTTCGCCCAAGAAGGTGGGACGCTTTTACACCGTTACCCGTGAAAAGTTGAAAGACTACCGTTGAATTTGTTGAATCTGATGAAACCCAAGAAAAAACGTATGTATATGGCATCTATCATTCAACAACACCTTCAACAGATTTCAACGGAAATTGCTGGCCAAAAAAGAAATGTAGAATCCTAAGCCGTTGGATGCAATTTTTATTTTCCCTTTTGTCAGCTTTCTCTCAACAAAGTCAACAAAATCAACGAGAAATAAGCAATCACAAGACTCCTAAAATAACAGTCACATGAATAAAGAAGATTTAATACCAATTATCGCGCAACACAATCCGATATTGGCTGATGCAGTCAGCCGAATGATTGACTACATCCAAGACCAATGGGCAGCACCGTACCCATCCAAAGAACAGACGGAAGCGGTGAACGCCTACCTCCGTTCCGTCCATGCGGACGGCGGCACGATGAGCGAAACCGACATTGCTCACCGCAGGATTGCCACACAGAAGATAACCATCAACGCCATCCGTGTGCTTGACCACAACCAACTGAACCGTTTGCAGGATGTACTGAACCACATAGCGGCGGACAAGGAGTATTATATGCCCGAACAGCAGCAAGGTATGGGCCGATAGCTAACCATTGTAACACCATAACATCATAGACTATGTACAACAAGAAACAGACAATACATTACTGCACCATCCTTTCAGACGAGCAGTGGAATTTTATTTTGGAGGGCAGATTTTCCGCCCAAAGGCAAAGATGCCTGCACAGGCTGATGACCCATGCCGTGAGGACAAAGACCGTTTGCAATATCAAGGGCATAGAAATCGCCTTGGAGGTGGGAGAAGTCGCAGCTTCTGATGTGGAGCTTGCAGAATATTTGAAATGTAACCGTAAGACCATCGGCAAGCTCGTTGACAGTTTTAACAGGCTGGGTATGCTGACCACCCGAACCAACAACCGCACTTCCATACACACCCTGCATTTCCTGACAGGATGGTATGTGGATGGTGTTCTGTTGACCAATCCCCATTATGTCAAGCCTGCGGCAGTTCCCAAAGGACAGACAGGCGGAGTACGGACACCATACTCTCATGATATGCCATTGGAGGATAAGCCGTGTGCCATGCCGGACGATTGCCAATGTCCAAGGCAGGACGTGGACAGCACGGCAGACGGAGTAGTCGCCCTTTCTTCTTCCCTTTGTTCGCCTGTGGTTTCTGACAGTTCGGAGAGCAGGACGGATGCGGAGGACAAAGCCGACAGTTCAAATGCCGGAGAACAACAACGGGCAGCATGGCAATAACCCCGTAGAAAGCCCGAAAGAGACGCAGGACGGCACGATTGGACGGTGTGGACGACCCGACATAGCCGAGAGGAACTGACGAGCGCACAGCGCAGGATCTCAGCGGTACTCCGTTGGCGTGGCCTGACTGACTGGGCTTGCCCAGATATAGCCCACTATAACTTCTCCGCTACGCTCCGAAGTTGTGGGCTCTCCCGAGGGGCTTAGGACGCTGCCCTAAGAACCCGGCAAGGACTTTCAGCCCTGTGCAACCCGACCAAAGAGTGACCCTCTCTTTGGAAACTCCGCCCAGAGGTCTCGACCCCTGAG
>ENA-ORVG01001953-ORVG01001953.1-human-gut-metagenome-genome-assembly--contig:-NODE-1953-length-21955-cov-4.735845_pt1 | contig 21955 bp, 17 predicted proteins | sample MGYA00242091_ERZ509233 | MGnify/ENA primary metagenome ERZ509233 (study PRJEB26280, sample SAMEA2338840) | human gut metagenome | biome: human gut; feature: human-associated habitat; material: faeces... | reverse complement strand
ATAACAATCAGGCAGAGCGGGATCTGAGAATGGTAAAAGTAAAAACCAAGGTCTCTGGATGCTTCCGAAGTGAAGAAGGGGCACAGGAATATCTTACAATCATGAGCTATATCGGAACTGCTCGCAAACATGGAATAAATGCTTTCACAGCTATCCGCGAAGCACTGAACGGAACCCCAGATATCATTTTCAACTAACAGGGTTCTGAACAGTTACAAAAATAAATGAAAAAATAAGGAGAGATGTATGACACAGTCATTAGTACAAGGAATTATTGATGCACTCAGTGGAAGTGTTGGGAAAGAGGCAATTGTATTTATTATTTCTATGATTCCGATTCTGGAACTTCGTGGAGCGCTTCTTGTAGCAGGACCGCTTCTTGGAGTGCCGGTCGCGAAAGCGATTCCATTATGTATTCTTGGGAATATTATACCGGTTCCGTTTATCTTGCTTCTGATCACACCGATTTTTAACTGGATGAAAGGAACAAAACATTTAAAACCGCTGGTAGATAAGCTGGAAGCAAAAGCAATGAAGAAAAAAGACCAGATTGAAAAATATGAATTCTGGGGACTGGTGTTATTCGTGGGAATCCCTCTTCCGGGAACCGGCGCATGGACAGGGTCTCTGATTGCAGCACTTCTGGGAATGAAATTTAAGAAAGCATTTCCGGCTGTTATCATTGGAATTTGTATGGCAACTATAATTATGTGGTTTATATCGTATGTACTTCTTGGAGGGGTACATCTGTTAGGATAAAGATAAGGAAAAAGATATGTCTATGAAAGTAAATAAAGTTCTGCCATCACCGGCAGAACTGAAAGAAGAATATCCGCTGTCAGAGAAACTGATTCAGTTAAAGAAAGAACGAGACGCAGAAATACGTGATATTTTTACTGGAAAATCCGATAAATTCGCAGTGATCATCGGACCTTGTTCGGCAGATAATGAAGATTCTGTATGTGAATATGTATGCCGTCTGGCGAAGGTAAATGAAAAGGTAAAAGACCGCCTGGTATTGATTCCGAGAATCTATACCAATAAGCCAAGGACGACCGGTGAAGGATATAAGGGAATGCTTCATCAGCCGAATCCGGATAAAGCTCCGGATCTGTATGCTGGAATTATGGCAATCCGTAAGATGCATATCCGTGCAATGAAAGAAAGCGGACTGACAGCAGCGGATGAAATGTTATATCCGGAAAACAGAAGTTATCTGGATGATATCCTTTCCTATGAGGCAGTGGGTGCAAGATCGGTGGAGAATCAGCAGCACCGGCTGACGGCAAGTGGTATGGATATTCCGGTTGGAATGAAAAATCCGACCAGTGGAGATCTTTCTGTAATGCTCAACTCGATCGTAGCAGCACAGATGGGACACCGGTTCATTTACAGAACGATGGATGTAACGACGTCTGGTAATCCGCTTGCACACACGATCCTTCGTGGCGGAGTTGACAAGTACGGACAGTGCATACCAAATTACCATTATGAAGAATGTGTAAGACTCTGGGAATTATATCAGAAAAAAGATCTTAAGAATCCGGCAGCAGTGATTGATGTGAATCATTCGAATTCAAACAAGAAATATAAAGAACAGATCCGTATTGTAAGTGAGGTGCTGCATTCGCGCAGATATAACCCGGATCTTAAGAAGATGATTAAAGGAGTTATGGTAGAAAGTTACCTGGAAGAAGGCAGACAGGATATATCGGCTGATATGATCTATGGAAAATCGATCACAGATCCATGTATTGGATGGGAAGATACAGAAAAGCTGATCTATAAAATTGCTGAAGAATGTTAAAATAAAAACAGAAGAATTATCTACAGAACCTGCCAGTGGCAAGTTCTGTAGACAATAAATGAAGAAAGTCACATGAAAAGTTTTGGCGGAAACTTCTCATGTGACTTTCTTACAAAACGCTATCAAGAGAGGGTTCGTGGGAGGGGTAGTACCATCCAAACACGAACAATTTGCGAAATCGTCGTTTCACATAATAAAATAATACATCAGGTAACTGTATTATTTGTTATTATTTTATCAATCATTTTCGGATTCGTAAATAGGCAAAATGACAAAAAAATAACGGAATTTTTGTAAGAATTGGCAAATATGCACTTTAAGAGCCTGTGTCTTTAAAAATGTAAAATTCTATGATAAAATGAAATATGAAACAAGTGTAAGATTTAGGATAAGGAGATTTTAGGATGGAAAAGATATATGACGTAACAGCACTTGGAGAAATGCTGATCGACTTTGCAGTGAATGGGGAAAGTGAGCAGGGAAATCAGTTGTTTGAAGCCTGCCCGGGTGGTGCGCCGTGTAATGTGCTTGCAATGTTGAACAAACTTGGAAGAAAAACCGCATTCATTGGAAAAGTTGGGGATGACCAGTTTGGTAAACTGTTAAGAGATACGATTACAAATATCGGAATAGAAGCAAAAGGACTTGTGATGGATCAGGATATCCACACGACACTGGCTTTTGTACATACTTTTCCGGATGGTGACAGAGAATTTTCTTTTTACCGCAAACCGGGAGCTGATATGATGCTGAAGGAAGAGGAAGTAGATTATGATCTGATCCGCCAGTCAAAGGTATTTCACTTTGGAACACTTTCTATGACAGATGAGCCGGTGAAGAGTGCAACAAAGAAGGCACTTGCAGTCGCTAAAGAAGCAGGCTGCATGATCACATTTGATCCGAACTTACGTCCGCCGCTGTGGAAGACTCTGGATGAAGCGAAAGCACAGATGGAATATGGCTTCGAAAATTGTGACGTACTGAAGATCTCTGACAATGAGATCCAGTTTGTATCAGGAAAAGAAGATTATGATGAAGGAATTAAGTATCTTCAGGAAAAGTATCAGATTCCTCTTATCTTCCTGACGATGGGAAAAGAAGGAAGCAGAGCCTACTATAAAAACTTTCGTGTAGAGCAGCCGGGATTTACTGTGAAAGCAATTGAGACCACAGGAGCAGGAGATACATTCTGCGGATGTTCGATCAACGGTGTATTAAAGTACGGTCTGGATAATCTGGATGAGGCAAAATTAAAAGAGATTCTGACATATGCGAATGCAGGTGCAGCACTGATCACAATGAAAAAAGGTGCGATCCGTTCGATGCCGGAACCGGAAAATATCAAAGAACTGATCGGGAAATAGGTAATTATGGGAGTACGCAGAATGCTGGCCGTATGGGCAGCGAAGATAAGTGAAAAAGCAAGTGTACATATCTTTCACCGCCAGGGCGTGACCTGGGCGGGAAAGATTGCACTGAAGATTGATCCAAGCATCCTGCATGATCTTGCGGGACAAGTCAGAAAAGACATTTTTATTGTATGTGGAACCAATGGAAAGACGACAACCAACAATATGCTCTGTGCAGCAATCGAGAAGGAAGGTTATAAAGTAATCTGTAACCATACCGGTTCCAACATGTTGAATGGTGTTGTGGCAGCCTTTGTATTAGGTGCGGGTTTAAGTGGTAATCTGGATGCGGATTATGCATGTATCGAGATTGATGAAGCTTCGACAAGAAGGGTATTTCCACACTTTAAGCCGGATTATATGGTACTGACGAATCTGTTCCGTGACCAGCTTGACCGTTACGGTGAGATCGACATTACAATGAATATCTTAAAAGAAGTGATGCAGAGTGCACCAAAGATGAAGGTGATCGTGAACGGGGATGATGCATTGTCTGCTTACCTTGCAATGGAAAGCGGTAATCCGTATGTAACTTACGGAATCAGTGAAAAGGTAGTGGATGATAAGGATTCCCATGAGATCAGAGAGGGACGTTTCTGTAAGAAATGCGGAGCACCGTTAAAATATAATTTCTATCACTACAGCCAGCTTGGCGATTATGCATGTACAGGCTGTGATTTTAAGCGTCCGGCAATTGAATATGATGCATCGGATGTGGCAGTCAGCGACCATCTTGCGTTTACGGTAGATGGCAGACGCCTGGAGGCCAATTATAAAGGCTTCTATAATGTATATAATATTCTGGCAGCCTACGCGGCTGGAAGAACCGGAGGGCTTGGGCTGGAGCATTTTCAGGATATGCTTACAGATTTCAACCCGGAAAACGGACGTATGGAGCAGTTTGAGGTAAAAGGCACAAAGATCGTGCTGAATCTTGCGAAGAATCCGGCAGGATTCAATCAGAATATCTCAGCGGTTATGCAGGATGATTCCATGAAGGATGTGATCATTGTGATCAATGACAATGCACAGGATGGAACGGATGTTTCGTGGCTTTGGGATGTGGACTTTGACAGATTTAAGGGTGCTAATGTGAATTCGATTACAGTAAGCGGTATCCGTTGTCAGGATATGAGACTTCGTATGAAATATGTGGACATCCCATCTATGCTGGAAGCAGATGTTGAAAAGGCAATCCGGGAAAGGGTTGAAGATGGCTGTGGCAACCTGTATGTACTGGTGAATTATACGGCTCTGTTCAGTACCAGAAATGTATTGAAAAAGATGGAGGAAGAAAGATAATGGATACAAAAGATATGAAAATTACGATAGGGCATCTGTATCCAGATCTTTTGAATCTGTACGGCGACAGAGGGAATATCGCATGTCTGATGAAACGATGTATCTGGCGTGGAATTGAAGCAGAGACGATAGAGTTTAATACAGGGGATCAGATTGATTTTTCAAAATTGGATATTGTACTGTTAGGCGGAGGTTCAGACCGTGAACAGGCAATCGTATGTAAAAGTCTTCTTGAGATTCAAAGTGAATTCAAGGATTATGTGGAAGACGGAGGAGTTGTTATTGCAGTATGCGGAGGATATCAGCTTCTTGGAAAATATTATAAGACAGATGCCGGAATGATCGAGGGACTGAATCTGGTTGACATTTATACGGAACAGGAAGAGGGACGTCTCATAGATAATATTGTACTGGACAGTGATCTTGTAGATATGCCGGTGGTTGGATTTGAAAATCATGGGGGAAGAACATACCTCAATGGAAATAAACCATTTGGAAAAGTATTATACGGAGCGGGAAATGATGGGAAAAGCGGCTATGAAGGCGTAGTTTACAAAAATGTAATCGGTACTTATCTGCATGGTCCGTTGCTTCCAAAGAATCCACAGGTGAGTGACTATCTGATCCAGAAAGCGCTCGAAAGAAAGTACGGGGAAGTTCAGTTAATGCCTCTGGATGACAGTCAGGAAAAAGAAGCAAATGATTATATTTATCACCGCTTTGTGAAATAATGCAGGATTAAAGAGCTGATTTGCTGCGTGTGGATTCATCCCGCTGTTCCAGGTATTGAAGAAAGTTTAACAATTCTTTTTTAGAAGAATTAGATAAGCGGTGAAAATGGGTGAGAAGATAGTGCTCTGATTTTTGAGCCGTTGATTTATTGGAAAGTGTGATTTCACTGATATCATCGTCCAGCAGATAATCAACTGAAACATGAAAAAGCTCAGCAAGAATCGTCAGTTTTTCGTGAGAAGGCTGACGATTCTTTGTTTCATACCCGGCAATGGTAGAACGTGCAACATTGAGATGTTTTGCAACATATTTCTGGGTATAATGATTTTCTTCACGTAATTTTTTTAGTTTTTCAGAAAATGGCATGTCGGATACCTCCTAAATTGATTGGTATATTTTACCAAGTGTTGCACTTCGGAACACGGAAAGTGTCGATTCTCAACGAAATGTGTCGCAGATGTGCCGAAATGGAACAAAAAGAGGCGAAAGTGTATAAGTGGAGAACAAACAGATTGAAGTGAATATTAAGAGAAGGAAGCAGATAAAGTGAGAGTAGAACGTTTTAAAATGGAAAGAGAAGGACTGGTAACGGAAGGACAGGAAGTTGAGATCAGTGAAAGAAGTGCTGTGACAGGTCAGTACACTTATCTTGTAGAGCCATCCATTGCGATGTCAGGAATTTATCGTACAAGACAGAGAATAAAGTCAAGAAAGGGAAAAATACAGAAAATCGAACAGACAGACAGAGGATTTTATCTGTTAGTAGAGATTGATGAGTAATGAAAGAAGAAACAAACGATTACCCCGTCGTTGACATGAAAGTAAAAACCACATATAATTTAATATGATGGTAATACTAAAAAATAGAATTATTAAAGAAAGGAAATGGATAGATGATAGCAAACAATGATGAGGCAAAAAGAAGTAAGATATGGACAGTCGTTACGGCTGTTACATCTGTCCTGATCGTAATTATAGCAATCTTTCTTTTAATGAAGATGTTTACAGGAAACCCACTGGAGGGATCATGGACAGATGAAGACGGTAATATGGATCTTAAGATCGGTCGGAACGGACAGATGACAGTTATACTTCCGGCATCCGGGGATGGAGAAGAAACGCAAGTCCCGATGACATATACGCTCAGTAAGGAATCCAAGACGATATCCATTCAGGAGGATGATAATAAGATTCAGGAAATTGCAGAAAAATCAAATGGTCAGTATACAGAAGAGACGTTAAAGAATGCAGTGCAGTCGATAGGAACGACATTTGAATACAGTATTGATGGCGGAACAATGACATTGACAGAACGTGAATATGGTGAGCAGATGATGTTCAATAAAAAATAGATGAGGGCCCCTCTATGCAGTGTATAGAGGGGTGTTTGTTATACATACCAAAGTATGAAATAGAAGCTGCCAGCGGCAGGTTATGTAGATACCAAAGTATGCAAGAGAAGTTGCCAGTGGCAAGTTCTCTGCATGGATATGGAAAAAGGAGGAAAATAAATGGATAACTACAGGAATAAAACCAGAAAAGTACAAATTGGGGATGTATGCATCGGTGGTGGAGAAAAAATTGCGATCCAGTCTATGACAAATACAAAGACGGAAGATGTAGAAGCATGTGTGGCACAGATTTTAAGACTTGAAAAAGCAGGATGTGATATCATTCGTGTGGCAGTGCCAACGATGGAAGCGGCAGAAAGTATCAGCAAGATTAAAAAGCAGATCCATATTCCACTGGTGGCGGATATACATTTTGATTATCGCCTGGCAATTGCAGCAATCGAAAACGGAGCGGATAAGATCCGTATCAATCCGGGAAATATCGGAGATGAAAAAAGAGTCAGAGCAGTGGTAGAAAAAGCAAAAGAATATCATATACCGATACGTGTCGGAGTGAACAGTGGATCGCTTGAAAAACATCTGGTAGAGAAATACCATGGAGTGACAGCAGAAGGACTGGTAGAAAGTGCACTGGATAAAGTGCATCTGATCGAAAATATGGGATATGATAATCTTGTAGTAAGTATCAAATCTTCAGATGTGATGATGTGTGTAAAAGCGCATGAATTGCTTGCACCGCAATGTCCATACCCGCTGCATGTCGGTATTACAGAGTCAGGAACATTACTTGCAGGAAATATAAAATCATCGATCGGACTCGGACTGATCTTAAGTCAGGGGATTGGAGATACGATTCGTGTATCTCTTACCGGAGACCCGGTAGAAGAGATCAAATCGGCCAAGCTGATCTTAAAGACACTGGGACTTAGAAAGGGTGGAATAGAAGTAGTATCCTGCCCGACCTGTGGAAGAACCAAGATTGATCTGATCGGACTCGCAAATCGGGTGCAGGATATGGTGGCGGATATTCCACTGGATATTAAAGTTGCTGTTATGGGATGTGTGGTAAACGGACCTGGAGAAGCAAAAGAAGCAGATATCGGAATTGCCGGAGGATGCGGAGAAGGTCTTTTGATCAAGAAAGGTGAAATTGTCAAAAAAGTAAAAGAAGAAGAATTATTGGAAACGTTAAGACAGGAGTTGTTACACTGGAATGAGTAAACCGTTTTTTGAGGTATTTCCGACATTAAAAGTAAAAGATGATATACAGATGATGTTTCAGGGTGTGGAAGTGACGAAAGTTTCTACCAATTCAACAAGGGATTTTATCCGTGTCAGCCTTTACAGCAGACATCTGATCCAGAAAAAACATATTTACGAAGTAGAACGCCTGCTAAAACAGCAGCTGTTTGCCAGAAGTCATATCCAGGTGTCGGTAAAAGAGCAGTATGATCTTTCAGAACAGTATACACCGGAAAATCTGATGAATGAATATTATGACAGCTTCCTGATGGAACTGGATCAAAGAAGCGTAGTAGAGCGGAATATGCTGCAGAATGCAAGCTATGAATTTGAAAACGGAAATATTCTCTGTCTGACACTGACTGATACCATTGTTGCACAGGGAAAAAAGGATTCGCTATCTACATATCTTTCAGATGTATTTGAAGAACGGTTTCACAGGCCTGTGGAGATCCGTGTTCTTTATGAAAAAGCAAAAGACAGCAAGCTGAAATACAACGAGGCGAAATTAGAGCAGGAAATCGAAGCAATCAGAGAACAGTCGCAGGCCGTAAAAGCAAAGAAAGCACAGGAACTGGAACAAAAAGAAGAGAAGAAAGACGAAAAGACCAAAGCAAAAAGCAACTCAGCAGGAGAAAGCGGGAACAATATCAAAAGTGGCGGAAGAAGTTCAGGTGGATTTAAGAAGGGCGGCTCATTCGGAAAAGGTGGATATTCCTTTGTACGTAAAGCTACCGATGATCCAAACCTTATTTACGGACGTGATTTTGACGATGAGACGATAGAACTTAAGAATGTTCTGGGAGAGATGGGAGAGATTACCATCCGCGGAAAAGTCATCAGCATGGAGACCAGAGAGATACGTAACGAGAAGACGATCATTATGTTTGCAGTTACGGATTTTACGGATTCTATTATGGTGAAAATGTTTGTGCGGAATGATCAGCTGGCAGATATCCTGGGGGATATTAAGAATGGTGCATTTCTGAAATTAAAAGGTGTGACAACGGTTGACCGTTTTGATTCGGAACTGAATATCCAGTCGGTAGTCGGAATCAAAAAGATCAGTGATTTTACAGAATCCAGAGTGGATACGGCACCGGAAAAGCGTGTGGAGCTTCACTGCCATACAAAGATGAGCGATATGGATGCGGTAACTGATGTAACAACATTGCTGAAACAGGCGCATGACTGGGGGCATCCGGCGATGGCGATTACAGATCACGGTGTCGTTCAGGCGTTTACAGATGCGAACCATTATATTGAGTCGCTGGATAAGGATGATCCGTTTAAAGTGATTTACGGTGTGGAAGGCTATCTGGTGGACGACCTGACTGATGTGGCAGTGAATGAAAAGGGGCAGCCACTGGATGATACTTATGTAGTATTTGACCTTGAGACGACAGGGTTCAGTCCAATTAAGGATAAGATTATTGAGATTGGTGCGGTGAAGGTAGAACATGGAGAGATTACTGATAAGTTCAGCACATTCGTTAATCCGAAAGTACCGATTCCATTTCAGATCACACAGCTTACCAGTATTACAGATCAGATGGTTATAGGAGCACCAGATATCGAGACAGTTCTTCCACAATTCCTGGAATTTATCGGTGATGCGGCACTGGTCGCACACAATGCATCCTTTGATGTAAGCTTTATTGAACAAAATTGCAGATATCAGGATATCCAGCCGGATTTCACATCGGTGGACACCGTGGCGATGGCGCGTATTCTTCTGCCGACACTTTCAAAGTACAAGCTGAATGTAGTGGCGAATGCACTGCATATTTCGCTGGAAAATCATCACAGGGCTGTTGATGATGCCGGGGCAACAGCAGAGATATTTGTGAAATTTGTAGAAATGTTAAAAGACAGGGGGATTTATGACCTGGCAAAACTGAACCAGTTCGGCGAAAATAATGCGGATGCTGTCCGCAAGCTTCCATCATACCATGTGATCATTCTGGCGCTGAATGAAGTGGGACGCGTGAATCTGTATACGCTGATCTCAATGTCACATCTGAAATATTATGCGAGAAGACCGAGAATTCCAAAGAGTGAACTGTCGAAATACAGAGAAGGACTTCTGGTGGGAAGTGCCTGTGAGGCAGGAGAACTTTATCAGGCAATACTGAATGATAAATCAGAAGAACGCATTGCAAAGATCGCCAACTTTTATGATTATCTGGAGATTCAGCCGCTTGGAAACAACCAGTTTATGATTGAAAGCCCGAAGATCACGAAGGTACAGAATGAGGAAGACTTAAAAGAGATCAACAGGAAGATCGTCGCACTTGGTGAACGGTTCAATAAGCCGGTTGTCGGAACTTGTGACGTGCATTTCATGAATCCGGAAGATGAGGTATACAGAAGAATCATCATGGCAGGAAAGGGCTTTGGTGATGCGGACAATCAGCCGCCGCTGTATCTTAGGACCACGGATGAGATGCTGGAAGAATTCGAATATCTGGGGTCTGCAAAGGCAAGAGAGATTGTCATCGAGAATCCGGTGAAGATCGCGGAGATGGTCGAAAAGATCACGCCGGTGCGTCCGGACAAGTGTCCGCCGGTTATCCCGGATTCGGACAAGATGCTCCGTGATATCTGTTATAATAAAGCACATTCCATGTACGGAGAGAATCTTCCGGAGATTGTTACCGAGCGTCTGGAGCGAGAACTGAATTCAATCATATCCAATGGTTTTGCCGTTATGTATATTATTGCACAGAAACTGGTATGGAAATCAGTGGAAGACGGATATCTGGTAGGTTCACGTGGTTCCGTAGGATCTTCTTTTGTAGCGACCATGGCAGGAATCACAGAGGTTAACCCATTAAGTCCGCACTATTACTGTAAGAAATGTCATTACAGTGATTTTGATTCGGAAGAAGTCAGGAAATTTGCCGGAGGCTGCGGATGGGATATGCCGGACCGTGTATGTCCGGTATGTGGAGAGAAGCTTATAAAAGATGGATTTGATATTCCGTTCGAGACTTTCCTTGGATTCAAGGGAAATAAAGAGCCGGATATCGACTTAAACTTTTCCGGTGAGTATCAGAGTAAAGCCCATGCTTACTGTGAGGTTATTTTCGGTTACGGACAGACGTTCCGTGCCGGAACGATTGGTACACTTGCGGATAAGACTGCATTTGGATATATCAAAAATTATTATGAGGAGCGCGGAATTCACAAGAGAAACTGTGAGATTGACCGTATTGTACAGGGATGTGTCGGCGTTCGAAGAACGACCGGACAGCATCCGGGAGGTATCGTTGTTCTTCCGGTGGGCGAGGAGATTAATACGTTTACTCCGGTACAGCATCCGGCAAACGATATGACGACTGCAACGGTTACGACTCATTTTGATTACCATTCCATCGACCATAACTTATTAAAACTGGACATTCTCGGACACGATGATCCGACCATGATCCGTATGTTACAGGACTTGACAGGACTTGATCCACAGACGATCCCTTTGGACGATCAGACAGTCATGTCGCTGTTTATGAATACCTCTGCATTGGGAGTAGAACCGGAAGACATCAACGGTATTCCCCTGGGATGTTTAGGAATCCCGGAGTTTGGAACAGATTTTGCGATGCAGATGGTTATTGATGCGAAACCGACCGAATTTTCGGATCTGATCCGAATTTCAGGACTTTCGCATGGTACGGATGTGTGGCTGGGAAATGCACAGACTTTAATTGAGCAGGGGATTGCAACGATTTCTACTGCAATCTGTACCCGTGATGATATTATGATTTATCTGATCGGTATGGGACTTGACAGTGAGCAGTCCTTTACCATTATGGAGTCTGTTCGAAAAGGTAAGGGATTAAAGGAAGAATGGAAGGAAGAGATGCGGGCACATAATGTACCGGAATGGTATATTGATTCGTGTTTAAAGATCAAGTATATGTTCCCGAAAGCACATGCGGCTGCCTACGTTATGATGGCGTGGCGTATTGCATACTGTAAAGTTTTTTATCCACTCGCCTATTATGCAGCATATTTTTCCATTCGTGCGACCGGTTTCAACTATGAGATCATGTGTCAGGGAAAAGAGCGTCTGGAATATTTTTATAAAGATTACACGAGAAGAAAAGATTCTCTTTCCAAAAAAGAGCAGGATGTCTACCGTGATATGCGAATTGTGCAGGAGATGTATGCGAGAGGCTTTGATTTCACGCCAATTGATATTTACCGTGCACTGCCGGATCGTTTCCAGATCATCGATGGAAAACTTATGCCGGCGTTAAATACGATCGAGGGTATGGGCGACAATGCTGCAATCGCGGTTGCGGAAGCAGCAAAAGACGGAAAGTTCTTATCCAAAGATGATTTCCGTCAGAGAACCAAAGTAACGAAATCTACCATCGATCTTATGGCAGATCTTGGACTGCTGGGCGATATGCCGGAGTCCAATCAGTTGTCGTTATTTGATTTTGCATAAATATTTGTTTTGCGGGATAAAGAAACGCCAGGAAAAAATGAAGTTTCCTGACGTTTCTTTTTTTGTAAAAAATTGCATTGTAACAACGCCTGCTTACGGATTGAAAATCTGTACATTGCCCGGGGCAGCAACAGATGTATAATAAGGGGTTTTGGTCGTAAAATCTTTAAAATAGACATAAGTGGAAGTTACATTAATGGCAGTGTAGTTGCCTTCTTTTAATTCCTGATAATTGCTTCCATCTGTATTAATACAACAGATGGCCGGATTTGTCTTATCATTTTTCTGAAAAAAGATTTTATCGCCTGTGACATTATAGCAGTCGACACGGCAGTCCGTGACCAGCGTTTTTTCACCATTTGTCAGATCGACTTTGGCAATGCGGTAATCGTTTTCACAGTCCATAAAATAAAGATTGTTTCCGTCTTTCACCGGCATCCAGCAGTTCCCCTCATAGATGACTTTTGCGTGGTCATTGGAAGTGTCCATCTCATAGATATTATGATTGTCTGTCAGTCCGTTATAATAAATATATTGTCCATCGGTACTTGCGGTAAAGTAGGACTGTTTTTCTACCTGCTCTTTTTCCTTGCCATCAATTTTGACTTTGTACAGCGTGGTTGCATCAGTGGTATCATAATGCAGATAGTACAGATAATTTCCAACCAGGGAAGCATACATGCACGGATCATCATCTAAAATTTCAGGTTTTCCTTTTCCGTCAATGTCCAGCCGGCATAAGCTGTTGGTATTGACCGGGAGGAAGGAAAACGAATCAGCGCTTTTTCCCTTAAGTTTACAGTAATAAATGTAGTGGTCATCCACGTTGATGTAGCTGACACTCTGATCCTCTAACTTTTTGATGTTTGTGCCGTCCGGGTTCATGGAGTACAGACAGTAGTTGTCGGCAGGGTTGGCAAAGTAGACAATACCATCTTTTTCACAGAAATATCCTTCGTTATACAGATTTCCCGCAGTGTTGCCGTTGACATAACCGTCATTATACCGAATGCGGTTTATGTACCGGTAGAGGAAAACACACCCGGCAGCAAGAAGGATCACCAACACAAAAAGCAGCCATTTCCAGATTTTTTTCATAAGTAAATCACCTCTTTGATTTATAATCTTTATCTATAAAAAGTATAGCATTTCTGTATACCATGACGCAAGTGTTCTCTTGCAAGCAAACTGTGAATGTAATATATTATAAATAATAAATGGAAAGGCTTGGATTTATTATGAGAGATTTATTGGAACTAAGAGATGAGATCGATCAGATTGACAGTCAGATCGTAGATCTGTATGAACGCAGAATGGCAATTTCTGAGGAAGTTGCTGAATATAAAATTGCTGTAGGAAAGAAAGTATTTGACAAGCAGCGTGAGGTTTCCAAGTTGGAAACATTGAGCAGAAAAGGAACTACGCCATTTTTAAAACATGGTATCCGTGAACTGTTCGAGCAGATCATGTCCATGAGCCGGAAGCGTCAGTATCAGCTTCTGACAGAACATGGTCAGACGGAAAAACCCGATTTTAAAGAAGTAGATCATCTGAATTACAAAAATGCTAAAATCGTATTTCAGGGAACAGAAGGCGCGTATTCCCAGCTTGCGCTGAATGAGTATTTCGGGGAGAATGCAGACAGTTATCATGTGGATACGTGGCGGGATGCGATGGAAGCCATCCAAAACGGGGAGGCCGATTACGCTGTATTCCCAATTGAGAATTCATCCGCCGGAATCGTTTCCGAGAACTATGATCTTATGGTGGAATACAATAATTATATCGTGGGAGAGCAGATCATCCGTATCGACCATGCACTTTTGGGTCTGCCGGAAGCAGACATGGACGATATCACCGACATTTATTCCCACCCACAGGCGCTGATGCAGTGCTCGAAATACCTTGAGAGCCACAGAGACTGGGAAAAGCACAGTCTGAAAAATACGGCAATGTCTGCCCAGAAGATCAAAGAGGATGGAAAAAAGAACAAGGCAGCGATCGCAAGCACCCTGACTGCGGACATTTATGGTCTGAAAGTGCTCGACAAGGCGATCCAGAACAATAAAAACAATTACACAAAGTTTATCATTGTGGCGAACAAGAAGATTTTTGAATCGAGAGCCAATAAGATCAGTATCTCTTTTGAAGTTCCGCATGAGAGCGGTTCGCTGTACCATAAGCTGTCCCATTTTATCTACAACGGAATCAACATGAACAAGATCGAGTCCAGACCGGTGCAGGGAAAAGCGTGGGAGTACCGCTTCTTTGTTGACATTGAGGGAAACCTCAATGATGCAGCCGTACAGAATGCGCTGCGGGGGCTGACAGAGGAGACGATCCGTTTGAAAATACTTGGCAATTATGTGAGTGCAGAAGGGAATGAATAAACTGATGAAGAGTCCAAAGAATCTGATTTTATATAAAGATTTTGAAAATGGAAAATTATTTTATAACATGACCTGGATCATGGAGAATTATGAAAATGAATATTATAATAAAGAGGATGTGGAGTCTCTATTGTATGAGAGTTTGAACCAGTTAATGGAACTGGCAGTGAGTCATGGCTTTGAGGGGAATCTGTGGCACAGTTTTCTGGCATTTCTTCTTGTAAATAATGAGAATGCTTACAGCAAAACTTGTGAGATCCGCGGAAAAGTGGAGGGCTCTGTCAATCAGATCGTATTGCATGACTTTGAGATCATCAAATCGCTGTTTGATTTTGATTTTGGAAAACTTGCCTCTTATTTTGAGATGGACTGTATGGATGCCATCACTGATTATCAGAGCATGACAGGGAGCGGAAAGATTTTTAATAAGAGGATCAAGGAGCGCATCAATGAGTTGAAGTTAAAGCTGGAAGCTTCCACAGATGTGTCCGGATTTAAAGATGCAGTGACGGCATTTTATAAAGATTTTGGCGTTGGTAAACTCGGACTTCACAAGGCATTCCGCATTCAGCACAGGGAAAAGGAAGAGGTGGAGATCGTGCCGATCACAAATATTGCCCATGTGAAATTAGACGATCTGGTCGGCTATGAGCTTGCAAAACAGAAACTCATCGACAATACGGAAGCATTTGTCAACGGAAAGCAGGCAAATAACTGCCTGTTATATGGGGATGCCGGAACCGGAAAATCCACCAGTATCAAAGCCATTGCAAACCAGTACTATGACAGAGGCTTACGTCTGATCGAAGTGTACAAGCACCAGTTCTGTGATCTGAATGATGTCATCGCACAGATCAAAAACCGCAATTACAAGTTCATTATTTACATGGACGATCTCTCTTTTGAAGAGTTTGAGATCGAATATAAATATCTGAAGGCAGTGATCGAGGGCGGTCTTGAGAAAAAACCGGACAACGTACTGATCTATGCAACCTCCAACAGACGCCACCTGATCCGTGAAACATTTTCGGATAAAGAGGAAGTGCGTGAGGATATGCATACTTCCGATACTGTACAGGAAAAATTATCCCTGTATGCAAGATTTGGTGTTTCCATCTACTTTGGCGCACCGAATAAGAAGGAATTCCAGAATATTGTCAAAGTACTTGCAGAAAAATATCAGGTTTCCATGGATGAGGACACTTTGCTTGCTGAGGCCAATAAATGGGAGCTTTCCCACGGCGGATTATCCGGCAGGACAGCGCAGCAATTTATCAACTATTTACTTGGAAAAGAATAAAAAATTGGTATAATAGAGATATACAAAAGAAATGAGGAGGCAGACATCTGGTGATCCATACATTCGCAGCAATTTATATCGGTTCTTATGAAGTAAGTATTAAAATATTTGAGATTTCAGGAAAGAAGAAAATACGTGACATTGATTATATCCGGAGCAGGATTGAGCTCGGAAGAGATGCATATTCCAAGGGAAGTATCGGATATGAACTTGTGGAGGCGCTGTGTGATACGCTTGCCGAGTACAAAAAGATCATGGACGGCTACCGGGTGGACAGTTACGAAGCGTATGCTGCCGCAGCCTTGAGAAACGCTGAAAATGAACTTTTTATCTTAGACCAGATCCGCATCCGGACAGGACTTCTCGTAAAAGTTTTAAGTAACTCTGAGCATCGCTTTATCAGTTATAAATCGGTTGCCATGCGGGAAGATTTTGAGCGTATGATCCAGAAAGGTGCAGCAGTTGTGGATGCCGGAGGCGGCGGTATGCAGATCACGGTATTCTCAAAGGGAAAAGTAGTCACAACACAGCATCTGGCACTCGGCACCATGCGTATGCGGGAGCAGCTTGCAAGAAAAAGTAATAATCTGGCACAGTATGAACTTCAGGTAGAAGAACTTGTTGACAAGGAACTTGAAGTTTTTAAAGCTATGTATCTTCAGGAGACGAAGATCAAATACCTGATCATCATCGGTGATTATATATCAGAGATCAGCAGAAAAGTAGAAAAAAACAAGGAAGACAATACCATAGAGGCAGCAAAGTTCTTAAAGTACATCAGAAAGCTGGATGAGAAGACATTAGAGGAAATCTCAGAGGAATTGAACCTTTCGAATGAGAGTGATGCGCTTGTCATTCCATATATGATGATTTTTAAATGCATGGCAGAGAGCATCGGCGCAGAGAGTCTCTGGGCACCGGGAACGAATGTCAGCGATGGTATCGCATTCCACTATGCACAGAAGAATAATATGATCCGGGTGGAACATGATTTTGAGGCGGATGTCTTATCTGCCGCAAGAAATCTTTCCGAGCGCTACATGAGTTACACCCCACATATTGATGCACTGACGCAGATGGCAACCCTTATTTTTGATACGATGAAAAAAGTACATGGACTTGGCAGAAGAGAACGGCTGCTTTTGCAGGTGGCTGCCATTTTACATGACTGCGGAAAATATATCAGTTTTGCCAACGGTCCGTCCTGCTCCTATGACATTATTATGGCTTCCGAGATTATCGGACTGACACACAAAGAGCGTGAGATCATTGCAAACACAGTATTATATAATACATGGCCGCTTCCTGACTATGAAGATCTCGCAGATAAATTGGATCATGACAGTTATCTGACCGTTGCAAAACTTTCTGCAATCCTTCGTGTATCCAATGCAATGGACCGGAGCCACAAGCAGAAGTTTAAGAATGTGAAGGCGGCGGTCAAGGGAAGAGAGCTTGTGATCACAATTGAGACAATGGATGATATTGCTTTGGAAAAAGCACTGTTTGATGCCAAAACGGCATACTTTGAAAATGTATTCAGCATAAAGCCGGTGATCAAAGAAAAGAGAGTCTACGGCTGACAGACAACCAATGGAAAGGCTAGGTTTATCTTATGGAGAAAGAACAGGATTTTAAAAAACCGGAATATTATGAAAACAGGGAATTGAGCTGGCTGAAATTTAATCACCGTGTATTAAACGAGGCGAGAGATAAATCCATTCCGCTTCTGGAACGATTAAAGTTTGTCAGTATCACTTCGTCAAATCTGGACGAATTTTTCATGGTGCGTGTCGCATCCCTGAAGGATATGGTACACGCCAATTATAAGAAAAAAGACATTGCCGGAATGACGGCATCGGAGCAGTTAGAGAAGATCAATGAGCGCACGAGAGAGCTTGTCACGCTTCAGTACAATACCTATAACCGTTCTCTTGTGCCGCTTATGCACCAGCATGGGATCGTTGTGATGGATGCATTCGAAGATCTGAGTGAGGCGCAGGCTGCATTTGTGGACCGCTATTTTGAAGACAATGTATATCCGGTACTCACCCCGATGGCGGTGGATGCCTCAAGACCATTTCCACTGATTCGGAACAAGACATTGAACATTGCAGCACTTCTTTCCAAGAAAAAAGGAAAAGCAGAAAAAGAGGAAATTGAATTTGCAACCGTTCAGGTTCCAAGCGTGTTGCCACGCCTGGTACATATCCCTTCGGAAGATGGAAATGAAAAGACCTTCATTTTATTGGAGCAGGTCATTGAGCGGAATATTGATAAACTGTTTTTAAACTACGATGTACTCTGCGCATATCCTTACCGTGTTATGCGAAATGCCGATCTGTCGATTGATGAGGATGAAGCGGCGGACCTGCTAAAAGAGATTCAGAAACAGTTAAAAATGCGTCAGTGGGGCGAGGTTATCCGTCTAGAAGTAGAAGATGGCATTGACAAAAAGCTGTTAAACTTCTTAAAAGATGAATTAAAAGTGGCAGAACAGGATATTTTCCAGATCAACGGACCAATTGATTTCACATTCCTGATGAAAATGTATGGATTAGAAGGCTGTGACGATCTGCGGAATGAGCCTTACACGCCACAGCGCGTGCCGGAGATCGTACCGGGGGAAAATATTTTTGATGAGATCCGAAAAGGAGATATCCTTTTGCATCATCCATACCAGACGTTTGATCCGGTGGTTGATTTTATACGTCAGGCATCTGTGGATCCGGATGTACTTGCCATCAAACAGACACTTTACCGTGTCAGCGGCAATTCACCAATTATTGCTTCATTGGCACAGGCGGCTGAAAACGGCAAGCAGGTTTCTGTTTTAGTGGAGTTAAAGGCCCGGTTTGATGAGGAAAATAACATTGTCTGGGCAAAAAAATTAGAGCAGGCTGGCTGCCATGTTATCTATGGTCTGGTTGGACTGAAAACCCACAGCAAAATAGCGCTGGTTGTCCGGAGGGAGGAAGATGGTATCCGTCGTTATGTGCATCTTGGAACCGGTAACTACAACGACTCCACAGCAAAGTTATATACAGACTGTGGTATTTTTACCTGTGACGGTGCGATCGGAGAGGATGCAACTGCTGTATTCAATATGTTGTCCGGCTACTCCGAACCATTGTCGTGGAATGAACTTGCGGTTGCACCGATCTGGCTTCGCACGAAGTTCACAAAGCTGATCCGCCGTGAGACGAAGCATGCAAAAGAGGGAAAACCTGCAAAGATCATTGCAAAAATGAATTCGCTCTGTGATCCGGGAATCATTGAATCCCTTTATGAAGCGTCTGCAGCAGGCGTTAAGATCCAGCTGATCGTCCGTGGAATCTGCTGCTTAAAAGTCGGGATCCCGGGGGTGAGCGAGAATATTGAAGTCCGTTCGATCGTTGGAAATTTCTTAGAGCACAGCCGGATCTTCTATTTCTTCAATGATGGAGAAGAAGAACTTTACATGGGAAGTGCCGACTGGATGCCGCGTAACTTAGACAGACGAGTGGAAATTTTATTCCCGGTATTAGATGATGAACTGAAAAAACGTGTCAGACATATTCTGGATGTGGAACTGGCAGACACTTTAAAGGCACATGTGCTGCATGCTGACGGCAATTACGAGAAGGTAGACAGACGCGGAAAAATTGCGTTGTCATCTCAGGATGTTTTCTGCAGGGAGGCAATGGAAAATGTTTCAAAACCATCTCATGGATATCAGGGAAGAGTGTTTATACCGGCAGAACCTGTAGAATAAATAGCAGTACGGAAAGAGCAGTTATTGTGTGAGGGAGGATGGCTATGAATAATAAAATTTTATTTGCAGATCTGGATCATACATTATTGTGTGATGATAAGTCGATTTCTGAAAAGAACCGGGCTGCAATACAGAAAATGTTAGAGCGTGGACACTATTTTGTTCTTGCAACCGGAAGACCGGTAGAGTCGGGCAGGATTGTTGCAAAGGATCTTGGACTGACCAGTCCGGGATGCTATATGATCGCCTTTAACGGGGCAGTGATCTATGACTGTGCGGCAGACCGTGTGCTTTATAAAAGTGCACTTCCAATCGAGGTTGCGCAGGAGATTTTTGACCGGGCGTATAAAGCCGGCATCTATGCGCAGACCTACAATACCGTAGACATTGTGACAAAACGGCACACAAAAGAACTGGATTATTATGTTGAGCGTTCTCATATGACCTACAAACTCACAAGAAGAATTTCGGATTGTCTGGATTCGGAACCTCAGAAAGTCATTCTGATCCATCTGGAGGATGATGAAAAATTAAAACGTTTCCAGAAAGCAAATGCTGCCTGGGCGAAAGGAAAATGCAACTCCTTTTTCTCCTGCAAAGAGTATCTGGAGTATTGTCCAGTCAACACGGACAAAGGAACCGGTGCACAGTATCTGGTGAAATTGTTAAATATTCCACATACCAGCACGGTTGCGATCGGAGATGAGCAGAACGACATTCCGATGATCCAATCCGCACATATTGGTATCGCTATGAAGAACGGGATCGATGATATCAAGAAAGCCGCTGATTATGTTACGGAAAATGATAACAACCATGATGCGATCGCGGAAGTGATCGAGAAGTTTATTTTATAAAAAAAGAGAAGCTTACCGTTGATATGTAAGCTTCCTTTTTTTATCTGCCGGCTTTTATCGTTTCTAAAACAGAGTAAGGAATATACAGATGTCCCCGTCCTCTGCCAAGAGCGATATCCGGTTTGTTTGAGCCGTGGAAATCAGAGCCGCCGCTGATAAGCAGTCCGTTTTCCCTTGCAAGACGTTTCATCTGCTGTTCTTCTCCGGTGGTGTAGGTGGAGTAGATTGCTTCTAACCCGTCAAGTCCCACCGGTTTCAGCTCGTCGATCATTTTCTGGAGATTGGTGTTACTCAGACCGTAGAGCAGAGGGTGAGCTAAAATGGCAGTACCTCCGGCTTCTTTGATGAGACGCACGGCATCGGTGGATGCAACTTTCAACCTGCCGACATAGCATTTGCAGTGATCGCCGATATAACGGTCGAAGGCTTCGCGGACACTCTTGATCTGGCCATGTTCATACAGGAAACGTGCAATGTTGGCGCGTGTAATAACGCAGTCCGGATTTTCAGCCACCAGTTCTTCCATCGTAATGGAAAGCCCTTCCTTCTGAAGTGCCTCCACCATAAGTGCATTGCGCTCACTGCGGCATTTCCGGTATTCGGCTGTCTTTTTCAGAAGCTGCTCATTTTCCATATCAATATATAACCCTACGATATGGACTTCTTTTCCGTGATAATCGGTGGAGAGTTCAATGCCCGGTATCAGTTCGATTCCGGCAGAAGCAGCGCAGGGCATTGCTTTGCATACACCCTGGCAGGTGTCATGGTCTGTCAGTGCAAATGCCGCCAGCCCGGCTTTCTTTGCCTCAGCCACCAGATCTTCGGGTGTGAGAGTTCCGTCTGATTCGGTGGAATGTACGTGTAAGTCGATAATTCTGTGATCCATAGTTTATTTGTCAATACCTTTCATGGTTCTTGTATTTTAAAAAATTTTATTATAATATTAAGAAGAGTGTACTAAATGGCAACGCAAAATGCAAATACTGATGCTAAATTTATAAAATAAAAAAAATATACTTGACGAAATGAGTGTGTGTATGTTATAGTATCAGAGTTGTTGAAAACAAAGTAGAGTATCCACTCTCACCGGAGCACAAATTTACAGTGTCTCATGGTTTAATACCTCAAACGTCGCTTATGCGTATTTGATTGATTGTGGATAGTCTGCCTATCCACTTTTTTTATGTGGAAGCATGAAAAATTATTTTGGAGGTGCAATACCATTAGCGAGTTAATGATTAATGAACAGATCAGAGACAGAGAAGTTCGTCTGATCGGAGAAAACGGAGAACAGCTTGGCATTATGTCAGTGAGAGAAGCAATGAAGCTGGCTGAGGAAGCAGAGCTTGATTTG